>Ga0070698_100003153_pt1 | contig 18171 bp, 18 predicted proteins | sample KBSK1502metaG_FD_65477 | JGI IMG/M metagenome (GOLD analysis project Ga0070698, IMG submission 65477) | Corn, switchgrass and miscanthus rhizosphere microbial communities from Kellogg Biological Station, Michigan, USA - KBS K1-50-2 metaG | ecosystem: Host-associated > Plants > Roots >...
GCCGGCGATCCGCGGATCGGCTACATCCCCCAGAGCTCGAGCTTCGACGCGGACTTTTCCATCCGCGGCCGCGATTTCGTGGGCCTGGGGATCGATGGGCATCGATGGGGCATTCCGTTGGGCGGCGGGGCTGTGCACCACCGCGTGGTCGACGACGCCGTCGGCGTGGTCGACGCGACCGGGTACGTGGACCGGCCCATCGGCAGGCTGTCGGGCGGCGAGCAGCAGCGCCTGCTGCTGGCGCACGCGCTGGTCGGGCGGCCGGAGCTGCTGTTGATGGATGAGCCTCTCTCCCACCTCGACGTGCGCAACCAGGGCGCGATCGTGAACGTGATCGGAAAGGTGGTGCGCGAGCGAGGCATCACCGTCTTGCTGATCGCGCACGACGTGAACCCGCTTCTGCCTTACATCGACAACGTGCTGTACATCGCCAACGGCAAGACCGCCATCGGCAGGCCGGCGGAGATCATCACGGCGGCGACGCTGTCGGCGATCTACTCGGCGCCGATCGACGTGTTGACCGACCGGATGGGCCGAGTCTTCGTGACCGGTCTCGACGAGGAGGTGACGCACCCACATGGGTGAGGGGGCCTTGCTCCTGGTCGTCACCGACACAACTCCGCGCTTGACGTGGAACTTGATCGCGGACGTGGCTGCGATCTTCCAGTACCAGTTCATGGACAACGCGTACATGGCCGGCACCGTGGTCGCGATCGTCGCCGGCGCCATCGGCTATTTCGTGGTGCTGCGCGGCTCCGCGTTCGCGGCCCACGCCCTGTCGCACATCGGGTTCGCAGGCGCGACCGGCGCGGTTGTCCTGGCCATCAATCCGATCTTCGGGCTGCTCGCGTTCACGATGGGCAGCGGCATGGTGATCGGGGCGCTCGGCAGCCGCCTACGAAGCCGCGACGTGACGATCGGCATCGTCCTCGCGTGGACGCTGGGCCTGGGTGTGCTCTTTATTTCTCTCTACACCGGCTACGCGCAAGAGGCGTACGCCCTGCTGTTTGGCGAGATCCTGGGGATCAGCGTGCAGGAGGTGGTGGTCACCGCCGTGGTCGCGGGTCTGGCGCTGGTCGCCCTGGTAGCGATGTACCGACCGCTGCTGTATGCGTCGGTCGACCAGGACCTGGCCCTCGCGAAGGGGGTGCCGACGGTCGCGCTGTCGGTCGCGTTCATGGCGGTCCTGGCGTTGGCGGTAACGGACGCCGTGCAGGTGGTGGGGGTGCTGCTGATCTTCGCGCTGATCGTGACGCCGGCGGCGATCGCGATCCGATTCACGAGCCGGCCGCGGTTCGCAATCGCCACTGCCGTCGGACTCTCGCTGACGTTCACGTGGCTTGGCCTCGCGATCGCGTACTACTCGCCGCACCCGGTGAGCTTCTTCATCACGAGCCTGGCGTTCGGGACGTACGTGGCCGTCCGGATCGTCAAGGCAGTGTATACACGCGTCGCGGTCACGAGGTCGGGTCTTTTAGCCGGCGCCTAGACGATTGGCTGGCGTATGGCCTGAAAGGAGACCCTCCCCCAAAGCAGTCGCGCCGGTCTAGCAATTAGCCCGCACGGGCCGATGTGATGGAATGCCCTCGACGCCTAGCTCCAGACCACTTCACTGGCGAGATATTCTCGGATAACGAGGCGGATCGTTACTTTCCGCTCGATCCACGCTGCGTATCGATAGCGGTCAGGCTGTACGACGATCCAGACGCCTCCTCCTTGGTTGCGGCGAGCCTTTGCATTGCCCTGCTGCCGACCTCGGGCCATAAGGCCGGCCCAGGAATGGTTTTGAAATTGCGACGGACATGATCATTCAAGCTGTTCAGCGGCGCGAAGGAAACGACGTCCGGAGCGCGAAACTGAGGCTCGTTCAGTTCATACAGAGCATGACCGCGAGCGAGCTTGGCAAGGACTGCCTTAAGCCGTGGGGTTTCGACGCTAACGAGTCCTTGTCGTGCCGTGACGTCGAACGCACCGGCAAGTCGAGTTCGCAGGGCGACCTTGCGCTCCAAAATTCGGGCAATCGACTGGCGGATATTTGGGTGAGAGGTCGAACCAAATGTCGCGCATTCGATGAGACAAGCGATGTATTCTTCATCCATCGAGGTGCGGAAATTGCAGTCGCGACACGTCCCGACTACCGGGAGATTTGCCGGGTAGGGCTGATCCAAGAACACCCTCGGCGGCACGTGATCGCGAGTCTCTGGATGACTGCCGCACTGTGCGCAGAAAGCCACCTGCCTTGAATCGCCGTAATTCGGTGGCTGAAGCACCTTGGCTGTAGACCACACAGTTCGTGGCGCGGGGCGCTCCGGGCTCTTCTAGTGCAGGCGTGTGACCGCTGACGTTAGAGTCGTTAGCTGGAACGTTCGTTTCGCCGGTCCAAAGGTCGCGGAGGCCCAAAGCGACTATCTTCGCTCTCTCGGGGCGCGACTCCTCCTGCTCCAGGAGGTCAACGCGGCGTCGCTGGACGTCTACCGACGCTCGGCCGGAGTGGACTGGCTTACGAGTTCACGATCGATGCCGATCGATGGGTTCGAGCGAAGTCGCAGACCCGGAGCCGCTATTGGGGGTCGGAGGATCGATCTGGTGCGGGCGCTCCCTGAGCTCGGCGCGGCGCCGCTACCAGAAAGGGTTCATCGAGCAATTGTCCGTATAGGTACCGGTGAAGCATCTGTCGCGAGCTACTACGCCCCGCCGGGGGTAAGCTTCGGTTACAGGAAGGTTGAAAATGCGCTCGCCTTCCTCGTCTGGATTCAAGGTGTCGCGAGTGCGGTTGTACTTGGTGTTGACGCCAACTCGCCCAGAATTGACCATCCTGACTTTTCTTTAACGAAGAGCTGGTGGCATTCTGGGACACCAATGATGCGCGGCCGCCCTGGAGACGACGCGTTGTGGGGGCCGAACATGAAGCACCATCTAAAAGATGCTCTCCGAGTGTGGCTCAAAGCGCATCCCGATCAGCTCGCTTCAGCTGCAGCGGCACGACCCGAAGGGCCTCTTGCTGTTTCGCACTGGACAGGCAAGCGCACGCTCCGGCCCGAAGCAGGAACTCCACGCCGGTATGACGCGATATGGATTTCGGATGATTTTGCAGTGGTCAATATCTCTTACATCTCGGAAGTGATGCCTGCGCTGAGCGATCGCGCGGCGGTAGTGGCGGATCTGGACTTTCAGTCCGACTAAGCAAGCTCGGGTCACTCCGTCTGACGCAGTTGAGTTGTAACTCTGCTGCTTAGCTCAAGCGATTCGTGATGAATTAGGAGACTCAGGCGTTCATATCAGGTCGAAGGCGTTTAAATCTATTCGGCCTGCTGGAGCGCGGCCCTCACGAGCTAATGCGACGCCGGCATAACCAGGCGGAGCGATTCGAACGATCGCCGCTTGACGTGAGAAAAACTCAGACAACGACGGGGCAATGTTATTCTGGGTCGGCCGGCCCCAGAAGTGGCCGCCTGACATCGTCCGGCCTCGCAATACTGGCAAGCTTTGGGCCTTGAACCTGATCGCGGGCTGCGTGGGCACAGTTATGAAGGCATACGAGAAGCCGTTCAGCGCGTCCAATGAGTACTGGCCCGTCCCAATGGCAAGACCCCCTGGTATTGCAACTCTCTGCCGTCGTAAGCTGTAAAGTAGGTTCCACAGCATCGGTGTCTGAATGGAATCTGCCCACGTTGTCTTGCATGCAAGCACGACGACGGTCGCATCTCGAAATTGATCAGCGAATAAGCTCGCAACAGTGCGTTGAACCGCTGCGTCAGTAGGCTCGTCAGGCAACGATGCCAGCCCCGGTAGGTACAGGACCATAGAGTCGACATCGGCGGCAATCCTTGTGGGGCCGTCCCATACGCTTAACGCATCGGCGACCGCCGTGGGAAGCTCCGTCCTGCGGACCGCAACGGCATCGGTACCCGCATAGCCAAGGTTGAGGTAGTAGGTAACCAGCGCTTCCCACACCGTCCCGGCCTGGCTAAGCGCAGCTTGGGTACGACCTCCCCCCGCTACTGGCGCACCAAGACGGAAGACATCTTGCATCTTGGCTCCGAGGCCAACGACACGACTCGACGTCCAGGTAGCACGAGAGCCGAGCGTCCCGACAATCAGTGACTTCCGAGCGGGCCAGCCGTTAGAGAAGCTGCGGACTCTAAAAATTCGCTTTAGGACGAGCCCTCGATATTGTTCAGCAAGACTCACAAAAGAGCTTCCGGCAACAAGCGCATGGGTTGGTGCCCCCCAATCACGCACAGACTCCGGCTGCGGTTATGACCCGGATGCGCCGTCATCAGCATGCCGACCCGACTTGACGAGCATTAGCAGTTTGTCGCTGACATCCTCGCCTGCCGTGAGCCTGCCCACGAGCTCCTCGATCAGGGGCGCCCGCTCGGGATCGTCTGCTGCCGCATACACGAGCCTAGTGAGTATCTTCAGCGCGTCGGAGCTCACCAGCTTCGACCTTCGGCGTCGCCCCAGGACGGCGGACAACGGCGTGTCGATAGTCATTGTCTCGCGCCCTGACTTCTTGGCGGACGTCGCAGACACGTGATAGCCGAGCGAGTCGGCCAGCGACCGTAGAGCCTCTTCTGGCTTAAAAGCGATCGCAGACGAGTGCCACCGCACTGTCAACTGCTTGTAGGCGGGCGAACGCTTAACTGTCTTTGGCGCCATAATCCCTCCTCCGATCGACGGCAGAAGCCTAACATGGCTGAAATTCAGGGCAGGTCGTCTACAAGCGGAGAGGTTTGAGTCGTCACGTGCACAGGGGGTGAATGGGGGCTAGTTGATTCCCTACATGAGCGTCAAGGCGGGCACCTTGCGGCCACTGACGCCAAATGAACGGTCGATGCTTCGTCGTTTATCGGCACTCGGGGTCGACATCGTCGCGCTGAGCCCAACCGAGACTGGGCTAAAAAAGCACATCATGGACGCGGTCATTCCACTTCGGGACATGCTCTATTCGAAGGGCTTCCACGATTACGCCCGTCAACCGCAAGGCGTTATTCGCCGAGTCGAAGGCGGGCGGCTAACCGCCGAAGGGCACTTAGTACCCATAAGGGTCTCGCTGTACCGACCCTTTACCAAGCATGGAGATCCGCGCATCTGGTTCCAACGCGCACCTGAATGGTCTAAAGCCGGCGATATGCTGGGAATCTTCCTTCTTGGGGGCATCCTGCATGTCGTCAACCTCTCGACCTTTAGTCCAAGCACTGCTGCATTTCAACAGCTTTTCCACAGATTACAGCCAGACTCAGCTGGCAATGAGGAGGGCGTATGAGCGTGCTTCCGTCATCGGTTTTGGTCACTCCGACGCCCCGCATTCTGCAGATACTCGGCCAGGTCAACTTTCAGGGCTGGCAATGCGTTGCCGAGCTCATCGACAACTCCATTGATGCCTTTCTCAGGGACGAGGACCGCGGGATCCACCATGGTCATCGCAGCGTCGAGGTGACGCTGCCGACACAGTCGGAGGCTGCAAGCGGTGATGGCATCGTTCTCATCGAAGACAACGCGAGCGGCATGTCGCTTGAGCAGATACGAGATGCATGCCGTGCTGGATACTCAGGCAACGACCCGATGGGAAAACTTGGCCTTTTCGGCATGGGGTTCAATGTCGCAACAGTTCGCCTTGGACGGATAACGGAACTGCTGTCTCATAGGCCCGGCGACGCGGCGTGGGTTGGACTGCGGATCGACATCGATGAGATGCAGCGAAGAGGCAGCTTTGAGGCACCCGTAATCACTGAACCGCTGAGCGAAACTGATGGACAGTCTGGCACTCGCGTTCGAATTAGGCGTGTGGTGCGGGACGGGCCAGTTAAGTCGATGGTCACCGGGCGAGGCAAGGCATCTCTTGTGAAGCGCTTGTCTCGCCTGTACCACGTTGCGATGGAGCGCCATGCGGTCGACATACGCATCGGACCCGAGAGGCTCCCCGAGTGGCGGATGTGCTTTTGGGATGCCACTCGGTCAGTACCTACGCAACAATGGGGACCCGTCCCGGCTCAATTTAACGTCGACATCCCGCTCGACTCGCTTCCTTACTGCCCGAATTGCTGGGAATGGGGCGATCCAGACCAGGAGTCGTGCCTGATATGCGGCGGGGACATGATCGTGCGCCAGCGAAGGATTAGCGGCGTACTCGGGATACAAAGGTCGTTTGCTTCAGCCTGGAGCAGGACCGAGGGCGACCTCGAGAACTATTACGGCATCGACCTTGTTCGAAACGGACGCGTAATCGAGACCTTCGACAAGGACCTCTTCTACTGGGTTGATCCGGATGACCCCAACCGAAGAGAACTCGACTACCCGGTAGATGCCCAATACCTCGGTGGCCGCATCATCGGCCGCCTTGAAGTTGATTTCGTTCCCTTGCGCTCCTACCACAAGGACAGCTTCGAAAAGACTCACCGCGCTTGGAGGGACGTTCGCGAGGCGCTTCGCGGCGAGTCACCCCTCCGCCCAGACGTAGCGCGTCGTCATGGGTACGATCGCAAGGACACGTACCTCGCCCGTCTCTTCGACGGTTACCGAAAGACGTCGCCCGCCGGCGAACGTTACCTGATAACGGCGTACGCACCGGGTACGAAGAAGAATAGGCGCGACCCAATGCATAGGTCGGCGCTGCTCGACGAATGGATCGCCGGCTTCGAAGCCGGTGATCCGGACTATCAGTCGGACGCGAAGTGGTGGGAAGCCGTCGAGTGGGCCGAGACCGAAGACGATGCCTGGGCTACTGAACAGCCTACAGTGACCTCTCCCTTCGACACCACGACGGAAGTAATCGTGGCCCGTGAGCAGGCCTCGGAAGCGCAGCACTCCGAAGAGGCTCTCGAGACTGCGCGCGACGAGACGTTAACACGGCGAGTGAACACCGAGGGCATCGTCCGCAACGGGCCTAGCGAGCTCATCGTGAATGCGCAAAGAGTCGTACGCGGCACCCTTCCAGGTGGGTTTGCTGTCGCGATTGACCCGCGGGGAGCCGAAATCGCATTTACCTGGGACCCAAGACACCCAGCTTTCCGAACCGGGCAGGTAACCTCAAGCGACACATTGATCTCCGAGTTAGCGTTCCAAGTCATCTATCGAGCGCAGGTTTCACAACGTGAGTATCCCGTGTCGTACGTCGAGCGCGAGATCGCATTGCGCGCTTTTCCAGACCACGTTGCCGACATCGACGGAATAGCGGATAGGGCCACGGACATGTTAGTCGGGATCCGCACATTTCTCGAGGCCGAATTGCCCAAAGGAGCTCCCCTCTCCGTCCGGCTCGATGAACCTGACGAAGTTGAGCTCGAACGACGGTTTGCGAGCGAAGGTATTCCGTCTGCGGGCGCCCACGACTTGTTGATTTCCGGCGAGTTCATCCGCTACATGCCACTGAGCTTCATCCCGAAATGCGCTCGGCTGTTCCCCTCAACCTTGATGCGGGCAGACGGCGCATTCTCATTTGACTACGCCGGTTATGACAGTGAGGCGTTACGAACGGAGCTGCGCGAGTCGCTGTACTCCAATCTCCTTGACGTGGCGTGGGTCGTCGCCGAGCGCGGCAACCTTGGAGGCGTGCTGACGGAGTCCGCCCGGCTCCAACTGCGAAAGGGAATCGCGGCTCTGGAGCTGCTCGAGCTTAAGCGGATCTAGCGATCAGCCGGATGCTTAACGGCTCTTTCTTCTCCGTCGAGCTGATGGCAACTGGTACGTGGCAGGCCTTCGAGAGGTCACTGCTTAGGTGGTGTGTTCATCAAGGATTTGACTGGTCAAGGCTTACCGGAGGAGCCGGCGACCGCGGATCCGACGTGGTGGGTTACTACAAGAACACTTACTGGGTTCTGCAGGCGAAGTTCAGCCTCTCAGGAACGCCTCCCGGTCCGGCCGTGGTGACACAGGAATTGGGCCGAGCGCTTCAGGAGTACAGGGCAACGAACGGGCTGCTCGCCACGAACGCTTTCTTGGCCGATGCCCAGCGACTTAGAGAAGCGGCTGTCAGATACAACACAGTTGTCGGTGTCCACGTGGAATTGGTTGGCCGCTCTCAGTTGATACAGATTGGGACGAAGCTACCCGCCGATCCCGCTCCGAGAGCCCTTCATCCACTGCGCGAATACCAGGACGCTGCGATCGCGGAAGTCGCCCGTGCATCGATGAATCGGGTAGGAAGCCGTGCCGGTGCAGTGGTTGCAATGGCCACCGGGACTGGCAAATCAAGGGTATTGTTCGAGTTCATCAGGCGGTTCCTCGACTCGAACCCCGACGTGGAAGTTCTGGTGTTGGCCGAAACCGTTGAGCTGGCTCGCCAACTCGAACGCACATCGTGGGAGACGCTGCCGAAGTCCGTCACAACTCACCTGTGGGCGGGAGGTGAAACTCCTGCCTACCGAGTAGCCAACGCCGTTACGTTTGCAACGACTGATAGCGTTCGGGCAGGCATGGGAACGCTTGCGAGGCCGGGCCGGTTCGCACTCGTGGCATTCGACGAAGCGCACCACGCGGCAGCGGCTGGGAACGCGCGTCTAATCAGTGATCTTCAGCCACGGTTTCGCCTCGGGATGACAGCGACACCGTGGCGTGGCGATACCTCGCGACTCGAGTCGATCTACGGCCCGCACCGTCCAGTCTTTGAACTCAGCATTGTCGATGCCATCAAGCAGCGCTACCTCTCGGACGTGGAGTACGTCGTCTTCGATGACCACATCGACTGGGAATACGTGACGTCGGTTTCGAAAAACAACCTGACCATTCGCGACCTGAATGTCCGTCTCTGGATTCCAGAGCGCGAAAACCGGGTTGCAGCGATCGTCCGTGAGTGGATAGACAAGCTGACGACCGCGGGCCTAGCCCCACGGACTCTGGTCTTTTGCCGGACAATCGAGCATGCCCACAACGCGCGCCTCGCGCTGAATGCGGCAGGCGTGCCCGCGGCGGAGCTTCACAGTGGACTTCCCAAGTTCGACACGACCCGCATCCTTCAGCAATTCAGGGATGGAGAAATCCGGGTACTGACCGTGGTCGATATGCTGAACGAGGGCATAGACGTACCCGACGTACGGTTAATCGTGTTTAACCGCGTCACTCATTCGCGGCGTGTATTCCTGCAACAGCTCGGCCGTGGGCTTAGACCGACAGAGGACAAGGATCGCCTGGTCGTGCTGGACTTCGTCGCCGACGTGCGTCGTTTGGCCGAGCTACTGGAAATGGAATCGGAATACGAAAGCAAGATCCGCCAATCGGAGGTCGTAGAACTGCCAGAAAGCATGGTCTTTCTTAGGAGTGAGCACATACGGCGGTTTGTCGATACCTACCTGGCCGACGTGTCCAAACTTCGGGACGCGGACGACACGCTGTTGTTGTTTCCCGCCAATGAGACTCCGCGGTAGCAGATCTCGCCCAGCCGACTTGTTCCTTACAAAGAACGTTGAATTTGCGACAGCGAGCCGGTCTCGCAAAGAGACGCGATCGGACACTGCGGGCAGAGGGGTTTGCGCGGCAGGCAGATCGTGGCGCCCATATCGAGTATCGCCCAATTCAGCGAACGCGAATCTGTCGCCCCTTCCACCATGGACTGTGCTAGTCGCTGCAGCCTCGGGTCATAACGATAATCCGCCATCCATTCATCGCTGAAAACGCGGTGGAGAATGCGGACCCAGTTTCCATCAACCATGGCAACCTTGGCATTCGATTCAGCGACCTGGATCGCGCGGCTGACGTACTGGCCGACGCCCGGGGCGTCCTCCGACGGCAACCGTCCGCCTAGCATGTACTCCGCGAGCGCCTTCAATACACGAGCTCGGCGCAAATGGAGACCAATTCCGCTGAGGCGCCGTTGAAGCTCGTCCTCGGGCGTCTCCGCAATCGAGCTCCACGTCGGGAATCGAGCAAAGAAGGAGTCGATGAAGCGCTCAACGACGGTGGCGCGAGTCCGCTGCAAGAGGATCTCTACGACGGTGAGTCGGTAACGGTCGCTCCATCGACGCCATGGAAAGTATCGTCCCCCCGTCCGAAACCAGCACTCAATGAGAGCCCCAGCCTGATTCGCGCGTGCGATCTCACTTGGTCGAGCCTGAGGCCGCCTAGTCCTTACTGAAGCAATTCGCGGAAGTGGGCGCCTACGGCGCGAGCCAGCCAGACCGGTACCGCGTTGCCTATCTGGGTGTATTTCGGAACTTCGCGTGTCCAATTGCCTGTGCTTGGGTCACCCGCACGCCGACGTCCACCGGTGGTTCGCTTGCCAGCGAACTGGTACCAGTCGGGGAACGTCTGGAACCTAGCCCATTCTCGAACTGTTGGGATGCGGGGCTGCGAGAAGTGTACATAGTCGTCCGGCAAGGAGGTCGTGGTGATCGAGGGCCCCGACGGCCCCCACCGACACGGGATGACACGCTGAGCAAACTTCTTGGTTTGGTCCATTTCACGGATCCGCCCACCATTGCGGAGCATGTACTCGAACTTCGCGACGATCCGTGGCTTGTGAGTGCTATAGACCTGTTCTGACAGCGGCGAGCCCACCCCGCGAACCGAGCCGGCACGATCCTGTCGGAACCACCGTTGAACGTCCGTTGTCGCCTCCAGCAGATAGGCGATGGTCTCGGACTTCCGCGTGTAATCTCGGTCCAGCAGGTCACCAAGAAAGTCCTCCGGATCCGGTGCTGGGGCTAGATCCGGCTCTGGGAGGAGTCCATCGGCTAGGCGTCCGAGAGCGGGGCGCCAGCCGAGGTCAGTACGTATGCCGACCAGCAGTACGCGCGGCCTGTTCTGTGGGACGCGCCATGACTTCGCTTGTACCAATTGGGCGCACATTTCGTACCCCTTCAATGATCCAAACGTAGCCTTCACATCGGCCCAGATCTCACCGGGCCTACCGTCAGGAGTCCAGCGGCTGGACAACAGGCCTTTCACGTTCTCAAATAGAAAGAGCTTGGGCCTAACCGCATCGACGAACTTGGCCATTTCTCGGTAGAGGTGATTCGAGGGAATGTCATGCTTCGTCAGCTCAGTGAAAGTACGCCGATGCCCTATTCCGGAGTAGCCCTGACATGGCGGGCCACCTGCGACGAGGTCCACGTCTCGAACTGAGAGAACAGAACGGAGATAGCTCACGAAGCCCTCGAGCTCCGATGCGTCACCGGTGACATCAAAGATGTCGTATGTCTTACCCCGTGGCGTTTCCAAGGCAGGGTGCTCTTGCCTCCTGTTCATGAGGTACGACTCCATCGCCTCAGGATTCAGTTCACTTACGAAGATCGGCCTGAAGCCAGACATCTCTAGGCCAAGCGAAAGGCCACCGCAACCCGCGAACAAGTCGATTAGGGTCGGCGATTCCTTCTGGCGTCGAGGCCGGGTGGCTTCGGCACCCGGTTGTAGAGCCAGGCTCAAACTCGTTCCGGCGAACTTGCTCTGACGGATGCCGGGCTTCGCTTCGCCCTCGGCGAGATGTTCATCAACAGCTACCTCTGGTTAAGCGTAGGTCTAGGTTCTTTTGGCGGGAAGCCTCTTAACAGGGGATTGTAGGTCGGAACTTATAGTGGTGTCACGGGGCAACGTCAGGGGGTGCACCCAGGAGAAGAGCCCGCTGGTGTCCACCTGAACATGATTTCGGGCACCCCGGGCCCAAGGCGGTTAAGCTTCGGCCGCACAGCGTGAGAAGCGGCAAGCCTCCTGCGTCGCCACCACCGACTGTATCGCCGGACGGTCGTTTCTACTGGGATGGCCAACGCTGGGTACCGCTGCCAGCCGCGGGTAAGACTTCTGATGGACAAACCGCGCCGTCGACCGCGCAAGCCAGCTCAAACAGCGGTTGCGGACCCGTTGCACTTGCCCTAGTCGTGATAGCCATAGGGATTGTCATCATCGTCGCCGTTGAGTCCGCCAGAAACTCCGCAGCAAACTGTCCGAGTGGCCAATTCTGCGTTACGGTCACTCATTGGCAGAGCGGAAGCGCAGACGTGTCCGGGACGATCATCAACGCGACTGGCAGCGGCTGCTCCGACCCCGAAATAACCCTTCACCTCAGCGACCACAACAACGCCAAGGTGCGTGACTTCACTTTCGGTGCGGGAGATCTGGCTAATGATGCAACGAGAAATTGGACGACCCACATGGTCGGACTCCTTTATGTAGATCTTCCCGCGGAGCCCAACGTCACGCAGATAACAGCCGATGCTGTTTGCGCTGACCAACACGGCTAGGAGGCAAACCGCAGCCTTGGGCTAATGGCAACATTCGACGTCCTGTATCTCCTAAAACCTTCGCAACTTCTATCCCTGGGCCCCTTGACCACCGTTAGTAATGCCATCTCTGGGATCGACGCATGGGCCGGCGCCTACCTGCACTTTCTCCGGCTTCGTATAGAGGACTCGGTGTTCTCAAATGCGCGTCCAGCAAGGCCTTCTGCTCTGCGCTGAGTGCCTTCATATCTTCCTCGTAGAGGTCGTGTGGCGGAAGGCCTTCAACAAATTCGTCCCAGTTACCGCGAAAACGGTAACGCGGTCTCTGCCCCTTTAGACCATGCGAGCCGGCACCCTCGGTAAGTGTCCGGCCAGGTTTGAATTCGCCTCTTAACCATCGGATGAAGTTTTCGGAGTGCAGTAAGTAGGTGCGCTTAGTACTCGACTGCAGCGCCGACGCCTCAACGGCTGCCTTGTAGCGCTGAAACGCCGTCTCGACTTCGTCGAGCGCGCCGCGGTCGATCTCGAACATGCTACGAGTCTAGACGCCAGCAGCTTGACCTCGACAGGTCGCGCCGGGCAGCCGCAACTTCCAACCTCGATCTCCGAATCTGCCGGGCTGCACTTCGTGGTTGTATCAACAGACCGCGTGGCTTCCTTCTCGTCCAGACTTCAATGCACCAGCTGCCCTCCTAAACTGCGATCCGACATGAGCAGTCGCCCCCGTCAGGCCAGAGCTGATCACGGCAGCCGCCGAAGGCTGTCTCCCTTACATCCCTAATGCGAATTTACGGCTCACCTGAATCGAGATCGGGAAAGTCCCCTTGCTGGCCGCACCGCCCCTCGGCAACTAGCAGCGTCGTTATCTTCACGTCCCGCGCGCGAGGCACGCAGCGACGCAAGGACTTTGTTGCAGCCGCTAGGACTACCTGCTGTGCGCCGAGTAAAGACGTTGAATCCACGGTCAACATCGACTCCTCCGATGCATTAATGCCTGATTCGTCTCGCCAACGGTGCGAGTCATCGGCAATCTTTCCGATCTGGGCCCATAGTTGATTCCAGGTCTCAGGTGGCAACGCCCACCGTGCACTTAGTTCGAGAAAGACGCAGTACCACACCCTTCACGCCATCTTGGTCATGCCACAGGCGCCGAGCCATATCCCAAAGAACTTGTGTAGGAATGGCGCTGATACGTGATCATGGCTTGGCGCTTTCCGAGGCTTGGGAGTTCCCCACCTACGGTTCGAACGCTAATACGCTCCATCGCTCCGTATCGACACACTCAACTAAGTGGTGCATTTTGCACCATACTGCACCATCAGTCAGTGCTGGTTGCGGGCGAGGGAGACCGCGAAGCCGCGGCGCGTAGGGATGCACATGACGACCGCTCGGCCGTAACGGCCGAACCTGAGAGTTATCTATTCAGAACCGCGCGGACGGGCACATGTCCACAAGAGGGCACACGCCACAGCGAGGTGTTCGAGGCAAACAGATGGCGCGGCCGAACTGAACCATTCGCCTATTCCATTGTCCCCAAGCGTGCCGGGGCAGGATGCGCTCGAGCTGAGACGGTATGGCCGCCGCGTCATCAGTTTCTACAAGTCCAAGTCGGCGGCTTACGCGGGCGACATGGGTGTCAACGGCGACGCCAGATTCGATGCCGTATCCCACCTCTAATGTGATGTGCGCGACTTTTGGTCCAACTCCTGGCAGTGCCAGCAACCCGCCAAGGTCCTGGGGCACGTCTCCGCCGCGACGTTCAAGCTGCTCCCCTAGTCGGACAAGCTGCCTGGCCTTTACGCGCGGATAGGCAACTCCAGCGATCGTTGACTCCACCGAGGGGATCGTCAACTTCGCCAATCGGCTTGGCGTTGGAGCGATCCGTAACAAACGCCGCGCTGCGGCTGACGTAGCCTCTTCTCTTGTCCGGGTACTCAGCACGCAGACGACGAGGACCTCAAAGGGATGCCCTCGATAGGGTTCGGGACTTGTCAGAGGCCATGCCTTCGCGACGTCGTTCAGACGCTCAAGAACGACCCTCGCCCGCTGCTTGGCGCTAGGAGAGAGAGCGGATGGCGCGGGGGACAAAGGGATGCTTCGCACTGGGAGAAACCCGTAGGGCACTGCTGCCATCGATGAGCTGGTGTGCAACCCAGCGAGCATCGATATGAGGCCCAAACAAGAGCGATCTGCCCATCATCTTGATCCAGACGTCAGGCGACATCGGACGAAGTCCTATGAAGTGGTATGACTCCCCTGACTCCAACAGATAACCACCGTCGCCGGCGACCCTTCTACAGATTTCGGCGGCGACCAATGCGTGGCTTGATGACGCTTTCAAGCGGAAGTCAAGCAATGCCAGTTGCACGACTTCGCCACTGTTGGCACCAACCGTTGACGTCAGATCTAAGGCCCTGTTCGGTTTAAGACTCGATACCACGTCCCGTAACGAACCACTGACGATATCGCTGGCGCTTAGCGTGATTGTGGACCTGACCGGCTCATGGTAAAGGGCCACGTCAAGCAGTTGCTCGGCTCCGCCCTCGATGTCTTCCGCGCAGATGAATGCAGCTTCCCAAAATGGGATGCCATAGGTTGCGCGCAGATCAACTGCCGCCTCGACCAGAGGCCGCGAAAGCCGCTCGGACGGGAGGAAGCCGCGGTCGTCTCGGGCCGAAAAATGAAACTCGACGAGATCTGGGTTTGACTCCGCCACTCGCTGCACAACATCGACCGCGTCGATGCCTTGCTGCAGATGTGCTTGGCTCATGCTGATGCTCACCTGACGTTGACTAATTGGTGGCGCCGGGGGGCCGTCATTGCCCTCTTGGTCTCTTCGTAGAGCGTCATGGTCGACTTCGGCCAGCGCTTGTCGGCAAGTTTCTTGGAAAGGTAGCGATTCGCGCGGGCGCGTTGCGCCCTCGACGCCCGTCGGAAGAACCATCTAATCGCCGACATGAGGCGCGGTCCGAAAGTCCACCGCTCCCGAGTTGATTCGCTCAGTGCAGCGCATAAGGCCAATGCACGCATAACCCTCAACTCGGGATGCGCAGCGCGCGAACTAAGCAATTCAATGATGCGACGCTCGGCGGCTTCTCTCCAGGCCGGATGAGCCAATACTGCATTCAAGGCGGGCACGTATGAGATGGCATTGATCGAGAAGTCGACTCTTTGCAATACTTGCGTCCAGCTGGCCACGCGTGACACTGCGTCCGTCGGCGTCCAGTGCCAAATGTCGACCGCGCCCGTGCCCGGAACCACCATTTTCAAACCGCCGTACGTGTTGATCGTCACATGGAAAGCACGCCTAAGGGAGGTTTCATTAGTCGCAGGCAATTTCGACAGCTGACTGAGTACGGCGATATCTAGGTCATTCCAGGAAGGGATACCGTCGGCTTGCGACTGAACTAGACAAAGGTCGCGAACCGCCCCTCCGATAATCGCCCACTGCGTCTCTGCCCCTATGGCCTCGATCAGGCCTTCCTCACGAGACACGCGGTTGAGCTGATCGCGTACCCGAGCGAACGTAGATGACTTGGTGAGCCGGAGCGCGCTTGGTGCCGTCACGCGAGGCCACTCACGCGCGTGTTTTGCCCCTTATACGCCAGGAGCTCAAGGAGATAGGTTGCCAAACCGAAGGCCCGAAGGGTCCGCGCGGCCGCTTCGGGATTGCGAATGGCCTTCAGGCGCTCGCCATGCAACCCGAAGCAAACGGCTTGGATTGCATGCTCAGCATGGGCTCTATCTGTCATCGCCTTGCTTGCCACTAACAACAGGGACTCGCAGTCAGTTAAGAGCACTGTCCAGCCGTTTCTGACCGCCTCGGGCGTCAGTCGGCCGTAGATGCGACTGAGCGGTGCCTTGGCGATGATACCTTTGTCGTTGCTCCATGCCGACAACATGGGGACCAGAAGCTTCGATGGATCCAACGAGACAAGTTCGGCGTCTGGCGCAGCCTTGCGAGTCTTCTGAATCAACGGCCGGAAGCTCGATCCGGGAAAGTGGTAGATGACTTTGAAGTCTTCTGGAGCCTTGGCGCTGCCCACCAGTTCGGTGCAACTCAAGCCGACGGGGCCCAATTCTAGGGGACGCATTTGAGAATCGGCCCCAAGCTTCTCCAGTAGTTGCGTCACGGCGCCGCGATGGAGGATCGCGAAGTCGTAAGTCAGGGTTCCATTGACGACAGCATCGACGAACTTGCTCGAGCTGCGTTGTTCAACTTCCCGTAACCCCAAATCCGCGGCTACTCGTCTCGAAAGCAACGAGCTGCTTACGTTACCGGGCAATGCGATAAAGGTAATGTCATCCAAAGGCGGCTTGGCGCTAGGCTCCTTCGTCCATCCGTCGGGCAGGTCCTCACCAAGCTCCAGGTTGAGGGTTTCAATGACCACGGGGTCGAGTTCGCTGGCGTTGAGCGCGGTGCCGACGTTGTCGGGCATCCGCATCATCTTCCGAACGGACACGATCACTTCACGATAAGGGTCGGTACCAGCGGTCAGAGCTTCACATGCTTTGGTCCAGGTGTCAACTCGAAGCGTGTTAAGGGCTGACTCAAGTTGCTGACGCAGCAGGGTCAACACATAGGTGCCGTACGCGTCGATGGCGGAAGCGATTTGGAAAGCAACGGCTCCAGTCGAGGCAAGGTCCATCACGGAGCCGATGTCCATAACGCCACCAGTAGCAACCAACGCGGGCAACCGGTTCTGGCGCCGTAAGCGTCGAAACAGATCGTAAGTTTCGAAGAAGAGTAGGTCCCCCACCAAAACGCCTGTGTCAAGAAGGTCGGGCTTACCACTCTGACGGCTTCGCGACAGCGGTACTGGAGCTCGTCGAGAGTTCGCAACGATAAGGCCGATGCGATTGGCATCCAGGAGCCAGAGCAGGTCAGACATCTCAGGCGTTGCTAGCAGAGGAGCGGCCTCGCGAGGCAGCTTCACGAACAACGGCTTCTTTGGAAACGCTTGAACGAATCGTTCAAGGTCGTGGGCCGCTCCGTGAAGCATTGCCGGCAGTTCTACATACGACGCATCACGCAGTGCATACTTCCAATTCAGCTCGATGTACTGATACTCGTCGAGCGGAAGCCCATCGGCTAGGGCGACGTAGTCTTGCTTGTCCAAGACGCTCAAACCGATTGCGCAGTCTTTACCCAATCGCGATCGGGCTTGTCGCGTGCCCAGAATCGTGGACTCAAGATTCCAGAGTTCGAGAGGCTTGGGGCCATCCGTGTAGGAGCCGGCGAGCAGTCCGCCTGGTCCATCGAAGTCGACCTTCCGGCGGCTCTCGACATTCGTCTCGCCTCCTGGTTTCCCCTCTCCGCCATGTCTGAGTGATGCTGTCTTTAGCGTGACCGCAGCCGGTTGGACTTCGGCGAGATGGCGAAACGCCGCGTCGTTAGCGGTCAGGTGCGACGAGGCGACCATGAAAGGATCGCGCAGGGTCAAGCCCGATGGAAAAGTGACAGCAAGATCAGGCACGGTCGCGGATCATAGCCTCTTACTCAAGCACCACAGCACCGCGGTCGCCGCCAGCTTAGTCTGTAACTGTCTGTCTCGCGGGGCAGCCCCGAACAGGTCGTGAGCCGCGCTGGCCGAGGGCGGGCAAACGTTGCATGGGATGCGGTTGACGACGTGCGCTGGGTTGAGCGGTCATGTCGTCCCGCTCGCCAACCCAGCCGTGCTGCGCCCCACCTCTTACTAATTTGCCAGTCAAATTGCCAGTCAAACCGGCCTGATCGGCGCCGTCTGTCAAGCTTTAATTGACGACCTCGAGTTCTGGTGGGCCGGGAGGGAGTCGAACCCCCAAAGCTTTCGCGGCGGTTTTACAGACCGTTGGGCTCGCCACGTGCCCTTTGCCGACCCAGGGGCGCCACACCTCGGAGCCTCGAACGGACATAGCCGAGGCGCGAGGGGCCTAAGTTTAGGCCAACCTCATAATTCCCCCCGTGGCCAGAGGCTACGCCCGCTACGTCCTCGGCCTCATGGTCGCCATCAACCTCCTCAACTACATGGACCGCTGG
>Ga0070698_100003156_pt1 | contig 18169 bp, 12 predicted proteins | sample KBSK1502metaG_FD_65477 | JGI IMG/M metagenome (GOLD analysis project Ga0070698, IMG submission 65477) | Corn, switchgrass and miscanthus rhizosphere microbial communities from Kellogg Biological Station, Michigan, USA - KBS K1-50-2 metaG | ecosystem: Host-associated > Plants > Roots >...
CGCAAAATAGCCGTTCGCCTTTTCTTCACTTCGATTTTCAAACGGCAGGACTGCGACGCTCTTTTCCGGAATTAGCGTTGCGGTCTTCCTCGCTTGACCAAACCGTTCGGAACGAAAATAAATCGACAACGCGACTACGAGGACGGCAGCCAACAAGACCAACGTCGCCAGTATTGGCTTCAACCGGCCCGGTGCCTTCACCGGTTTGATCGTTACCTGCGCGCTCTGCTTCCACCTTTTTCTTCGCTGGAGCTTTTCGGGCAGACTTGGATTCCCGATTCCTTCTTTGAAGAGATTAACAATCGCAAGCCTTAGGCCGTGCTTTACTTCGTATTCGCCCAAATTATGCAAATACGGTTGCCAGTGCCGGTAATGCGTCAGATCATCGGCTACGTGTTTGGACAAAAGAATGTGACCCGCGTCGCCACAATCCATCACCCGCTGGGCCACATTGATTCCCGGACCGGCGACATTGAGAGTGTCATTAACGTCCCTGACTTGATTGACTGGCCCGCTGTGAATTCCCATCCGCAAACGAAGTTTGGAATTTTCTTTAAGCTTCTGACTCACTTCCAATGCGCACCGCACCGGTTCTTCCGGACTGCGAAAGAAGAGGAGCGCCATTCCATCGCCGGTTGGCACTCGGATTAGTTTCCCGTTTTCCTCCGCGTTTCGAAAGCTCTTGGTGCTGCGCACAATACGACCGAGCTCCTGTAGCGACTCAATCTGCTCGTTCACCAGCAATTTCGAGTAACCGACGATGTCGATTAGGAGCAGATGCGCGATCTCAAGCTGCAGATCGGGTTGCGGCACCTGCGGTATTGGTGGCTTGGGCACGCGCCTCTTTCCCAGTTAAGGATTATTGCAATTTGCAACTGTGAGGTCGAGGGGGAAAACGGCTTTGTGCAAATGCAACAGCTTTGGGGTGATGGCACGTTGGCACCACATTTTCATTTGGATTTGAAGAAAAAAATGTTTCGTTCGCGCTTCGCTTTCACGCATGCAACCTCAGTAAAGTGCATCAGCTGTCTCGCTCCGATCTCGATGCGTTGCAGCGTTGAGTTATATGAATCCGAGGGAAAATGCGGTCGTGGCTAAGTTCGCGAAAACCGCGACATTCCTTAGCGCCTGAAAACCTTCTTCGCCTTGTAGTGACCATAGTGGCAGCCGTTTCGGCTGGGTGCCCCCATGAAGTCAGTCTGGCGAATCGAAAATAGCCGCTCCGAGCATCGCCGTCACTCGGCGAGCCTACGCCCGCCATTGCCCCATCGGATTGGCTTACTCAAATATGATGGACGCACCGGCACTCACATTTATAGCAGGGCCAGTTCCATTCCGCTACGTATAAGACGTTATTTCATCGGGGTCGTTAACACGTGCGGGGTTGGCCGGGCTCCCGTGTCGGCCAGCGCCAACAAAGCTCTGAGGTAAATCATTGCCTGGTTAGAGCGAGCATCATCCCAATTGATCCAAAACAATGATGATTAGCTTCACGGACGATGAGGCGTGCCGCGGCGCGCTTCGGTAATAGCGTAATCAACGAAGTGCTGACATTCTTTAAACACCGCTGCGTTGGCTAGTTGCGTCGAATTGATCGCATCAGGCTTCCAATTCGGATGTTGCACTCGGAAAGCGGCAAATTCTTGAGCGCCTCGAGAGAAGATGTCTCTAGCGGCTTTAGTACAAAGAAAACTCGTAATCGACGTCGTAAAACTCTGATCGGTGACATTCCCATTCTGATCTAGCACCATCGCATTTTCTTTGTTCTGCGGCCTCATTCGAAAGGCTTCATAAGAAGCGTCCAACGATGCAAAATGAGGAAGATCAAACCATTTCGCGGGTATAGGTGCAGGCGACTGAAGATATGTCCCTTCAGTCATATTTCTCATAATGTTCCCGACGAAGTACTGGCCAGGATCCGTCTGCAAAAAGATGACTTGTTTTAACTGAGCGAGCGCCATGATGCCTGAACATTGAGCACAGGATTCTAGCGTCGTGTAGAGCGATGCCTTTTTCAGCTCCGAAGCGTAATGTTGATCTTGGAGTTTCCGCCCAAGATCCCAGCCGTCATGAAGCTGCGATAGGCTGAATACGCGGCGCAGCAGACGAGACTCTGCGTGTTCGACTGAACTATTGAATATCTCATTGTGATTGAAATCGAAATCTATAATGTGCCCGTCTCCATCCGCCATTAGGGCTGCGATGTTATGGCCGATGTAATCGTCGGCCATTCTGCCGGGCGCAGCAGCGGGAACAGGTTCGTTGAGCGGATACTGAACACCGCGCCCGTAAATATTGCCGTTCCAGTAATGCAACGTGATCGACATCAGTGCGAGCGAGTAAATTGTGTGGCGCTCTGCGTGTTCCGGCACAAAAGAAACTTGTGGCCGCGCCGCGAGTTCTAAAACCTTTCGGTCTTTCCACTTGTCGAAATTTGCACCAGACCCCGGAGTAGATTGCCCTGCTCGCGAATTACCAGCGGCGCCGGAGCTACTCGACGCGGCCGCCTGTGGAGGCGCGCCCGGCGACGAAGGAACAGCGACTCCAGCTACCGAAGCAGCAATGAGCCCGGTGGTTTTAAGAAATTCGCGCCTCGTCCTAAACGCTCGCACATCAACATTCTGTGTTTTCATAATGGCGCTTCTATCAGTCCGCACCTGGTCAAACAAGGCTGTTCGGTGAATTCACCGGTACCGTAAACGCGATGATTAAAACGGCGCGAGGATCCCAAAAATGACCTAGAACGCGATCAGCAGCTGCATCGCTGGCCTTCATACTTCGCCGGAAAAAATTCACGAGCACGTTGCTGCATCGGCTACGGCTCACTCAGGTTCAGTTGCCCTTCCGTTACAGTTCCAGAAGGGCAAAACAGTCTCGCTCGATATTTGGCGCTATCTTACCGGGATCGTTAACACCGGCGGAGGTGGCTTCGGACCCGTGTCGGCCAGTGCCAACAAAATTCTTAGATAGATCAACGAAGACTTGGAATTCTGGTGTTTCGGGTCAATCCAAAACCAGTTACCATTGTACTGAACCGCTGCAAACATGCCGTGAGGCTTCTTAGGCGCGCATATAACTTTGAGTGGTCGATCATCGCCGGTCAGCTTTTCCTCCTTGGACATCGGTTCATAGACGGCTCCGGGCGCATCGACGTAGTAAGAAAGCCATATCATAGCACCGATCACGGTGCGAGTGCGGACTGCAATTTCGTTGTCGTTACCCCGGCGGGATCCGGCGACAATCTCGAATTTGGTCTCTGCGGCTCTGAGATGAAGCTTTTCCCGAATCAAGGCAACCGGGCATTGGTCGGCTCGGTCCTTTGGGTTCTGTGGACATGGCTCGGAGGGTTTGTTTTCGTCCTTGTCTGCGATGAGCATGAAGATTTTTGCCCCCTCGTTGCTGGCGCCGGGTTGGACCTGGAAACTCAGCTCGCTACGCCGATGGGCGTGTTGGATCGCGCTCGTCAGATTTATAAATTCGTCCGACGTAATACCCCTGAAGAAATTCTCTCCTTGGGAGTCGCTCTTGATCTCATTAATCGAGTACATTGTCATGTTCATGAGGAGCTGAGGGTTATAACCACTCTCAATTAGGTTGCAGATCTCGATTGGTCTGAGTGGTACATTGAGATTGCGGATGAAGTCCGCGCCGGTCAATGGCGTGTAGGCAATGACGGGTGAATCGGTTGTCGACCCGCCTCCCATCAGGCTAGGACTGAGAGTGCTCGTTATGATGTTCCATGGGTTCAGCGTGGCCCCCAAAGTGGCTGACGCCGTTCCCATCAGCGAATGCGTTTGCGATACAGACCCAACGTCGACAAAACTAACCACATCATGGTACCGAACGCGCACAATATTGAGCAGAGTTTGCTGTTCCCACGATGTTAACACTGCTTTATTGTAGTCAAGGCGATCACTAACAATCGTTCCCGGACCGATATGTTGACAGCCGATGTCTGCGAAAAGCGGCGACACTAACACGATGATCGCGACTACTGATCTTGTTGGCTTTTTGGGTTTAGCGCTCACGCTCTTATTGGCTTTTTGATTTCTCTTTATCCTCATCCCTTCGTTGCCGTGTCATCCTTCGTGGCCGCGTCTTTCTTGCCGGCGTCTTTCGTGGCGCCGTCTTTCGTGGCCTTCTCGGCTGCCGGCGTTGTCTGCGGCGGTTTGGAAAAAACCGCGTTTATCGCGTTCGCGACCGCAGGTTTCAGTTCAGCGTGGTTCGCGCCGATATTTGCTAGCATCGATAACAGCGTCTTCAGATCCCGCCGGCCATCTGTGAAATCACTGACTGCGTTTAGCTCGTCTCTTAGCTGCGTCGTCTCACTCAGGAGATCGTAAGCTGCTTCCGTTTTGAGCTGCCAATGCGATTTGTCGTCTGCCTGATCCACTGCTTTTTTCGCAAAGACTGTCTTCGACGCGTCTAGGTAGGCGACTTCGATTTTCTTTAGTGATGCGGCCAGACTTTTCGCATCTGCCAGCTTTCTGAACGCTGGCTCTGCCGCATTTGCCTTTGGGGAAGACGCCGAAACACTTGCCTGAGCAGCAAGCTCTAGAAGCCTTGGCTGTGCATCGTGCAGAACGCTAATGCTGTTATAAACGTCGGTATCCCGTGGTGTTGGTATTGGCGGTGTCGGTGTCGGTTTTGGTGTCGGTGTCGGTGTCGGTCTTGGTGCTGTTCCTACCACTACTACTACAACTGGTGTCGCTGCTGCTGCTGCCTCTATATCGTCAAATCTTGTTGCTAGGAGTTTCTCGAACAGGCAGTCCGCGACCTCTGCCAACGTTTCAGACGCGTATAGGGCCTGCGTCGGATCGAAGTTCTCGATCGGGTCATCATTGTCGCCCGAGAACTGGGCGCCTCTGTATTTGTTGATTTCTCCAAGCGCATCGATCGCTGCGAGCCTGAACTGAAGCGCCGACCAATCGGTTCCAGGTAACTCTGCCGCGGACAGAAGCGTTGTCCTGACATTACAGTCGTCGGCAACATCACTTCCGATTTTTGCCAGGATAGTGATCGCTTTGGTCGCGCTCGCTATGTCGACGTGCTCCTGCACACAATCGGCGAGAGCTTTCGCCGCGTTCTTTCCCATTGCTTGCAGCGCCGTTGCTGCTTTGTCGCGCAACGTTGGATCAGAGGTGACTAGCTGCTTAACGAGGGCTTTCGCTGCAGTTGTCACGTCGGAATCTCTTTTTACGTCCGGACAAGGCGTCAGCGTTGTTCGTGAGGCTCCCCGAGGAGCATCAGCCTTCGTGTCATAAATTGGGCAGAAGAGATATCCGGCGACGAATAGACAGCCCAAAATCGCCGCAATGCGGTGGGGGTGGTTCGAGGGGAGGTGAGGCTTAGATGCGCTGCAATAGCGAACTTCAAGCGCTTTCTTTTCTGAATTGACGCAGCTGGTCATACTTGAGCAGTCATAAGGTTCTCCGGGAAAACTCGGGCGAAGTTTTCGAAGACTTATCCCTGTTAACGGCAGCCCAGATATAATTGTCGGGCTAGGCCGCACAATTCCGGGGCGATTCTCCTTTACATCGCGTCTCGGCGAGTGCTAAGAGCTTCTAGTTGGCAGGGCCTCGCGAGCGTTTGCGGATGGGAATCGCGAAAACCCATTCGGAAGGTCTTATGAAAAAACTGTTCCCCGCGATACTTGTCGCCGCGCTTTCATTTTTATTCGTTGCGTGCACGACGACTCACGTTCAATGGGACGCGGTACAGATGCGCGAAGGAGTCGTTGATTACTACAATGACGAAATCATGGACAATCTGATAAGGGCGGTGAGTGGCCAACCATTCGTATATGTCGATGTCGGCGGCCTCACGGCTAATGCGACATCAAAGCTCGCTGGCACGGTTAACGGCGGTCAAACGTTAACTAATACTGGCACTAACCAGAAGTCCATCACGACGGGAGGAATGAACGCAGGCATGACCATTATGGGTACGATATCGCGAATGGCGATGCGCCCATTTAGCTTTTCGGTGACGCCGGAGCGCAGTGAAAACCTAGTTATTGCTGGCGCGCCTGTAATCGGTGCCAATGGGGCGACGACGCCAGACGTTTATGATCTTTATTTGTAATTCCTGAATTTGAAGTCTCCTCCGAAAGCCAACGAACCGTTTCCAGTTCTGACACCAGGCGCGCAGAAGCCTGACTTTACGTACTTGCGGGTTTCTGGTGACTGCGAGTCTGTACGAAAGGTATGCACATTCGAAGAGCGTCGGTCGCAGCCCGCTTACGTGCCGCGTACCCGTAATCGTTTCGGTGATTGCGTGTATTATATCCCTATCGATTATCAGAAGGCCTACCTCGGACTTTTTCGAACGCTATTAATTGCGAAGCGCCAGACGACCGCACCGCCTACCGGTACTTCATTGATCGATGGTGGACAATGAAACCTTCGCTGATGTTGGACAGAGCTAGCGGCCGTCTTAATCAATTGGACGTCCTAACTGAATATCGACATGGCTAGCTCCTCGCCGTTTTTCAGTCGGATGTTCCCGCCAGCCGCTCAGCCGATCACTCCTGCCCAGGAACCGGGACTAATCGCCTTAGGCGATAGCATGCGCGATCCAAAAGAGCGTGCAGGGAAATGGACTCCACGCATCGGCTATACTTACTTCGGCCAGTTCATCGACCATGATATCACTTATGATAGGACCGATATAGACGGTCCTTACTCTGATCCAGAAACGACGCAGAACAGTCGGACCGCCTATCTTGACCTCGATAGTCTGTATGGCGGTGGACCTCAGGTCTCAAGTCAATTGTACGAAGGCGCCGTGGGCGCTGAAACATTTAAGCTTGGCCAGACTATACCGGCGGATATTTGCGTGATGTAGAGTTGATCAATGGTCAACCACTATTACCGGACCCTTCCGATGTTCGGAACTTTGAAAATCTGATCGTACGCCAGTTTCATGTTCTATTTCTAAAATTTCATAACGAAGCTGTGAAGCAATTGAGTGCCCAACCTTCTACAATCGTTGGGGAGACTGGAGCAGACAACGGGACGATTTTCGAGCGGGCTCACCGTCTTGTCCGTTGGCATTTTCAGTACATCGTTCACAAAGAGTACTTGCTTGCGGTGCTCGACGACACCGTGCGGAAAAATCTCTATGCGCAACGCCTGCCAATCACAGCGCAAAAAGACTTTCGTATCCCGATGGAATTCTCCACAGCTGCGTTTCGCTTTGGCCACAGTATGGTTCGCGGCTTCTATACTTTGAATTGCAAGAAAGAGGATGTGGGATTGCTGGACCTGATTACAAAAGTGCCGCCGGGCGGGAGTCATTCGGCTTTGAGGGACGAGGAGATTATCCAGTGGGGTATCTTTCTCGACGGCCTGCCGGCTTCCTTTTATCCCACTGGAAGTTCCTTCATTGATACGGCGCTTACTCTGTCACTGCACAAGCTTCCAGCTGCAGTTTTTGCACTGTTCAGTCGGATGGGAATATCGCCACCGGATCCGCGGTTGCCGGTGCGAACTCTCCTCCGCGGTGCGCGATACAAAATCGCTTCCGGCCAAGAAGTCGCCGAGCACCTGTTGACACTTGGCCGCATCCGATCTCAAGACCAACTATCTAGCACGGAACTGATCCAAGACAGTCATGACCAGTCTGGTAGCGCATTGAAGCATGCTAACTTGCAAGATAACACCCCGCTCTTTTATTATTTGCTGAAGGAAGCAGAGATTAAGTGTAAAGGAACGAAGCTTGGACCAATCGCCAGTCATATTGTTGGGGACGTGATCACGGGTGCGTTAGAGAATGATCCAGATGGATATCTTCGCGGCGTCGGGCCAAATTGGCAGTTGCCGATATGGAAGTTTCCGGGTGAAAAGAAACCTCACGCAGTGAGCTCTCTTGCAGACATTGTCCGATTGGTAGGAGATTCTGATCTCTTGTTGGACTGCAAGTCTGTTTTTCCAACCGGCTTGTATAGGCGTTGGCCGCAATTAGGCAGGATAGTCGCTAAGGCTCTCATATGTTTCAGGTAGAGACGGCACCGTTCTGCGAAGGCAGGTGCGTCCAGTAACCTGTCGATCTCTAGCTTGCCGCAATTGTGAGCAACCGCCGTCCCAGCCAACATTCGTCGCTGAGCACCGAAGCCCAAACCTTGGTAAGATCGGTAATTTCAACCAAAGAAGCGCCATTAGCAGGTTCGTTACTGGATAAGCTTTGTGAGCTAGGTCTAAAATACGCGCGAAAACAGCTGCGTGAAAAAGTGCCCAAGGGCTTGCTAGAGCAAGTCTCTAAGGAAGCCATGCAAAGCTTTGAAGATAGCCTCGGTCGAACACTTGCCGATGCAGTAGCGCAGTGCGTTGACCTGTATTCGAACGCATTTCGTTCCGCCGCTACAGCGCTTGCTATCACTACTGCGGGACTTTCGGCACAAGCCATACATAGCTATGACGCTCCGTTGCCAGCTCCGGAATTGCTCCTAAAATTGTTTCGGGAGTTTCGTGCCCTACCGGAATTATGGTCGGATTTGATCTTTGCATGGTGCCTTCGTGTGAAGGTCTTCCTCTTGAGATTGCAGGCAGACCGAATGGTGTTGACTAAATCATTTTTTCGAGGATGCCCACCCGCGAAAGTTCTACAGTTGGACGCTGATTTGTCAGATCCGCACAACCGTGGAGAGCGAGTGATTGCGCTGGAATTTGAAGCTGGTCCGCTGATTTATAAGCCTCGTGATGGCGACGGCGAATGGGAGTGGTTCGCGGTCCTCGATTGGATTAACCGGGAAGGGTATAGACCAGGGTTTTTAACGCTGAAGGTTCTGCGGCGAAAGGGTTATTGCTGGATGGAGCAAATTGCGCCGATCCAATGCAAATCTCGAGCTGAGGCACGTCGCTTTTACAGGAGAATTGGAGGGTTGTTATGTGTAGCGCACCTTCTCAGGATCGTGGACTGTCATTGCGAGAATATGATCGCCGCTGGCGAATATCCCGTGTTTGTTGATACCGAAACTTTATGGCACGTTAACAACGCATTCAGTCCAAATAATGACGATACGCTATTAGAAACGGGACTGCTTCCGCTACCAAGCAGTTACCCTGACTCGGAATATCCATGCAGCCCTTTAGGAGACATCGAACCTGGTCCATATACGCCGTGCCTTAATGGAGAGCCTCTATCAGCAAGGCGATATGTAGAAGAAATCGAAAGAGGATTTTCTCAGACGTGGCGGTGGCTACTTGAAAATAAAATGCGGAGGACAGTGTTGACTAAACGAATTCGGCGTATCGCCGAAAAGCAACACCGTCGAATTTATTGGCCAACGCTTAAGTACATGGCCATTCGAGATGCATCGCTTGGACCGGCAGCGATGAAATCATCTACGCGTCGCTATGCTTTGATAAGACGTTGGTGTCAGCGAGACGGAGTTCCTGCTTCCGTCATTAAGGAAGAGGTCAGGGCGATTGCTCGCTTGGATATTCCCTATTTTCTCCGACAATCGAAGGGCGCTGCCGGTTTACCCGATCGAGCGCTCCTTCAAAAATCAATCCGATCCCTTAGGAATGCGCTCTGTTCTTAACTTTTTGGCGCACGCCATGGTTTAGAAAAGACCTTGTTCTTTGGCGGTGCCCATGTCGAATAACTGCATGGCAAATGTTGTTCTGCCTTGCGTACTGGTGGGGGCGATGCGGTTGAGTAATCGGGCATTATGAAGATTAACTTCGTCATGGCTTCGTCTTTTGTCAGGAATTGGACAACAAAGTCGGCTGGCAATTCCATGTTGGTTTCTTTAATAATTGCTCGCTTGGCCGAGTCGGACGAGACAAGGCAGCTGTCGCGGACGTCCAAATTGCTTCCAGCGCGCGTTAGTAATTTAGTTAGACGGTCTAATTTTTCCCTATCGTCTAGGTCATCCCAGTTATCAATCTTTGATTTGCTCATATAATGTTGTGGTTGATGTTATGATGTCGTTGGGTTCGTAGATTAAAGTGAATCAGTCGTCCGGCTGACTGCTCGCTGTCGCATTTCAGTCATAGCCGACGTTAGTGTGTCGAGAGTTTTCTTGAATCCAGGATCGCTGCGGAGGTTATCGAATCGGGGATCTAGCCGAAGGTAACGATGATCAAGATACCCGACCCGCCCCGCTGAGGTTAAATGATCCAGTGAGGCTTGTGTCGAACCCATTGTCGATTCGACTGCTGCAAGCCGATAGAGTGCGTCCGGATTGTCAGGGGCCCCTTTCAGATTCTCCAGTTCTTGGTTGACGCAATCCTCAAGTAATGGCCGTGCCTCCTGAGATCTTCCTAAAGCTTGTCTTATTCTTCCTAAAGCGGATTTATAGCTAATTGCTCCGTAAAAAGTGCCACCCCCTCCCGGGTCAGCATCCGCCAAACTCTTATACAGAAATTCAGCAGCAGCGTAATTTCGGGCTAGGAACTCCACTTGCGCCCTCATTTGTTTGCAGGATAAGAAATCACCGTGTTTTTGCTCGAATTTTTGGCAAAGCTCGCGCGCCGCATCCAATTTTCCTTGAAGCAGTAACACGCGACAATGCCCGATCCATCCATCAGGCAATTCCGGGTGCAAATCAGCTGAACGCTTGAAGTAACCTTCGGCGCGTTCATTATCACCTAAGCTAAACCAGCAATCGGCAATTTCAGTATCAGTATCCCCTGGCCGTGCTTCCCAATGCCGCGCAAGTAATTGCCAGACTAGAGCCCGATCAGGACGTCCCAGATCTTTCATAGTCATCCCAATAAACCGTGCAACTCTTTCTTCGAGGCCGCCGAGTTCGATCGTGCGCATCTGCTCTTCCAATGCAGCGCGAAACTTTCCTTGTTGATACAAGATTCCAGCGTACGCGCGATGCGCATCGGGTAGGTTCGGAGACAAGGCAAGCGCAGTATTTACTTCTTTCTCGGCCAATCGAAGGAACGTGAGATCGGAGAAATAGTGTGTCCGGGCCGCAGCGGCACTGGCAAGATATGCGTGCGCCAAAGCTGATTTAGGCTCGGCTTTCAACGCTTGTCGAAACAATTCGATAGCACGGTCGAAATCCGAAATCCCATACCGAAATGTTAATTCACGACCAGCGATCATGGCCTCGCGGGATACGTCATTACGCAACCCAGGATCAACCTTAGAGGCGGTTAGCTCAGACCAATCTTCAGTAGATAAGATCGAATAAATTGTTCGTGCGATATCTGCCCCGGGGTCACCCTGTGTTGCTGCAGCCAGGTCTTCAAACTCGCGCAGGGCAAGCAGACCTCCCGTTGAGGAATCCATCAACCGAATTGATACGCGTAATTTTCCGGCTGAAGATCGCTTTGTTCCTGTTAGCACAGTTCGTGCATTGGCTTCTTGACCCGCTCTTTTTATATCTTGAGCACTTCCGCCGCCTGCCACCGCGGCCGGCAAATTTTTAAGGCTCGTGATGCGGACTGGCCCCAGGAGGTTAAGACGCTGTTGCAAAGATTTTGCAAGTAAGTCCCCGAATACGGAATCTGATGATGCTTGATCAAGATCTAGAAAGGGTAGCACTGCGATGGAGCGGGCAGCCAATTGATCCTGGCGAACGGTCGCGGAGAGCTGGCGGCTTTCGCTCTGCCAAATTATGGCTGCGACGCCTAAGGCAAAACATGCGACGACACTGCCGGCGAGTTTTGGATTTCGTTTTGACCAGCGCCAAGTGCGCACCGCTGGCGAGACCGGGCGCGCAACAATTGGGCGTCCTTCAAGCCAGCGCTCAAGATCTTCGGCCAGATCGCCGGCAGAGCGATACCGCGCCGCCGATTCTCGCTCCAAACAGCGCGAACAGATTGTTTCCAAATCGCGGTCGAGGCTGGGCTTGAGTGAACGCAGCTTCGGAGCCGGTTTGTCTGCAGCCTGTTGAATCACCGAGAGCGCGTGTTCTCCTAGAAACGGCGGACGACCGGCGAGCAAATCGAACAGAATCGCGCCGAGGCTGTAAATGTCGGCGGTCGGTTTCAAACTGCCAGCGGGACCATTCGCCTGCTCAGGTGCGATGTAGCCGGGCGTGCCGAAAACCGTGAGTGTGCGAGTCAGGTCGCTGGTTGTATCGAGCCATTTCGCGAGGCCGAAGTCGCTCACCAAAGGTTCGCCGTGGCCATCGAGCAAAATATTTCCTGGCTTGAGGTCACGATGGAGAATTCCTTGAGCATGCGCGTACTGAACTGCGCGACAAACTTTTGCCATCAACGCCACGCTCCGACGCGGATCCTTGTAGAGAGCGATGTGACTTTCCAGCAAGCTGCCGCCGGTGGCTAGCTTCATGCTGAAAAACGGCAGGCCGTCGTCGCTCTCGCCAACTTCGTAAATCGGAAGGATGTTTGGATGGTCGAGACTCGCGGCGGCTTCGGCTTCGCGGCGGAAGCGGACGAGTGTTTCGCGAGAGTCGGAGTGGTAAGCAAGGATGCGTTTTAGAGCTACGATGCGGCGTGAATGGCGCTGGCGCGCACGATAAATAACGCCCATTCCGCCGCGGCCGATTTCTTCGAGAATCTGGTAATTGCCAAGCCGCCAGTCCGCGTCGGGTACGTCGACTTCGTCTAAAACGCTTTCTAATGTTTCGTTGTCGTAGGTCTCTTCGCCGAGCCCGCGATAAAGCAGACAATTTAGACAAAGGCCGCGGCCCACACGTGATGTCGCTCCGCACTGCGCGCATGGCGGCGGTTCCTTTTGCAATCGAACTGAACCAATCACGCCTGGGGAGATCATAAGGTGTTATGAAGCAGCGGCCGCCAGCGCGGCGCAGAGATAGCGCAGCTCGTCATCGACCTCTTCCGGTTTCTCTACAGTTTCGGCGACTTCTTCGCGGAGCAGCGAGCGATATCGTTTGCGTAACTGATGAACAAGGCGCTTCACTGCTGTCTCTGGAACGCCGAGCGTCTTGGAAAAACTCGCGTAGGAGACATCCTCACGTTCGGCAGACAAACAACTGCTGAGAACGTCAAAGACGCGGCGGCGTCCGCGTCGTTCACATTCTTCGCCGAGACGGTTCAATGCGTGCTCGACAACCGTTGCCGCCCAACGAACGTCAAAAATTTTTTCCGGTGGCCAGTTTTCAGAGTCTCTCGCCGAGATCGACAGTTGGGATGGCAACTCAGCCATCCATTCGTCCCACGCCACAAATTGCACATCGCCGCCGCGTTTTCGCGCGCGCCGTTTGTCTCTCGCGTCGTTCAAAAAATCTCTAAGCGCTTTGAGCAGGAGCGATCGAAAACGCCCGCGATTCGGGTCGGCACGTTCTAGCAAGTGACCTTCAAGGACCATAAGAAAAAAATCCTGGGTCAGGTCCTGTGCATCCTGGATTGGGTAACCGCTTCGGCTCACAAAGGCGAAAATTGGACGCCAATATATCTGGCAGAGCTGTGCCAACGCATTGCGAACCGTCTGAGTTGACGCTTGGGAATCCGCGCACGAGAGGACGACACTCCAACGTGTGGTGACGAACCGATCGGGAGAGTGCCCGCCGGTGATAGCGGCTTCCGGGGTCACGGGCACCGATTATGTTATTTGCGTATTCGTTAGGCAAGTTCTAAACCTCTTGGCAAATTTCCGGATTGTAAGGCCTTGCCTGTCAAAGGCTCCACCAATTCCTCCGGAAACCGCAGGGCGAAGTTCGTGGAAAAGTTTCTTAACGTCCGTCGTCCGCGATGATTTTTGCTATGCGCTCGGCAAGGGCGCCGATGGTCCGAGAAGGATTAACGCCTAACGGCCTTGGAATAATGGCCCCATCGGCAACAAAGAGGTTTGTATAACGGAACACCTCTCCTTTGTGGTCGACCACACCGTTTGCTGGGTCGTCTGCCATGTTGCAGCCGCCAAGGGGATGCGGAGTGATTAAATTCGGATTCGTGGGCCATGCTGGCATTGCCATTCCGTCCGTCTTCTCCGACAAGAACCTATGCATCCTGGCTATCTCATCGAACAGCGGTCGCGATCGTTTAATATTCCAAGACAAATTTAGGCCTGGCTCTCCAATCCCGGAGGGCGTCAAGCTAAGCCGTCCATCTCCAGCGTCTACGCCTTGCGCGAACCAAGGCATGATCTTGCTAACTGGATCGTATGATTGCAGAATTGATTTTTGGAGGGATGTAATTATTGCTTTCGCCCGCAGATTCTTAAATGGTTGTTGTATCCCTGGACCAAAATAATTTCCAAGAAGATGGGGAAGGCCGCCGTCTTGCACCCAAAAGGATTGCCCGTTCTGGCTCTTATCGTGAAAATCAATCGCACTCGAAATGGTTGGGCCCTTTGAAGGGGAAATGACACGATTTGGGTAAAACGCGGGCGTTAAGAAATCGCCGTTACTGCTCCAATTAAGTCCAAGCGCTGAACTGATGTTTGGAAGGGTCTTGTAATAGTCCCGGCATTTGAGCAGCAATTCGGTGGAACCCATGGAGCCGGCCGCGACGATCACAATCCTGGAGGTCACTTGATCGGGAACTCGCTGGCCCTTCTGTAGGCGATCGAATGAAACACGGTACCCTTGAGGCAATGGCTCGACTTTTGTCACCAGGCAAAGTGCTTGGACCCTGGCTTTCTTTTTTTCTGCGCGCGGAATATAGTTGAGTGCGAGCGTGTTTTTCGCCTCAACCGGACAGCCAATGTCGCACTCGCCGGTGTGCGTGCAAAATCCCTGTTCGATTCCTGCGGCGTTCTTATAAGTTCTAGTCTTATCCGGGTCAGGAAAGTTAGGCGGCGTAAAAGCAACCTCTGGATCGAATCGGACAGCCAACTCTAACGCACGGAATTTTGCAGGGTAACCAGCCTTGGTTGCCGCTTCCTTCACCAAGTGGGTCCGCGGGTTCCACTGCTTTGAGGGGATTCTTTGAACATCCATCGATTTTGCCACTGCCTTGTAATACGGCCTTAGCTCATTAAAGGTTAGCTCCTTGGGCCATCCGGTTGCGAAGACACCTCGTGATGCTTCGACTGAGACGTTGGCGTAAATGAGTGATCCGCCGCCCACACCGGCGCCCTGGATGACAATCATACCTGGATAAACACGAAAATCGGCCCACCCATTGAGTTGTTCGGGGCAGGCGTTGTTCCAAATCCAAGGATCGGTTGGATGACGCGGATATGGAGTTCGATTAGGATGTTTCGCGTGATACTTCGGAGCGATCCATCTCCGGCCACGCTCCAAAATCAAGACTTTGTAATTTCTTTCGGCCAGCCGGCACGCTGTGATCGCGCCTCCAAAGCCGCTGCCAATCACTACAACGTCAAAAGCAATCGCCGCGCACATCTGTTTTCCCCTTTCTACATCGCGAACAACGAGAGTTTCCTATCGAAACCTTTCAATTCGTATTCCCCGAGTAATCGGCACGGAATCGTTTCACCAAGTTTTGTCCTGGCTCGATCGCTAATGCCGCACTCCTCGCCGAGCGAGCCGAGAAGCTTTTCCAACCTGAAGACAAGATTAACGTCGCTGCCCATTAGGGTTTCCTCTCTGGTCGAAGGCACGCCCCCAATGGCAACGGTCCCGAAGTGGACCACAAATCGAAAGGCTGGTCCGTCACGGCTTTGCGCATCCTTTAGCTCTTTGATTGTCGACAAGACGTGATCGCTCACGTCCCGTTCATGCCGCCAATAGGCCAGGATACCGTCGCCGAGGTATTTGTTCACGCTGCCTCGCTGGCGTTCGATGATCTCCTTACACAGGCCTAACCAGCAGCTGACCAGGTTGGCGAGCTCACCACTTATCATCGAGCGGCTCAGTGGCGTGAAATTTTTGATATCCGCGACGAGCAGCCAACAGTTGGTATTCTCAACTTCTTGCAAAGTTGAGAGCGCATTCGCTTTTAGTTCGGCTGATGATTTGCCGCACAGTTGGTGGAATACGAACGTGGTGCCGCCAATATTAATCTCATCCCGATCACGAAGTCGGACGGGTTCATGGATTCGTCGTCGATTAAGGAAAGTACCATTACTGCTCCCCAAATCGATCAGCCAAAATGCGCCATTTTCCTCCAAGTGAATAATCGAGTGCAGTCGGGAAACTTTGGGCGAATCAACTACAAGTGTGTTCAGCGCCGCGCGTCCGATTGAACAGTTGCCCTCGAGACGACGTTGTTCGCCGCCCTGTTCCAACCAAGCCTCGTGTTCTTGGAGGCTCATGAGCTCACGGTTGTTAGCAAAATATGGGCGCTCCTGCAATGCCTCCGTCGGGCTTAATTGAGCTTTTCCAGCACTTACCTGCATGTGATGACTTTCCGCATCTATGTTCTCCGCGAACTCCTCCTTGAAGTTCGCTAGCTTAGAGTCCGAACGGTTGCCAAATAGCCTTTGCCAGCATCGGAAATCTTTATAGAGTCGTGCGCTTTATCGCGCTGAAGCCATGGTCTTTTTTGCTTTAAACCTGCTCGATTCCGGCGTGCCGCTGTCGATGGTATGCGCCGTCATCGGATTGATCTTTGCCTTGCTGCTTATTGCCATCGTGATTCGCGCATCAGCCGGTAACGAACGGATGCGACAAATCTCGGGGGCGGTGCAGGAAGGCGCCAAAGCGTATCTAAACCGCCAGGTCCTCACGGTCAGCGTCATCGCCAGTATCATTTTCGTCCTCCTCTTCATCTTTAAGGATCATCCCACTGCGGTTGGCTTCATTGTCGGTGCGTTCTGCTCCCTTTCGGCCGGTTTCATTGGGATGCGCGTTGCTGTCATTGCCAACGTCAGGACGACCCAGGCCGCGGCAACCGCCGGCCGGACAAGCGCGTTGCGGATGGCGTTCAACGGCGGAGCAGTCACCGGCTTGCTCGTGGTCGGGCTGGCGCTTCTGGCGGTGTCGATCTTTTATACGCTCGCGAACAAGATCGTCGGCCACGATATGGCCATTCGCAGTTTGGTCGGACTCGCGCTGGGTGCCAGTTTGATCAGTGTTTTCGCGCGACTTGGCGGCGGCATTTACACCAAAGCGGCCGATGTCGGCGCGGATTTGGTCGGCAAAATTGAGCAAGGCTTCGAAGAAGACGATCCGCGCAATCCGGCAACGATCGCAGATAACGTTGGTGATAACGTCGGCGATTGCGCCGGGATGGCGGCCGACGTTTTTGAAACGTACGCGGTCAGTTTAATTGGCGCGATTTTAGTCGGCGCGCTCACGCTCGCCGGAAATCCGGCAGTGACCGTCTATCCGTTTGTGCTCGGCGGAATCTCAGTCCTCGCCGCGATTTGCGGAGTGTTATTTGTAAACATCGCCAACGGCAAACCCGCAGCTGTATTGATGGGCGGCGTTCTTACCAGCGCGATTATTTCAGCGATTTTGTTTTGGCCAGCGACGCATTATCTGTTTCCAAACGGATTGACCATCGCCGGCGCAACCCGTACGCCCACGCAACTCTATCTCGCTTCCCTCATCGGCCTGGTCATGACCGCCGTCGTGGTCGCGATCACAAATTACTACACATCGATGCGTTACAGCCCGGTCCAAAAAATTGCGCGCGCCTCGGAGACCGGCCACGCCACCAACATCATTGCCGGATTGGCCGTTGGCCAACATGCGACCGCATTGCCGGTGGGATTCATCGGCATTGCCATCTTGCTGAGCTTCCATTTCGCGGGACTCTACGGAATCGCGATCGCGGTGATGTCGATGTTGTCGATGGCGGGAATCATTATCTCGCTCGATTCATTTGGCCCGATCACCGACAACGCCGGCGGGATCGCGGTGATGAGCAATTTGCCGAAGGAAGTCCGCGCGGTCACCGATCAGCTCGACGCGGTCGGGAACACGATGAAAGCCGTGACCAAAGGATATGCGATTGCATCGGCCGGGCTCGCCGCGCTCGTTCTCTTCGGATCGTATGTCGAGGAATTGTGGGCGCATAACGTTGCTTACGCTGAGTTTCATTTTTCGCTCACAGAACCAAAAGTGATCATTGGCCTTTTTCTTGGCGGTTTGCTGCCATTCATTTTCACGGCATTTAGCATGGACGCCGTAGGTAAAGCCGCAGGCGCGGTCGTGCGCGAAGTGCGCCGGCAACTGCAAGCGAAACCGGGAATTTTGACTGGGCAAGACACGCCCGATTACGGCACCTGCGTCGACATCGTGACCAAAGCGGCCTTGCGTGAAATGATCGTGCCAGCGCTGTTACCACTGATCTTTGTCGTCGCGGTCGCAGTCATCAAACCACTTGGAGCCGTGGTTTTAGGCGGTCTGCTCGTTGGAACGATCGTT
>Ga0070698_100003157_pt1 | contig 18167 bp, 13 predicted proteins | sample KBSK1502metaG_FD_65477 | JGI IMG/M metagenome (GOLD analysis project Ga0070698, IMG submission 65477) | Corn, switchgrass and miscanthus rhizosphere microbial communities from Kellogg Biological Station, Michigan, USA - KBS K1-50-2 metaG | ecosystem: Host-associated > Plants > Roots >...
TCCCTATACCTGATGCTGTATCATGCTATACACAAGCCGGTGTGGCGGAACGGTATACGCGCTTGTCTCAAAAACAAGTCCCCTTACGGGGTTGAGGGTTCGAATCTCTCCACCGGCATACCCCGTCTACCGATGTCTGTGGGTGTCGATCCCACGCTCGATTTCCCCTCTCGGACTCTACTGGTGTCGTTGAAAATCGTTTGTTGTCTATCGGTTTTCCTGTCAACTTTCCTGTCAGCTTACACCGCATAGACATCGTTTGAGAAGGCAAGTGGAACCGCCCGCTACAGCTAACAGACAAGAAAGAAGCCTGTAACTGCGAGACACGTCATGCTCGTTGCAGGCTTCTCTCCAAACCTGACACTGCTTCCACGGCTGATCTTGGTTCCAGGCCACTTTGCAGCCGGTCATGATCTTATCCCGGTGGCTATTTCCCCGTTTTGTGATCTTGCCCCGCTTTTGTGGTACATTTGCAACTTACATACTCAGCAGTATTGAGGAGGGAAAACGACCACTTGAGGGTAGAACTCGCTGGCTTTTCTGCTCGTGAGATCGAATGCTCCTGCTCAACACTGCCTTGCTTTATCCACTTTCCCAATCACAATTGTCGAGCGCGGAAACCGCGGATGATCCACAAAAGTGAGTCAACCTCACTTGGTGCCATCATGCTAACACGTAGCGCCGCGCAGCCCGCTGACCAATCCCTTTGAGCCTCCCACGCTCGACCAACAATTCCAGGTCTCTGTGGGCTGTCCTGTCGGAGGCGCCCGTCAGAGCTCTATACGCCTTATTGGTAATCACCCCATGCTCATGCACATACTTCATCGCCTTGATCAGCCGACTTTCCCGCTCATCGGGCAAATTTTGCCCTGGGACCTCTGGCTGAGCAGGCTCGTCGTCTTCCCACAACGTCGCCCGTTCCTGCGGCTGCCCCGTGGGCGGCATCAGAGCAGGAGCCTTGTGAAAAGTCACAATGAACTCCCCCGTTTCGCGGAACTGTGGAGTGGGAAGTCCCATCCGCTTTGTCTCATCCAGCATAAACCTGATCCCGCTCCCAATACGCTCCATATAGCCTGGAATGTCTCTGAGCAAGCCAGCAAGGACCGGGTTACGCAGCTTTGACTGCACCACGCCACGTTCCATCTGTTCGACCGTAATCCCCGGCAGGAGTAAACCGGGACTATGCACTTCCACTCGATCAGGATAATAAAAGACCCGGATGCTCTCACCCCGCTTGCTGTAATCGCGATGCACGACCGCATTGATGATCGCTTCACGCAGCACTTCCAGGGAGTACTCTGGAATATCTATCCGTTTCCACCCCTCAACGCGCGCCCCTACCGCTATATATCTGTTGAGAAACGCCTCGGCTCCATCTATCAAGTCCTGAAGAGTTCCCATGACAATCTTGCGATCGGCATAGCGGCTGGCACCAACCGTCTCTCGAAAGAGGACACACACCACTTCCCCCTGGATGATGAAGAATTGGGGATCGTGTCCGAAAAAGAGCATCCCCGCATTGGTTGGCACTACCTCACCGCCATCTCGCACCACAGCACATCCCATTCCCACGAGTATCTGCTCCACATGCTCAAACCGGCCTGGCTGGCGCTCCCGTGTCGAACGCTCTTTGAGGTAAGCCTCAACCTTTCCCATATCAATATCTTCCATCGTCGCCCCACGAACGGGCTGATGTTCCCAATCCACCAGACCCTTATCGCCCAGTAATTCTAATAACTCCGACACTTCCAAAGGTACGGTGTGGGTCCCTCGTCTTACCCAGAAAACTCCACCAGATTGATACACTGGCCCCCGGCTCAGCGGTATGGCAGCGACGACGAGCCGTTTTCCGCCCACTTCATACAGTTCTGGTTCGGGAGGATCTAAGACGAGCGCAGGCTTCACATTCTGCCGAGCGGCTCGTAAGATTGTATCGATCGTCATGGCCACACGATCATCTGGCACACCGACGATGGCATGTTTCGAGTCCTCAACACCGATAATAATCATCCCCCCTTGAGCATTCGCCATACCACACATGCGCTCCGCCATCTCAACAGGACGAGGAGCGGCTGCCTTCAATTCAACAGTGTTCGTTTCACCGAGTTGAATAAGTTGCCTTAATTCCTGCTCACTGAGTCTCGTCATGGCTTCCTCCAAGTGCGTCCTGCCTTGCCCATAAGCACCCCCATTGTAACATAAGTTCCAAATCTCTTATAGAGGATACGAACGGCATGGCGGAAGTGGCGGAAGTGGCGGAAAGAGATGGTGGTAAAAAGCAGAAAAGTGTGGAACCCATGTCTGGACTGAGTTTAGTACCTTCCTGCTGTACATTATTTCTGAGGGTAGATGGCGGAAGTGGCGGAAAGGCATGGCGGAAGTGGCAGATATCATGAAGAGCGATATTGACACCAGATGTACTATGATGCCTGCCCTCCGAGGCTCAATCACTCTGTCATGTTTGTGAAGAGCGTGGCGGAAAGATGGCGGTTATGTAGGCAAGTAAGTAACATTTCTGCCATCCTTGAAAAAAGAGCGAGCAATGCCGATGAAAAGGTCAGGGAAAAGAACGATACATATCGAATAGGGCAGAAAAGTATCCCATACAAGTTCCGCACTTTCGATACACGAATTAGAAATGCGCCACTTGCCCTCAATAGCAGACTAAAGGCATCCCATACTGAGCATAAATTGAGGGCGACGTGTCACAAGAGGATTTTGAACCGTGACCACCTGCTTGGAAGGCAGGTGCTCGCAATATCGCCGCTTGCTTGACACAAACAGCCACTACAGGCTGATTGAGCAGTGCTCCCCCGTTTTGACGCACGCGTGACAAAAGTTGTTGCACGCTTTTTTCGCGCCTACTGACAAAAGTTTTCACTTGGAGTGTAAGCAGGTTTCCACGAGGTTTCGCACTCATCAACATTATACCCTTCTCTTCGAGAAAAGGCAAAACGCTGTTCGAACTTTTTCGTGCATTGGATTTACTAATTGATGCGCGAAGTAGCCATTACACGTATCTACAAGCATCAAGAAGTCATCTTGATGTCGGTCTTTGGCCAGCTTCAGGATTCTTCTCACAGCACCTGGCGCCAGCGATGGTGTACCTCCTGGTACACTGCGAGTAGTGGCAGGACGAGCGGGACGAGAAGGAACACGGTTGTCTGCAACGTATACTTACGTGCTAAGGTTTCTTTATGTGCCAGTTCAAAAGCCACCTCCTGATGGGCACTCTTCCGCCTCACGATGCTCATCGCGTAGAGCAATAGCGTCACATAGTTGAGAGCAACCAACAGGAAGAAACAGCCAATGACAATCATGAAGGGGAAGCGGATGGGGCTAAGGAAGCTCCATAGGCCAAGGGCGGAACAAACGGCCACACCAAAGGCAAATTCTGCCAGAATAAGTCGGGGCCCATGGAAGACAATGTCCAGGGCAGCAAGTTTCCGAATATTGATAAGTGTTTCGTTTTTCATAGTGTTTTCCTTCTGTTGCGGCAAACAATCCTCCATTAGTTTTTTTTGTAAGAGTTTCTGATCCTCCGCACGCCGCTTTGATAAGCCAAGTCTAGCTGGCGTGAACCACGTGAGAGAAGAGCACACCTTATCATTTTACTGATTATCGTACAGACCATGCCCGCAACACGAGCAAGAGAAGCACACTGCCCAGCGCTACTCTTGCTGTACTGGCAGGGGGATAAGCAGGTAACTGAGCAGCAGACCGACCACACCTGCCAGGACGATAGAGCCGACCCACAGATGAACCACCCAGGCAATACCGTGCAGCATCTGTATAGCGAAAAAGTAGATCATCTCTGTCACTACTGGCACCAGGAAGGCGAAGAGGCGCAGCGCTGTCACGCGATCGACTGATGGCTTGAGTGCCAGATTCAACCCATCAATCAACAGCCCATTGATGATCGCCAGCACTGCAACAAAGAGCACAGGCGGGATGGGGTTTGCCAGGACACTGGCGAGCACCAGGTTGATGGTAAGCATGATGGTAAACGAGCCCAGCGGCAGCCGCCAGCGACGTATCGCCAGCAGCACCACTCCTATGAAGATCGCTGTTGTTAGGAGGATGCTCGCGACTCCTAATTCTTGCATCTCCTGGAGCGCTTGCTTGTCTGCCCAGGACGTAACGATGGGGTTGGCGTACTGTGTAAAGAACGTGAGGATGGAGAGGACATAGGCCAGGGAGACAAGCATGGGTAGGAGCTGAACCAGGTTCTCCGGCTGGTGAGTTGGAGGACGCAACCAGGCGGCCCGCCAGGGTCCACTGGCTGCCAGGAAGATACCAAGTGCCAGCATGAGATGGGTCGGGCTGAGCGTCGCGGACAAGCTCCGTTCAATGCCGAAGAGCAGGTGCCAGATCAGATCGAGAAAACCGCCCACGAGAAAGATGCCGACCCCGAGGACGGCGAATTCATAGCCCCGTGGGACACTGTGGCTCCAGGGATAGCCTTTGCCGTGATTGCGCCACGCGACGCTGGCAAAGAACAGGGCATTGACAAAGAAACCAGCATAGAGGATGGCATGCCAAGGTGTGAAGAAGGACTGATCTACTTTCCCATGAGCATGGGCCCAGCCGTCCACAAAGAGTCCTCCCACCCACCAGGCCTCAAGAAGAACCACTATCCAATCAAAGCTCACACTACTTTGAGGAAATTCACGCGTTGTTGCGGACATTCGCGGTTGACTCATGGTGGCCATGTGTTGCTCCTTTCCAATGTAAAAAACTCTTGACAGGCCAAGTATAGCTGGCATGGATCATGCGAGAGAAGAGCATCCCTGATCATTTTGCTGAGCATTGTACAGATCATGCGCGCCAAACAAACCTGATCAGCAGAATGATGAGCAAAATGATCAGGGATGCTCTTCTCTTCTCGCCACCTCTTCAGGCATACTTTTCACTAACATGAGAAGGCGCAGCAATCCCTGGGGGAGGAAAATTACCCTAAAAGGAGGAACCCTATGACCCCTCAAGAAAAACGACTCTATCATCAGATACACCCGCTCAAACTCTTCACGGATATAAGTGCAGAAGTGCTTTCGCTCTACCTGTTCTGGAAAGGCAAACTGTTGGCAGGATTGGTCGTCCTGTTGGTGCCACCAATCATCGTATCAACCCTGATCATCAAATGGGTTGACCTGGAGGCGTACAAGCAATCAACCTTTGGGAGATACTTTCGTTCCTATATGACCCCTCTGATGGTAACGGTGCGTCTCCTCGGAACAGTCGTCACGCACCTGGGTGCATGGTATCGTCGACCCGTACTCATTCCTCTTGGGCTCGTGATTGTCTTGCTCGCCTGGCTGCGAGGAATCCTCTTGCCAAAAAGGACCGAAAAACCTGAGGTCACAGAGAAATAACGAGCACGCACTTAAGCGCTGAGGGGGCGCTGACAACCTATTCCCCGAATGCACCAGTCACCACACATTGGACAGGCAGCCCAATGCTTGCCGTGTTGGGCACGGCCTGTATCACGATGGAATATTCCTGTATTCGCCTGTACATTGAATACCCTACTTTGCTGTAAAAACGTTCACCAGGTTGTCAACAAAGGTCATGGCCAAGGTACCCTCCTCATCCGCATGGTCGGGATTGATTTCGGCGATGGTGAGACCGGCGAACTTCGGGCTGGAGACGAACACTTCAAGACACGCCATCGCATCCTGGAACGTGAGGCCAGCATTGATCTGTGGCACGTCAGCGATGGGGAAATCGACAAAGTCGATCACATCCACGTCGAAATGGACCATAAAGCGCTCCACACGCCCTTCTAACTGCATCAGCGCTTCGGTGGCTGCCTCCCTAGCTCTGCCTTGCACACGGGCGAGCGGGTAGGTGAGCATAGGATGCCGTGCGAGCACTTCATGTTCCACCTCGTTCATCTCGGCTGGATTGTAGCCGAATGCGACAATCTTGTCCTCGGACAGCAGTGGAAAGCGGGGTCCAATGTGACTGAGTGCTTCCATCACTCCCACCTCTCCAATCATGTGTGCTATGCCCATCGAATCGAGGATGCCCGTTATGCTGGTAGCTGGAGTATTCAGATCGATATGCCCATCGAAGTACATCAGACCCAGGTCAACGCGATGGCGTAGGAAGCCAGCGATGACTCCCAATGCGATGGTGCAATCGCCGCCAATCACCAGGGGCGTTTCTTGTCGTTGCAGAGCTGCCTCGACCTGGTCAGCCAGCAGTGTAGCGATGTTGACCACTTGGGCCAAGTTCTGCTGCTTCGGGTGTGCCCGATCAGGCCAAAACCGAACCACTGGCAGATCCCCGTGGTCGACAACAGGAGCTCCTGAGGCCTCCAAGCGTTCCACTAATCCTGCACGACGCAGGTACTGTGGAGCTTTCTCTTGTCCGGGCCAATGAGCTCCTGCACTCGATGGGACGCCGATCAGAGCAATCGTTCGTGTCGTACTCATAGCCGTTCTCCTTATCAATTCATCTTTGCAAAAAATGAAACGCACCCCAATCCTACTTTTCTACAACAAGTGCTCCTGCAGGTGTGGGACAATGAGCCATGCTGGCATGCTCGCACAGTCGGTAATGCCATCGCACATGGCGACCGACTCAAGAGGCGAGAGAGCGGATGGAAGCAGTCGGCAGGAGCCTACTTACTGTGCATCCGATGGATGGCATCGAGCGTCTTCGCGGTCAATTGCGCGAGGCGAGTCAACTGTGTTTCGTCCTCCTCGGTAAAGTCCTGCTCATCGTACTTATCCGAGAGTTGCAACAGACCATAGTTGCGCCCATACTGGCCTAGCAAGGGTACAGCCAGCCAGCCGCGCATCGGGGGATGCCGGCCGGCCTGCGTTCCGAAGCCGCACCAGTCTGGATGCCGCTCCAGTTCGGCCTGGGTCAGCCTGATCGGCACATTCTGCTTCACCACATCGGCATGGATCCCAAAGCCCACCGCAGGCGTCCGATAGTCGTACCAGGCGGCATAGCGCGGCGAGAGCGAAAAGTACTTGCGCATACTGGTCCAGTCGCCTTCGATAATCAGAGCAGCTGCGGCCTGATGTGCACCAATCAACCGCCGAGCCAGGTCAGCAGTCAGATGCAGCACCCCGTCGATGGCCTCGGTAAACGCATTCGAGGATGGATCGGCCGTTGGCGTCCAATCCTCGTCAAGAAGTTGTGAGACAACCACACCAGTATGACCAACGTGCAATGTGTCGTGCGCAGGCTGCGCTTCGTTTTGAAGTGTCATAGATTATTGCTCCTTCGGGCTCTTCAGCGCTTGTGGAAAGGCTCTTCCCTCCCAGCATGGACGGTATGATGTTTGATGGATCGTTGTGGTACCCAGTGCGATTGTATCGCCTTCTTTCCACCTAAGCAATATGAGATCCTCGTGGGTCTTTTACTACATCCCGTGGCATTCCCACTATGCTCTGGGAGACTTCTCTTGCCCTCATGAGAGAGATGATATGTCGCTCGGTCCTCTCTTTTTTTGGAAGAAGCTCAACAGAAGCCAGGGTTCGATGAGGACATCAATCAGGGCATGACTGATGATGACCGGCGTCAGGCTCCGCTTACCGATGACGTAGGTCGTGGCAAGTGCGACACCTAGCATAAAGGTCAAACCCTGTACTACCAGCACGGAAAGAGGAGCAGCGAACGCGTAGAAATGAACCAGAGCAAAGAACAGGCCGCTCAGCAGGATCTGCACCACCAGACCGTAGCCCATGCGTCCGAGGGTCGTCATCACGTAGCCACGCAAGATGGTCTCCTCGACCAATCCGGCAACCACCGCCGCACCTATGGAGAGTAGCTCGAGCCAGGAGAATTCAAGGATATGAGCACCCACATGGGGATTGAGCGCTGTATAAGCGCTGTAGACGATAGCGATGCCAATACCAAGAGCAATTGCCCATCACCTTGTGGGTTGCCCCCACCCAAGATCACGCAGCCTACTCCCACGCCGGTGCAGCAGCCAGACCAGGACGCCAAAGGCGGCAAGCTCACCGGCAGTCGTACCAATGAGAAGAGTAGCGACGCGACTGGTTGGCTGGTGCATTCCACCCAGTGCAATGCTCAGTGCAATCGTGCTGTACAGGACGACACCGAGCACCGCCAGCACCAGCAACAGCGTGCCGATCAAGCTGCTCCAGGACTCACGGGGCTGTGTGGTAAAACTTGTTTTTGAACCCATCTTCATCCCTCCAGAATTGTAAGTATTCCTTATGAGGAGTAGATCAGTCATCCACCTTGCCCTCAGCAGATCTTCTTGTAGCGAGATTGCCAGTGAGAATCATGTCCAGTCTCCATTGCGGAATAGTTTCCTTGATAAATCACTCGCTGGCTTGCCTCATAGCTCGCCCAAAGGCCTGCACGGCCTCTTCCACCCCATGTTCCTGTTGCACTTGCTCTCCCAGCTTTCCTGCCCTTTTCAGCATGGCCTTATCCTGCATCACCGTTCTCACGGCTTGAAGCGCCTGCTCAACCGAGAGCTTCTTGTGCTTGAGGGGCTCTGGTCCAACGCCAAGCTCCGCGATGCGCTGTGCCCAAAAGTGCTGGTCTGCGATAAATGGCAGCACTATCTGCGGCACACCTGCCCGAAAAGCCGCCCCAGTTGTGCCCGCCCCGCCATGGTGCACCACAGCCGCCATGCGTGGGAACAGCCAGTCATGAGGCACCGACTCGATGCAGAATACGTTCTCCGACATCTCCAGTCCCTCAACGTCCTCTCTCTTCGCCAGGAGAACCACTCGCTGTCCCGAACGGAAAGCCGCCTCCAGGAATAGCGGCAGCACTTTCTTCGCACTCCGACCCGCCATACTCCCGAAGCCAATCGAGATGGGCGGCGCCCCGCTCGCCAAAAAGGCTCTGTGTTAAGGAAGAAGCCCTCTAGCCGCAAAGTAGATAAGTGCGGCACAGTTTTTGGAGAGAGGGTGAGAGGACTAGGCAATCTCGGTGAGCGACAAGGGAAGGCGCTGGGTGAGATCCAACGAGAAGCGCCCATAGGGATTGACATGCTGATAGAACAGGGGCGTTAACCCGCGCCAGTCTTCCGGCTTCATGGACGTTTTCCATGCATCCTCATCCAGGACCTCTTGCAGCAGTAACGTATTAATCAGTGCAAGGCTGACCTGGATCAGGTGCAGGGCCAAGACCGCGATTTCCTGGTCCTCGGGCCGATTCGAGAGCAGCTCTCCTCCTCGCCCAGAGAAAATGAAGCCATTCACGCTGTTCCATTGCTCAATGACATTGAGGGCTTCCTGGATTTCCTGCCGGAGTCCCGGGTCGCTGAGAAATTCACACAGGAAGATGGTCTTAATCACGCGCCCCAACTCGTGGAGCCCCTGATACGTCGGGTGCTGCAGATTACTGCGCGTAAACCGGCGCAGCAGAGCATCGGCATCTGCCGTACCGGTCTTTAAGGCAGTCGCATATTTGACCATCATATCGTACTGCTGACGAATGATGTCCCAATTGATCGCCTTTCCCAGGACCGCTTTGAGGTGGGGATAATTGTCCTGCGTACCTGCATCCACCAACGCCAAGCGCTGAGAGTGAATGGGTTTGAGCCGGGGAAGCAGGCGAAAGCCGAGAAGATAGCTGAAGGCAAATCCGATCTCGCTTTGCCCGTGCGAATCGGTCATGTGATGCTTGATCGTCATATCGGTACAATGGCGCAGCACCCCTTCCAGCATCGCTGCCACCTCCGAGGACGTACAGGATTTGAGCTGCGAATAAATGCAGACTGAGCGCCGTTCTACATGCCAGTAGACGAGCACGCCGGGGCCGCGATAGCGGGCATGCCATTGGGTCAGCAGGTTCTGATCGACGGCGTGAAATTTCTTGGAATCGGAGGCACAGGTGGAGGTCGCTGCTCCCCAGATCGCTTCCAGCTGGGCGTGAAGCAGGGCGTTCACCACCTGTGCAATCGCGGCTCGCATGTGCTCCTTGTGCAGATAGCGTCGGCGGGTGTAGCGTAAATCCTCTGCGGTGATATGAGGATCGACCCCGGCCATGCGCTTGAGTCCCATATTGGTTCCCATCCCATAGATGCAGAGCAGCAAACGCTTGTGCAGGAGGTCGAGGGGAAGGGATTCGCGGATACCGGTGGACTGAAAACAGTCGAGGCACCCGGTGAGCATCGCCGCTTCTTTGAGGATATCGAGCAGGCCAATGATCCCCCAGCGGCGCAGGATCTCCGTTTTGACGCGCGGCAGATGCTTGGGTTCGGGCTGCTTCGGCAGGGGAGAAAGCGTAATCCACCCTTTTCCGCGTTTGGTGCCAATTGCCACATCCTTCGGCTTTTTCGCCATGAAGCGCTCAAATGAGGTGAGCGCCGTCGTTAATTGGGTTTTGAGCGAAGCCACAAACTCGTCAGGCGAGAGGGGCAGGTGAAGATCCGCATAATAGGTGGCCCGATGCTGGTCAAAGTCGCGCGGGAGGTCGTCTTCAGGATTACGGAACTGGGCGGCTCCAGATACCCAAACTTCCTTGCTCCTCACGCGCTCTCGTAAGGTTTGCAACACACTCAGTTCGTAGGTCAAGCGATTGACCCGGGTCTCGCCCGCGCTATCTTGTTCCGTGACAATCTGTTCCCAGGAAGAGGGAACTACTCCCTCAATAGGAGGACTGACCTCGAGAGGATACCAGGAGAGTCGGCTGCTCACATACTCACGTACCACCGCCAGCGCCTGGATCACCGGTTGATAGGCCGTGTTGTTGGAGTGAAAATCGAGCACCTCCAGCAAAGCCGGGAGGATCTGGCGATAGTGGTGGCGGTAAGAGGAACGCATCACTTCCTGGACTTGCTGACGGTAGGCTCCTCCTTGTGCTTTGTACTCAGCCACCAGGTCGCGTAATGTTTGTTCGTTGGCCACGGGAAAGACCACCTCCCGGACGGGTTCATCCGGGCGTTCAAGCGCGGCATCGGCGATCCGATAGAGGATGCGCGTTTTTCCGGCCACCCGCTTGAGATCGTTGAGATAGGCGGCTTCGACGCGACGTTCGGCTCGTTTGCTGATGCGATGCACGATCTGGATCAATAAAGTGACCAGGGCATCCGTGACTTCCTGGGTCCGCTGGAACACCAGGGCGGCCAAGAGCGTCATGCGAATGGCCTGAGGATGCTGACGAATGTGGGAGGGAGACTCGGCGGCAATGCGTCGTCGCAACCGTTCCACCAGTCTGGGTGCATACCCAGCAAACAGGTCAGGTGGCAAGCCGATGGCTCGCAGGGAACGCAATTTGGCGATTTCGGCGAGCGCACTCTCGACGCCGACTGGACCGGGGTCGAGGCGCAACAAGCTCAGTGGTAATGCTTCCTCTTCTCCCGACGCCTCAGGTTCAGCCACGAGCAGCGCATCCAGGTGCTGCTGCACTTCGGGGGCAAGGCGTGCTGCGATGACGGTATAGATCTGCGCTTCATAGGCCACCAACCCGGCCTCAATCAGCGCGGCGATGTCGTCTGGGGCTTCGATCCGACGGGTGCGACACTCGGCACGAATCCGTTCACGCAGACGCTCAGGATGCTGTTCATGCGTAAGAACCTCGGCGCAGAGCCAGTTCAGTAGGGCTTCTTCATCGACGCGACGGAACTCTCGCATCTTGGACATCTCACGAATCTGCGCCCGATGGGCTTCGATGGTTCGCCCTTCCCAGACATACTGAGCAAAGAGGGCAGCATCCACCCCGACCTGAGCCGCGAGAAAGCGCACCACCTCGGGGGCCACCTCCTGCTTTGAACGGGGGAAACGGCCTTCGTACTGCAAGCACTTGAGTAAGACAGCGAATCCCAGGCGTGTCGCCCCTGATTTATTGCCAACGGCTGCTAATTCATTGGGCAACAGCGTAAAATGCTCCAATAACTCCTCTGAGGACCACGTTCGCTTCATGTCGCTTCCCTTTTCTGAGGGTGATCCCTCCAGCGGTATCTGATCGCATGTGACACCACCTGGTAATGATGGCTGCTTTCGAACCGCGTTCTCACCCTTTCTCATCTGTCCCAGCCGAGTGTAGCAAAGAAAGAGACCTGGCGACAAGAGCAATAGCCTAAATAGGCGTGATCACCTGCTTCATCGCTCCCGTTTCCATGAAAGCACTGCTGGTGTCGCGTCGCGTGCAGGAGCACTGCTCGATCCCACGAGCCGGGTCTGCTCCTGACCATCTTTGCGGAAGTCATGCTCTCTCACGATGGGATCCCGACTTAAAGGCGCAGGGATGCGACTTCGAGCCGACTCATGTCAACCCCATGATAGCCCTGCGGACGGCGGTCTGTTGTGAACGCTGGGACGAAGCCTGGCAAGACACCCTCGACGAGTAACGCTCTCAGCTATCTAACTTTCGTCCAAAGTAGTGACACCGATTCAGATGACCTGAGTGCCGGGAGCACTGGTTGAGCTACGATAGCACCAGTTCTTGGAGAACTCCACCTGCCACCCCTCTCAAGATGCACTGGACTCTGTTCGCAGTCTTGTAACGCTCCTTTGGACGAAAATCAGGCAGCTAAGTACGAAACGGCAGCAGAGAGCGGCTACTCGCTTCCAGTCCTGGCTTGCTGCTTTGCTGCTTGTGCTCCGACGCTTCCGTCCTTCTTCCCCCCAATCTGTTTCCCCTGCTCCTCGTCTGGCTCCACCTGCCGCCACCTTGCCAGGTTCCTGCCGTCCTTCACCTCACCACATTTGGAAACGCACTCCTGCCTGCCGTCTCAAGCTGGTTGCAAAACAATGACGCTCACCCTCGTCCGGTTTGCCCCTTGTGCAAACTCATGCATGTATGGTACACTTGGAGCGGAACGTTGGAGCAGAACCACCCTTTTGCTGCACAGAGACGACAACCGTTCTCCCTGTAGATCCTTTCTTAGCTGTCTCCTCTGGCCTGGCTTCTGCGTCCTGGGCAGGCATCGTTGCCTCTGGATCGATTGAGGCAGATGAGGGGCGAGCGGTCTTCCCAGAAGTACCAGGCATGGTGATCGTTGTCCGAAGAGCAAGCGTCACGAAAGGGGACGAGCATGGCCATGCCGTTTGACACCTCCGTTGTGTGTCCCGTGCTCATCGGTCGCGAGGTATCCCTGGCGTCCTTTGCGCGCGTGTTCGAGCAGGTCAAGCATGGGCAGGGGCACACGGTGCTGGTGTCAGGCGAAGCCGGCATCGGCAAATCGCGCCTGGTGGCCGAAGCCAGAGCACAGATGGGGCCGGAGCAGGTGTGTTTCCTGCAAGGGGCTTGCTTTGAGCAGGACCGCGCGCTGCCCTTTGCTCCGCTCGTCGATCTGTTGCGCAGCCTGCTGCTCGGCGGCTCGCGTGCAGCGTTCCTCCCGCACCTGGCGCCTTTTGCGCCCGAACTGATCAAACTGGTGCCCGAGCTGGCCATCTTCCTGCCGGACGTGAGGCCCACGCCGGTCCTCTCGCCAGAGGAGGAGAAACGCCGCTTCTTTGCCACCCTGACCCACTGCTTGCTGGGGCTGGCCGAGCCTCGCCCGCTGGTGCTCGTCATCGAAGACCTGCATTGGAGCGACGACACCAGCCTCGAGTTCCTGCTCGGACTCGCCCGCCATCTCCGCTCGTGCCCGCTGCTGCTGCTGCTCACCTATCGCCGTGAGGAGGTCCACCCGGCGCTCGCGCACTTCCTGTCCTCGCTGGACCGGGGACGGGTGACTCTGGAATGCTCCCTCAGCGCTCTGAGCATGGAAGAAGTCCATGCCATGCTGCGAGCCATTTTTCAGCTGAGGCGGCCGGTGCGCCGTGACTTCCTGGAGGCGCTCTATCGGTTGACCGAGGGCAATCCGTTTTTTGTCGAAGAGGTGGTGAAATCGCTGCTGGCCTCGGGTGATATCTTCTTCAGCGAGGGCATTTGGGACCGCAAGCCGCTCGCCGAGTTGCATATTCCCCGCAGCGTCCACGAGGCCGTCCAGCAGCGCATCCGCCTGTTGGATGAGGAGGCGAGAGAGACGCTGGAACTGGCGGCGGTCGTGGGCCGGCACGTCGATGTCGCCCTCCTGCAGGCCGTGACCGGTCGCCCGGAGGCTGAGTTGCTCGCCGTGCTGGATATCTTGATTGCGGCGCAATTGCTGGTGGAAAACGAGGCGTCGCAGGTGGCCTTCCGCCACGCCCTTACCCGAGCCGCCGTCTACCAGGGACTGCCGGCACACCAGCGCAAAGCGCTCCATCTCACGATGGCCCGGCTGATCGAACGTCTCTACGCTTCTAGCCGGGAGGCGCATCTCTCTGACCTGGCCCATCACTTTTACCAGGCCGAGGCCTGGACAGAGGCGCTCTCCTACGCCCAGCACATCGGGGAAAAGGCGCTCGCGTTGTATGCGCCGCGCGCGGCGCTGGAACATTTGAACCATGCCCTTCTTGCGGCGGGGCATCTGCCCGAAGCCAACCCACTCCCGCTCTTGCTCGCCCGTGGACAGGCGCATGAGTCTTTGGGCGAGTTGGAGGCGGCACGCTGTGATTTCGAGCAGGCGCTCCAGACCGCTCAGGCAACGGGGGACACCCAGGCAGAGTGGCAGAGTCTGATGGAGCTGGGATCGTTGTGGAGAGGAAAGGACTACCTGCATGCCGGTGACTTCTTCCGGCGTGCCCTCGCCCTGACGCAAGCGCGGTCCTCCCCGCAGCAGTACGCTCGCAGCCTCAACCGTTTGGCCAATTGGCTGGTCAATACCGGACAACTCGAGGAAGGCATCACCATGCACGAGGAGGCCGAAGCTGTGCTGCAAGCCCTGGGAGAGACCCGTGATATGGCGCAAACGCTGGGGTTCCTTGGACGGGCGACCACGTTTGCTGGGGATCTGCGCCGGTCCGTGTCCTACTATGACCAGTCCGTGGCGCTCTACCGGGCAGCAGGCGACCAACGAGGCCTCGTCGCCAGCCTGATCCTGCACAGCGCTGCCGCCAGCCCCTTTCACAGTGAACCAGTCTTCAGTGCCAAAGCTTCACTGGTCGCCTGCCAGCAGAACCTGAAAGAAGCGCTATGCCTGGCCAGCACCATCGAGTGGCGCGAAGGGCAGGCATTCGCTCGCCTGTTTGGCGGCAGCGCTCTGGCCTCTTATGGAGCCCTGGGCGAAGGGCTGACCCACCTGCGAGCAGCGCTCGAGATTGCCAGCGAGATCGAGCATCTGCGGTGGAGAGCTGTCGCCTCCGGGTTTCTTGGCGAGGTGTATCTCCTCCTCCTCGATCCCATCCACGCCATTGCCGCACTGGAAGCCGGGCTGACGTTGGTCCGCTCGGCAGGTTCAGCGTATTGGATGGAGGGTATCGTGGCATCACTGGCCCAGGCGTATCTGTTGGCAGGGGACCTCCCGCGTGCAGAAGCCACGCTCGCACAAGCCCTGGCACCGGAACAGATCCCGCGCAATCTGCCGGAGCGGCGCCTGGCCTGGGCGTGGGGCGACCTGTTCCAGGCGCAGCACAAGCCGGAGCTGGCCCTGCGCGTGGTAGATGCACTCCTGGCGTCGGCTCCTGGCGAGTCCTCGAGGGTAGAGGGGCAACCTATCCCGGCGCTCTTGAAACTGCAAGGGGAGGTCCTGTTCGCTTTGGGTCAGGTGGAGCAAGCCATCTCCGCGCTGGAGGAGGCCAGGCGAGGGGCGTACGAACAGGGAGCGCACCCGCTGTTGTGGCAGATTCATCGTTCCCTTACCCGCGTCTACACACGAGCGCACGAGAAGCAGCTCGCTCAATGCGAGTTGAATGCCGCGCGGGAGGTGATCGCAGGTCTGGCGGCCTCCCTCGATGAGACCGGGCTGCGCGAACGCTTCGTCGAGGCCGCACTGGCCTCCTTGCCAAAGGAGCAGCCACTCACCCCCCGGCAATCCGCCAGGCACGCCTTTGGGGGACTCAGCGAGCGCGAACGTGCGATTGCGCTGCTCATCGGGCAGGGAAGCACGACGCGCGAGATCGCCGAGGCATGCAGCATCAGCCAGCGCACGGTCGAAACCCATCTCGAGCGCATCTATGCCAAATTGGGCCTGAGCAGCCGCGCCCAGCTCGCCGCCTGGGTAGTGGAAACCGGGCGGGCGCTGCCCTCCCACTCCTGAGGCGGCCTGGCGAGGCGCACAGGACCGGCTCGTGCGTCGACGACGTCCGTGGCCGATCAGGAGTGGTCACCCATGCATCCGGGGAGGGGGCGGGTTTCCCGTGGGCCGATCCATCGGCGCTGGCCGCGAGCAATTGGGCCGTCGGCTGTGCCATTCCCGTTGGCGATCCCGTCGGGATGTCGTGCATGTTCCTCTCTCGGCCCCCGTTTCTCCACCCCAAAAAGGTACGTACCGTTGCCACCCCTGGTCAAAAAAGGTACGTACCCCTGGCCAAAAAATGACGTACCCCTGTGGAAAAAATGACGTAGTTTTACGGACAGTGCTGGCGCACAAAAGCGGGTATACTTCCTCTAAAGCGTCTTGCATTGCTACGGTGGAAGCCCCGGCGTCGTCCTAGCCCCCGTCGCACAGCAGGCGCCTGCGGAGCAGTACATGTATGGAACGTTCTCGCGCCTCCAGCCCAAAGCGGGCCAGCACCAGGCCGTGCTCGACCGGCTCTTTCGCTGGGAGCAAGAGCAGTTGCCCACCGCGCGCGGCTATGTCAGGGGCTATGTCTTCGAGTCGGCCTCTGGGGCAGAAACTGGGCCGGTGGACATCCTGCTCATCGTGGTCTTTGACTCGCGGGCCAGTTATACCCGCCATCGCGACGACCCCGAACAAGACCGCTGGGAGCAGCAGCTCGCGGACCTTGTCGAGCATACTCCACAGTGGCACGAAGGCGAGTTCACCGAACTGTTCGCACAGCCGCGCGGCTTATAAGTGGGGCCCAGCCAGCAGACGTGTGTGTCGTCACTCGTGCCTGTGCGTAGAGGAGTTCCTGGAACTCAAACCGATGAACAGGGTTTCATGCCAGCGAAAGATCTGCGCATCTAAAACGGGAAAGGAGAGCTCGAATCAGGGTTTCATCAGGGAGTGAGCCTTTCTCATAGACGCAGATGAAATGAAACCGTGTAGAGCGCTGTGAGCGGCGTTTCACTGGAAGAGCCTTCATCTTGTTGCGTCGATTGCGCAAAAGGCTCACTCCCTGGAGAAGCCACAACAGAATCGCTTGTTGCGTTCCTACAGACACCTCTACCAAAGGAGATAACAACAGCATGGCTACTTACCCAGACGGTACCCTCTTACAAGCCAGCGGCCCCGAAATTGATCGGATGGAAGGTGGACAGCGTAGGTGGATCCCAGACCCCCCAACCTTCACCTGTATGGGACTCTCCTTGAGTGCCGTCCGAACGATAGCAGACAGTGAGTGGAATCAAATCCCAAAAGGAGCAGCCTATCCATCACGAGCAGACGGGACCTTGTTGCAGGGGAGTGGTCCTCAAGTCTACGTCATGACGGCATGCCAGCGGCACTTGATTCCCGATCCCGCTACCTTCAACGCCCACGGGTACATTTGGAGTGCCATTCAAAAGGTCTCAGACACCGACTTGACCGCCATTCCAGAGGGAGCACCGCTTGTCCATAGTTACCCAGACGGTACCCTCTTAAAAGCCAGTGGTCCCGAAATCGATAGGATGCAAGGTGGTCAGCGCAGGTGGATACCAGATCCCCCAACCTTCACCTGTATGGGATTGAACTGGGGGGCTATCCAAACGATATCTGACAGTGAGTGGAATCAGATCCCGCAGGGAGGAATGTATCCCTCACGGGCAGACGGGACCTTGTTGCAGGGGACCAGTGCTCCAGTCTACGTCATGTCGGGATGCCAGCGGCACTGGATTCCCGATCCTGATACCTTCAATGACCGTGGGTATAATTGGAATGCCGTTCACCACCATTCAGACGCCGACTTGGCTGCTATTCCAGAAGGAGCACCGCTTCCTTCAGTGCGTCCACAGCTGTTAGATAACAACTGCGGCAGCAGTCCGGCTATCGATGGAAGCTACGTCTATTTCCAGGGGGGACCTCTACGCAACGCCTTATACCGGCGTCCAAAAGATGGCTCCGGCGGGCCTCAGCCGTTGGATGACAACTGCGGCAGCAGTCCGGCTATCGATGGCAACTATGTCTATTTTCAAGGGGGACCTGGGCGCAACGCGTTGTATCGGCGTCCAAAAGATGGCTCCGGCGGGCCTCAGCCGTTGGATGACAACTGCGGCAGCAGTCCGGCTATCGATGGCAACTATGTCTATTTTCAAGGGGGACCTGGGCGCAACGCGTT
>Ga0070698_100003159_pt1 | contig 18162 bp, 26 predicted proteins | sample KBSK1502metaG_FD_65477 | JGI IMG/M metagenome (GOLD analysis project Ga0070698, IMG submission 65477) | Corn, switchgrass and miscanthus rhizosphere microbial communities from Kellogg Biological Station, Michigan, USA - KBS K1-50-2 metaG | ecosystem: Host-associated > Plants > Roots >...
CCCCGCGACTGGCCTCTACCGGTTCCGCGTCCAGTTGGCTAGCTTTCGAGGTGGTGCTTCGCTAGACTGAGGGCGTTTGCCGGGGTGGCGGAATTGGCAGACGCCCGGGACTTAAAATCCGCTCTAGGGGGATTGCTCAAGTCGTTGATGACCTGGGCAATCCCCTTGTCATTCCTGCATGAAAGCGTAGTTGCTCTCTCATTTTTCTTTGTTGCTATTTGCCTCTAATCATGCCGTTTTGTCGGCTTTTCTAACACCTATTTAACACTTGACTCGGTGATCGGTAGACAAGGGGAGTGGTCGCATACTATTGCATTCCTCCTTCCTTTCTACATCAACTTCGCGCGTGGTAGGTGACTGTATCCTTTTCGATTTGCGCTCACAGCTTATAACCCCCTGGAGTTAGTGACAATTCAAAAGGGCTTGGCTATACTCCCAGACGGTCTTTCCTGGTTTGCATTCGAAACCGACAGGAGCAGCTAGAGGGTATGGCGAAAAGCAAGAAAAATGGAGACCCCGCAACGGCCGGACCGGTGAAAGGAGAGTTCGTTGCTCCGCTAGAGGAGATGAGTTCGGAGGCTTCGGCGATTGCGGAGGCGTTGCCCCAGCAGGAGGAATTTTGGCGGCCGCCAGTGCGGTTTGGGAGCGTGCCGGTCGAGAAAGAGCCGCTGGGGTGGGACCGACGGCAAGGGTTCCGAAAGCTGTTCCCTTTTGTAAGCCTCCCTACGCAGGTGGTCGAGCGTGTTTCCTTCGGTCATCCTGAGCTGGAGCCGAATCGTCTGTTCTGGGGTGACAACCTGCACGTGATGCGGCAATTGCCAACCGGGAGTATCGACTTGATCTACATTGACCCGCCGTTCTTCTCTGGAAGGCAGTACAACGTTATCTTCGGCGACCAGAATGAACTGCGCTCCTTTTCCGATATCTGGGAAGGTGGCATGCCGGGCTACCTCATCTGGCTGAATGCAAGGCTCTATGAGATGAAGCGTCTGCTCAAGAAGACAGGGAGCATCTATGTCCATCTCGATTGGCACGCCGCGCATTACGTTAAGGTAGAAATGGACAAGATTTTCGGTCACGACAACTTTAGGGATGAGATCATCTGGAGTCACACAATCATTGGGGCAGCACAAAATAGGTTTCCGAAAGCCCACGAGACTATTCTGTGGTATGCAAAAACGAATGAGCATTTCTTCGATGAGGAAAGTCCCTCCGCTCGCATTCCTTACAAAGACCGCATCACGAAAAATCTATACAAGGATGAAAACGGTTATTACTACACTCGTGGGAGAGCCACCAGACAGGTTACGGAAGATGAAAAAGCGCGAAAGGCGTTCACGAAAACATACGTGGACATAGAGAAGGGAAAACTGAGTGGCGATGTCTGGACTGACATTCCAACATATCGAGTTCAAGGCAATGAACGGATCGGTTATCCAACTCAGAAGCCAGAGGCTCTTCTTGAGAGAATCATAGGAACAACATCGCCCCAAGAAGGTGTTGTGGCCGACTTCTTCTGCGGCGGCGGGACGACAGCCGCAGTGGCACAACGATTAGGGCGGCGATGGGTTGTCTGCGATCAGTCTCGCGTGGCGGTGGCTATTACTGCCGACCGGATCGCCCGATTGGTCGAAGAGACAACGGGCAAGATCTTTCCAATTCCTGACTTCACCGTCGAGCACTGGGGCGTTTACGAGGCGGGACGGCTTTCGGCAGCTCCTCTTGAGCAGTTTCGAGAGTTCGTCCTTCGCGCCTTCGGTGCGATACCGGATGGGTCGCAAACAGGAATCCACGGTACAAAAGGCGCCGTGCCGATGTGGGTGGGCGAGCCGAGTCAGCGCACAGCTGTCTCGGCCAAGGATGTAGAAGATTTTGCCAACGCCATACGCAAGACCGTTCGCTATCGACAGGATAACTTGCGCGAAGGGATCATGCTGGCATGGGCGTTCCGGCCCGATGCTATGGAGGCTGCTGAGCGATTGCGCGAATTGGAACAGACCGACTTGAACTTTATCAGGCTGGAGCAGATCCGCATCGACTCATCGCGTTTCCGTGAGCATGTAACCGCGCTTTCGACTAACCACGCCGACTATGCGACTTTCTTGACGTTCGTGCAGCCGCCTAAAGTGGAAGTAGGCTGGAAGCGCCTTGCTGTGCGGACCTACAAATTCGACGTTAGCGAGACGGCAGTGCTGAACGTCGGCGCGAAAATCATCAACGTGCAGTGGGATTTCGATTATGGGAAGCGGTTTTCGAGCACCCCTGGCTATTCATTCATTCGCTCTCAGAAGAATGAGCCTGTATTACAGACACAGTACGAGTTCCCTCAAGCTAGTACTTTCCGCATCGCGTGCAAGGTTCAGGACGATATGGGGGGCGAGGGTCTCTGGACCGGCGAGATCGAGGTATCGTAAGGAATGTTCAATCAGTTTGCACGGCACGAACAGGCTTTTGCCGATTGGCGTCGGGACGGTTATCCAGGCGTCAAGGCGGAGACCTTCCAATACATTGACTTCCTGAGCGCCCCCGATAATGACCAGGAGCCTCGGGAGGGGACACTCTGGCAACACCAGTGGGAAGCTTTTCTACGCGTGGTCTATTCGCATGAGATTTTGAAAAAGACCGATATCGGCGAGAGTGGCCTACTCCTAAATGTAGTGACGGGCGGTGGAAAGACAGCGGCTATTGCTGCATTGATCGCATGGCTACGCGTGGCGCACCAAGTTCAAAAGTTCGTGCTACTCTGCCCGAACCTGATCGTCCGAGACCGACTCGAAGATGATTTTGAAGAAGGCAAAGTCTTCCGCGACCGCGATCTCCTGCCAGACTGGAGTCACACACGGCCGCAGGACTTCCCACTGACCACCTTGGGCTCAGGGAAAGGTGGCGGCTGGAGCGATCTGCTCAGCGCGGAGGTCGTCCTGGGTAATATACATCAATTCTATCAGAGCAACAAATCCGGCCAGAGCAATCTTTCGGCGCTTATGAACGGGCCTGAGTTTGCCTTATTCAACGACGAAGCACATAACTCTCCTGCAGAGGAGTACGAAGCAACACTGCGACGTATGGTGGAAAAGATTACCCTACGAATTGACACAACGGCAACCCCGGACCGGGCTGACGGCAAGACACCCGATAGCGACATGATCTACGAGTATGGCGTGGCTGACGCGCTGGCCGACGGGATCATTAAGACCCCAGTTGTTTACCAGCCGGACATCAAAACCGTACAACTGACCTACACTGATGCTAAGACGGGCGAGAAACGGCGGGTCGAGGAAATTGATTGGGAGGAAGTGGATCGCTTGGGTCTGAGCGCAACACAGTGGGTGACAGACGACGAACCAATGCGACAGCAAATGGCAATCGCGCTTCGGCGACTTGAGGAACAAGAACGCCGTGCGAAGGGGCAATATCGGCCCATTCTCTTTGTCATCGCGGTCTGCAAAGCCGACGCGGACAAGGTTACGCAAACTCTGAATAAGTTCTTCAAAGTAAAAACGTTGCTTGTTACCGAGGACAGTGACGAAGGGGACCGCCAGAAGGCGCGAGAACTCGGCCGCGAGCAAAAGACAGCGGACCCATATAAGGCCGTGGTCAGCGTGCTTATGCTGCGGGAAGGCTGGGACGTCCCTGAAGTGGGAGTAATTTTGCTCCTACGCAAGTTCAGCAGCAAGGTCTATGGTCAACAGGTCGTCGGGCGTGGGTTGCGACGCGTTCGTGGAAAAGGTATTGCGCACGATGAACCTCAGATCTGTGCGGTCGTAGACCATCCGAAGTTAGAGCATCAGTGGCTCTGGGATATCTTCGGCAGCAAGATTCGACGGAACGTCCAGATTGATGAGCTATTTGACGAAACGGAGGACCTGCCCCAACCTCCGCCTAAGCAGGAATTAATAAACCCGGAAAACGTTATCGACCTGCCAAAGCCGAATCCGGAACTTGTGGATGAGGGTGAGTTTGACCTCGGAGATTTTGATGAGCCGCCAGTGCCCTTGGAGAAGTGGCGAGAAGCGTTGGCCAGCCTGAAATATGATCCTACGGTCGTGGAGATCACGAAGGTTAACATTGCCGGCGTTATAGGGAAAGAACTTATGGGCGAGCAATGGACGACGGTAAAAAGCGCACCCGAAATACCTGACGGGGGGAGTACTGAGAAGGTCGTCGTAACGGATGATATGTTGCGCGATGCAACCAAGGAGGCGGTACTCCAAATGGCAGAGGAAATGACGGTTGAGGCGGGGTATTCTGCTGGCTTCAAGAGCGAGGTCTACAGTGCTCTCATGGGACATATACGCGAGAAGTTTTTGAATGGGGCGTCGCTTGGATTGGCGGAAGGGGCGGAACTATCCTTTGCATGGAAGATGCTGACCCAAGTGAAGAAAAATGTCTCGGCGGTGCCTGGGCTGATAGCGGGGATCATCGAATATGGCAATAAGTAAACACGGCGATTTCTGGAATCCGAAGAAAAGCCCGTACAACTACGAGCGTTTCCAGAGCGATCTCGAACGGAAGATGATGGTACGTCTTGAGGCGGACCATAACGTTAAGAAATGGATGAAACGTCACGGCATCACAATTCCTTGGATCGATAACCAGAAACACCAACGCCGATATGTTCCTGATTTCATTGTCGAGTACGACGACGGGCGCAGAGTGATTATCGAAGTCAAAGACCCAAGCAGAATGGATTCAAATGATGTCCAGCGCAAGCGCAAGGCAGCCGAAATGTGGTGCAAACAGCGAGGAATGGAATACGAAATGGCAACTATCTCCTAATGAGGAAGAATTGCAAACGTAGTTTACCTGGGGACAGACTTTCTCCAGTAAAACCGCGTCCTATGGTCAGAAAGGAAAAACTGGCAAGAAGCCTAGCTAAACCATAGCGGGCGTGCTAACATTTTGGTATGGCAAAACTTACAACATTAAAACCCATTGAGGCCGATATACGGGACGCGGTTCAAAGAATCGCTAATACCAATAGTTCCACAATTATCAGTTTCGTGGCTCCACAGGCTGTCAGGACTTCGCCAGTTACCCTCACTAGTGCTTCTATTGAAGAGAGCGAGATTTATAGGCTCGAAGAGTTCGTCAAGAAAGCCTCAGAGAAAAGAGCAACGAATAGCCTTCATTTTGTAATTCATACACCTGGCGGAGAGATGTTTGCCGCCTATAAAATAGGCAACTTTCTGCGCTCTAAGTTCACTAAGATTAGTGCTTTTGTTCCCTATGAAGCGGCAAGCGGTGGGACTGTACTGTGTTGTGCAGCTGACGAACTCTATATCGGGGAACTAGGAAATTTGACATCGTTTGACCCACAGACTCGATACCAAGGCCATCGTGTATCGAGTTATGCCTTTGTGAGAGTCGTTGACTCCATTGGAGAAGAGTACGGTGAATTTCGGCCAGAGGAACTTCCTATTCCTTGGCGACAAATGGCAGACAAGATTGATCCAGTAATTTATGATGAAATGAACACGTTAAACTTTACGGCTATGATCTGTGGAAAGAGATTGCTGGAAAAGTCTGGTTACTCGAAAGACAAAGCCATGATCATGGCTTCTCGATTAGTAAGGAATTACTATACTCATGAGTTTCCTCTCTTTGCTAAAGAGGCTGAGGAAATCGGCTTTAATCTGAAGACCGATAACGATACAATGAATGCATATGGGAGATTAGTGTCCTTCAGACTAAAAGAAAAATACCCACGCCATGCGATTGATGCATTTTTCCCTGAATCACAAGTTCCCTCTGAGCCCACAGCAGGATCATAAATATGAAAGATAAAGAAAAGAAAAAAGAGTCCATAGAAAAAGCTGAACAGAACAGTGATGTAGAAGTGAGTAAGCAAGGCCATCCTTTTGTCTTTGAAGAAGACAAGAAATTACTTGAAGAGCTAATCGAGAAAAACAGGTATATTCGCGGCATTTTTAGTAGCTAAAAACTATCGAAATTTCTCCCGCCTAGCCTTTTCTCACCGGCTGCGTTAGAGTAGTAATTTCTCGAAGGAACCCACCATGTCCACAAAGGTTGAAGTCATCTACGCACCTGACTCTTCAACCACCGTTGAACGCCCCGTGTTCCTATCACGGGTCCCTGGTGGGTTCCCATCGCCGGCGGATGACTACCTTGAAGGGAAGCTCGATCTCAACCAGTACCTGGTCAAACATCCCGCCGCCACGTTTTTTGTGCGTGTTACGGGAGACTCGATGACCGGGGCCGGGATTCACTCCGGCGACTTGCTGATCGTAGACCGTTCACTGGAACCGAAAGACGGGAATGTGGTCATTGCCAGTGTGGACGGGGAACTGACCGTGAAGCGGCTATTCCTGCGCCATGGTAAGCTCGTTCTCCTGCCTGACAACGATCAGTATCAGCCGATTGAAGTCAGCGGAGAAACTGCTTTCGAGGTATGGGGTGTTGTTACGCACGTTATCCACGAACTTTAAGGAAGAGTAAAATGGAAGGCTCATCGCTTAATTGCCCTGCCTGTAATGGGCTTGTTTTTCCAACGACTGATCCCGATGATCCTGATGTCTTAGTTGAAAAACATTTTGAAGGCGAAAATGTTTGGCTACAGCCTTGGCATAGATCGTGTTACGAAAAACATATGGAAGCCAACGAAGAGTAATTCGAATTAACTCTTATGCCGCTCCTGTTTGCCCTCGTTGACTGCAATAACTTCTACGTTTCGTGTGAACGAGTCTTTGACCCCAAGCTCGAAGGGAAGCCGGTCGTCGTCCTTTCGAATAATGACGGCATCGTGGTCGCCCGTTCCAATGAGGCGAAGGCCCTGGGGATCAAGATGGGCGTCCCAGAGTTTCAGATTCGTCACCTGATCCGTCGTTACAATGTGCAAGTTTTATCCTCTAACTATGCCTTGTATGGTGATATGTCTCAGCGGGTCATGGACACGCTGGCACAGTTCACGCCGAACCTAGAGGTGTACTCGATTGACGAGGCATTCCTGAGCCTGTCCGGATTCACGAGCCGCGACTTGACCGACTACGGACGTACGATCCGCACCAAGGTAAAGCGGTGGACCGGCATCCCGGTGTCGATCGGAATTGCAGAGACCAAGACGCTGGCGAAGGTGGCAGCTTGGAGGGCGAAGCGATGCAAGGACGCTGCCGGCGTGTTCGACCTGACTGCCTGCCAGGATCGGGATGTGCTGCTTGCCTCTATCCCGGCGGAGGACATTTGGGGCATAGGCCCGAACTACGCTCGACTTCTGACACTGCATGGCATCCAGACGGCTCTGGACCTCCGGATGGCTGACGATCACTGGATAAGGAAGCGGATGGGCGTGGTCGGGGCCAGGATCGTTCAGGAGCTGCGCGGGGTGTCCTGTCTGCCATTAGAGGAATGCCCCGCGCCGAAGCAGGGCATCACCGTCTCGCGGTCTTTCGGGCGTCCAGTGACGACGGTGGCCGAGATGAAGGAATCTGTGGCCTTCTACACTAGCAGGGCAGCCAAGAAGCTGCGCGAGGAACGGTTGGCCGTGACTGTGCTGACCGTGTTCCTCACCACGAACACCTTCAAGGATGAGCCGCAGTACAGCAATGCGGCCACGATCAAGTTGCCAGTCGCCACGGACAGTACGTCTGATCTGCTCCGCTACGCGCTCCCCGGCGTGGAGCGAATATTCAGGGAGGGCTATCGCTACAAAAAGGCGGGCGTGATGCTGACGGCGCTGGTCCCGGCCAGCCAGGTTCAGGTTGATCTCTTCGACCATCAGGACCGGGATAGATCACGACGGCTCATGCGGACGTTGGATGGCCTCAACGACTGCATTGGTGCAGGGACGTTACGGTACGCCGCTGAAGGAATGACGCAACATTGGAAGGCCCGGTTTGAAAGACGTTCCCCCGCCTACACGACTAACTGGCGAGACTTGCCGGTTGCCAAGGCGTCGTAATCGCAGGCTTGTAACCAAAGAGGTACGTTATGGCGAGAAGAGCATTAGCGATGATGGTCGCCATCGCTATACTCTCGGCGCTTGCGTTTTTCTTTTATAGGCCAACCACAACATCGGCAGGGATGACCGTCCATTTCATGGATGTCGGACAAGGGGGAGGCGTATTCATCGAAAAAGACGGACAGAATATCTTGTATGACTGCGGTGATACCTTCGCAGGGAAAGGCGTGCTTAGATACTTAGAGGCCCACGCTGTTAAGATAATAGATTTTATGGTGATCTCTCACGCACACAAGGATCATATGGGTGGCTGTATTGATGTCCTAAAGAGCCAAATCAAAGTTCGCAAAGTACTGCACAATGGCTCGAACGCCTCAACGAACATTTGGACAGAGTTTTTGAATACTGCTCGTGGTAAGGCTGAGCTTGAGCAAATCGAACACGATACAAAAGAAGGGGGCATGGAAATTCTAGTTGCCTACGATAGCCATGGCCGCTTTTCCAAGGAAGCTGACAATAGCATCTTAGTCAGGCTTGTTGATGGGCAAATCCAAGTCTTGTTAACAGGGGACTGCGAGGCCGTTTGTGAAAAAGAAATCATGAAGGAATCTGATGTCAAAGCCACGGTCCTCAATGTTGGACATCATGGCTCGAATGCGTCCTCGTCTACTCCATTCCTGAACCAGGTGGCCCCGAAAATCTCCGTGATTTCGGTGGGGGCCGGCAATCAATATGGACACCCAACATTGCCAGCACTTGAGCGACTCGCTGAAGCAAAGACCCATGTATACCGTACAGACCTAAACGGCTCTGTCGTCGTAAACTCCGATGGAAATACGGTGACAGTTGATACTGAAAAATAGTTAATCTGGAGTTGGGCTCTGGGCTCACCTTCTATGTGCGGACGCTACACTCTCACGACGCCGATTGAACGCCTGTCCGAGAAGTTCCAGTTCCAACAAATCATCCCGCTCAAGCCTCGGCATAATATCGCGCCCTCGCAGTCGGTGGCGGTGGTTCGGTACACGGCTGAAGACAGCGAGCGAAAGCTCTCCATGCTGCTGTGGGGATTGATATCTGCGTGGGTGCAAGACCCGGCCAAGTCAACAAAGCCGATCAACGCGAAGTCCGAGACTGTCGCCGAGAAGCCGATGTTTCGTGAAGCCTTCAAGCGCCGCCGTTGCCTCATCCCTGCTGATGGGTTCTACGAGTGGAAACAGGAAGACGGGCGCAAACAGCCGGTCTATATTCGCATGAAGGACGGGGATCCGTTTGCCTTTGCTGGATTGTGGGAGCATTGGGAGGGCAAGGAGGGGCAGACCATTGAATCCTGTACGATTCTCACCACTGAGCCGAACGATTTACTTTCGCAGATCCACAATCGGATGCCAGTGATCCTTGCTCAGAAGGACTATGAACAATGGCTTAATCTTGACCTTCACGATATCGCTCATTTGAACCCACTACTTCAGCCCTATCCAGCCGACTCAATGACTGCCTTTCCGGTGAACCTGCGAGTGAATAATCCAAGGCACGACGATCCCCTGTGCATAGAGCCGTTACCTCAATAACGGATAGACAAGAAGCCCCCGGCGGTGAAGCCGGAGGCTCTTGTTGACGGAAGGGTTATGCGGGTTGGCGGGCGTAGACCGCGATCCAGTCTTTGGCCTGCGCCGTGAGAAACGCGATCGTATCCAGATCGCGGCGTGAGAATGAGGTAAAGTTGCGCCAGGCGCCGGCTTGGTCCCGGACGGGACGGGAGAACGTGACCGTGAAGTACGGGCCGTATTCCCCGATGTTCTGCCAGATACTGGCGTTGATGCCGCCGCACCGGATCACGTGAGCGGGTTTGTGTGTTGAAGTAGCCATGTTGTTTCCTCCTTGGTTGAAATGTTGATGGCTCTCTCAACGGAGGAGGAGAGCCAGCGATCATTTCGAGGAGGAAACGGGGAGCGGGGCCGGAACCGGCTGGCCGGAGAGCTACGAGCAGCGGGCATGACAGCGCAGCTGGCGGGAACGGTGCGGCTCGTAGGTGTTAGCCGGTCGGCCTACGGAGGCTACAGAGACAAAACCCGGCGTGGTGCGGCGGCATCGAAGAAGCAAAAAAGGCTGGTTTAGACATGCGAGGCGGAAAAACGGCTCACAGAATTGGTCCAGGAGCGATGATCAGAAGACGGCGCGATGGAGAAGCCGGGGCGGTGGCCTCACGGTGGCCAGCCGTAGTCGGCAAAACTGTGAATGCGCTCTTCCCCGAGAATGATGTGGTCTAGGAGCGCGATCCCGAGCAAGTCTGCCCCTTGTCGGAGGCGCGTGGTCAGCTGGCGATCCTCCGGGCTGGGCGCCGGATCGCCGGAGGGGTGATTGTGAGCACAAATGATGGCACTGGCATTGAGGAGGATCGCCGGTTTGAAGACCTCGCGGGGATGGACAATGCTCAGCGTCAGCGAGCCGATGGAGACGACATTCACGCCGATGATGGCGTGTTTGGCGTCTAAGCAGCAGACCAGGAACTGCTCACGATCGAGCCCGTCAAAGAACGGGCGTAAGGCGTGGGCGGCCGTGGCCGAATCGTGAACCATGATACGCGGGCCGGTGTGCCGGCTCTCGGCGACGAGACAGATCCGGTAGCGCGGAATATAGGCTCGTCCGTTAACTGCGTGGCTGAGTAGTTTGGCCATTGTCGATACCTCCTTGGTTGTTGGACTCACTGGCTCTCACACGGAAGGCGGAGAGCCAGGGCAGGCCAACGGGAGGTTGACAAGGCCAACACGACGGAGACGCGAGGGCTGACGAGAACAAAGCAGCGAACGTGACAGGCTTGGCTGGCGCGGACGGTGCGGGGCTGGAAGTTTTAACCCGCTCGTTTGCTATGTGATCAAATCTGTGCAGATGACTATTGGGCCGTCCGCCAGCGGTCAAGCTGAATAAGGTTGTCCGCCTTCTGATGGTCCGGGCAGCTCAAACGGATTTGACCGTCCCCGAACGGCGCACCCACCAATTCACAGTGATGCGGCGCGTCCGGATTCTCATGGACATACGGCCTAAAATAACGACACGTGACACATATCCTGCTGACGGCAATTTCCTTCCGTTCCTGCAGCGCCAGAATGAGCCGAACCAATGCGCGATGCAGTTCGACCTGTTGAGTCTGTGGGAGTAACTCGATCACCGGCACGAGAAAATCCGACCATCGTGAGGCGTGCTCGGCCGCGTCCCGCCCTTTCCGCGTCAGACGCACGTAGAGCTTATCGAGTACCCGCTTGCGCCCTTCTTTCCGGACAAGCCTCTTTCGTGCGAGGACCTGAATGGTCAGGCACGCGGTTACTTTGTTCACCCCGAGCTCGGCGGCAAGCGCCGCGAGCGTGAGCCGATTGTCAGGCTGACGGAGCAACGCAAGCAGAATCTGGCCTTGCGCCGGCGTCAGGCCCTTCTCCCAAGCCTCCCCCCAGGCCTGTTGCCGGAGCACTTTGGCGATCTTCGTTAGCCCGTCCGCGATCCGTGTGGCCGGGGGGAATGTGGTGAAATCCGGCTGCTGTGTCTCTTTTGTCTCCATCAGTACGTCCTACTGATTAAATCGTCTCGCTTCCCCATCCTGTGGGATCGCACCTCGAACCCGCTGACGGAGGCCGGGCATTTCCTCGGTGTCGGGTCTCTTAGCCCTAATCAATCGGGCCATTAGCTACGTTTGGGCCTCCGTAGTTCGCTGATTTCAACTCCAACAGTGAGAAAATCCTATCAGACTGTAGGCTGAGAGTCTACGGTTTTTACATATTAGTCTCACTATTAGTTTGACCATCACAAAAGGTTCGGGTAGAACAGCTTCCCATGAAACGCCCGAAAACCCGTCTCAGAGAATTGCGGCAACAGCAAAATCTCTCGCTCGGACAATTGGCGATGCGTGTGGGTGTTCATCGCACACATATCCACAAGATTGAACTTGGCCAGCGGTTGCCGGCCGTTGAGGTGTTGGCTCGATTGGCCACGTATTTCGGATGTCCCATGGAAGAGCTTATCGGAGGGCTACAGGCCAAGGAATAAATGCACATGGATTCTGCCCTTGCCATGACTGCTCAGGAAGCCGCGACTGTTGATCCCTGGCGCGAAGGCGTCTACCGGTCCTTGCTGCGGCACTCGAAAACAGCCCAAGCAGAGCGGTTTCTCCAGTGCGGCAAAGAAGCCAAGATGTATTGCTCCAACTGTGGATCGACGCGGAAAGCCGTCTGGCGGTGCAGGGCGCGTTATTGCGCCGAATGTGCCGCGATCGAGGGCAAGGTGCAAGCGATCAAAGTCTTGGAGCGTCTGAAAAGGCTCAAATTACAACGTGGCAACCGCGTCAAAGAAATTACGCTGACCGTCCGGACCGTGGGCCAGTATGCCGACGCCCTGGAGCGGATTTCCGAGGGCGTGGCCAAGCTCTGGCGAAATTTCCTCTGGCGGGACGCCTGGGGCCGTCGCTGGAAAGAGGCGCGCAAGGCTGGCGTGCCGTGGTCGGCGTGTGTCTCCGGAGCCATCCTGGGGATTGAGTTCGGCCCTTCGACCGGGAACGTGCATCTGCACATGCTCTACGTCGGACCGTACCTCCGCAAAGAGGTGCTGCAGGCGGAATGGGATCGGGTCGTCGGTGAGGGGTGGACCTGGATTCGGCTCGCCGACAATCTCCGTGCAGCGGTTGCGGAAACGGTCAAGTACTTCAGCCATCTCAAAAAACTCACGGGGGAGCAGGTGATCGCGTTCTTTCAGTACCTCGAAGGGAAGCGCCGGATACGCAGCTACGGGCTCTTGCATGGCTTGGAGCAAGACGACCACGCCGTGGGCGTGCCGTGCGAATCCTGCGGGGGTACGCAGTGGATGTCGGAAATGGGCCTGTATTGGCTCGAACAGAGGGCGGCGAAGGTCGCCGCGCCAGTCAACCTAACCATCATCAGAGGAGGAGATCCATGAAGGTCAATTTTGTGGCGGGGATTGAGTCGGTGCAGATGTTCGAGGCACGGGATGGCAAGAAGGGGAGCAAGCTCGTGCATTGTGTCGGCCAGGGCCAGCGACCCTCGCTGATCACAGCACGGTTCCCTCAGAACGGTTTCTTCCCTGGGGTGGATGCCGACAAATTGTTTGAGAAGTGCAAGCTCCTGGCGTCGCGTCGCGCGCTGGCGGCGCTCACCTGTGAGATGGGGGAGTGGAACGGGAAACCGCAGTACGACGTGCTGCAGGTTGAGGAAGTGAAGCCGGCATAGATGACGGCGGATCAATCGCTCCACATGCTCGTAACGTGGGTGTTCTGTTTCATTGTGGGGTTGGTATGCGGCGTGCGCTAAGGCGACTGTGGCAAGGTCGGTGGATTGTGTACGGCACAGGGTATGCGGCCCTGACGGGAATTTACCTCCTGTGTGCTTTGCTTTCACCGGCGCTTGCCCTCCAGTTGGACACGACGAAATATGTGCGGGTGATTGCACAGGCTGAGGCGATCGCGTTGCAAGCCGCGCAAAAGGCGACAGTGGCGGATGCGGTGGCCGCGGCCGCCGTGATTCCCACACCGACGAGTGTGGCGGTGAAGGTGGTCGCCGCGGGGTTGGCTATTGGGGTGCCGTTGGGTTTGGCTCTGTGGCAGACCTATTATTCGGGGTCTGACTTGACGCATCTGGTGTCTCGGTTCACCCAGCCTGCGGGTCTCACGCTGAATGGGCAGTTGCCAGGGGCGTGGGCGTCCTGTCCGAGTTCGGGGGTGTTGAACGGGATATCCTACAATTGCAGTGGTGGGAGTTATGACTACGCCGTGGAGTGGGGCGCCTGTTCCGATGGGTCGATGCGTTTCCCCTATCTTGGGAGCACGGGATGGGGTCAGTTGTCCGGGCAGTATGTCGGTGGGGGGTGTCCTGACATCAAACAGGTGTGGGTGCATCTCGTGGGCGGGGCGAATCCTCCGACTGTCTCCACGGGGAGTCCTCCCACGCAAGCTCAGGTGTCGGCCTCGATTCAAAATCTCTCGTCGAGTGATACGGACAGTGTGGAAAACCATACAACTCCGGCGGGGGTCGGGGTCGCTCCAGTTTCTGCTCCTCAGGTGACGACGCTGACTCAGGTGTTGACGGATCTGAACACGGCAGTGAAGAAGCTGACGGATCTGTTGGGGACCGATATTGTCGTGGCGCAGAATGTTCCGCCGCCGCAGAACGTGACGATTACGACGAACGTCACGACGAACACCACGAACGTCTCGAATGTGTCCTCGGTCACGAACGCGGACGGTTCCACTACGACCACGGAGCAAAAGGCGGAAACGTCATCGGCGTCGTGTACGAGTAATGCGAAAGATCCGCGCACGTTCGCCACGGTGCTGCAGGCGCATCAACAGCTCTGGCAAGCCACGGGGCTCGTGGCGTCGTTGAATGCGCTCAAAAATCTCACGTTTCCGGGTGCGGTGCCGGTCATCACGCTGCCTACGCATCTGTTTGGCACGTTTACGCTCGATTTCACGCGGTGGGCCTGGGTGTTCACGGCGATTCAATCCATCATGATCGCCTTTGCGGGCATGGTGGCCATTCGGATCGTCTTTGTCGGGAGGTAGCGATGACGGGTATTCTCAACGCCATTTTTTGTTGGCTGTCTGCGTTCTTTCCCTCACTCAATGAGTACCTCGTGGGGGCGTGGGACCAATTGCTCTCGGTGGCTGATGGGGTACTCGGTTCCTTTCCTGCCATGACGATCGCGCAGATCGACCCGGCCTATACCTGGTTGCTGGGTGCCACTGGGGCGTCGCAAGCCTTGGGGATCATCGCGGGGGCGATGCTGACGCGGTTTCTCTTACAAAGCATTCCGTTCGTGCGGTGGGGGTCCTAGATGATTGTGCTCTTTGAGGGCGTGCCGGGGTCGGGGAAGTCGTATTACTGCGTGGCGGACCGGCTCCTCCCGTGGGTTCGTGCAGGCCGGCGTCTGTACGTGCGGTTAAATGGGTTTCATCATGATCGGCTCGCGGCCTTCACGGGGATCCCCGAGGCGCAGTTGCGGGACCAGATCACGTTGCTGGAGACGGCTGAACAGATCCTGACCTTACATCAGTTCGTGGAACCGAATGCCGCGGTCGTGATTGATGAGGCGCAGAACTATTTTCGTGGCATGACGCGCTTGGACCCGAAGCTCCTCCGCTGGTTAGAAGCGCACCGGCATTATGGGGTCGACGTGGTGCTGCTGGCCCAGCGCTATACCCAGCTGACATCCGCCGTGGTCCGGTTGGTGGAGACGACCTACTATTTTCGGCGTCTGGACTTTCTCGGTCTGACGAAAAAGGGGCTGTGTTGGGTGCGGGGGACGCCAGAGGAAACGGAGGTCATCCGGAGATTTCCGTTTTCGTATGACCCGACCATCTATGCCTACTATGACTCGTACTTGCAGCGGGGGGTGGTGGAGCAACGGAAGGGAGAGAGCGTATGGCAATCACCGTTCATGATCGGGACCTTCGTGCTGCTGGTGATCGCGATGGTCATCTTTGCGTATCACCCGTGGATTACCGCCCCGCAAGCGCACGCGCCCGCAAGGTCATCTGCGGCCTCTGCTATAAGCTCGAGGCCGTCCACGTCCAGCTTGTCCTTTACATCGAAGGCGCCCGATACATCGTTGAGTCCATCTACTGCCCCTGTCGAGGAACCACCCAAACGAGTTATTCGGATCGTCGGCGGCGGCGGTGAGCCCGGTAAGCCGTGGCGCTATCTGCTGACCACCGGCGCTTTGCTTACGGCCCAGGAGCTCGCGGCGAAGTATGCGATGCCCGTACATGAGGTGGAAGTGGACGGGGTGCGTCGCGTGTACGGAGAGGGGATCACGTATGACCGCGAGTGAGGTGGATGCGTTTCTGTACTATGCGGCGGCGGCTTGGTTGTTGGGGCTTACCGTGGGGCTGATTATGCGCTTTCTGTTACCGTCGCGGTAATCACGCCGCGGCGGGGGTCAACCTCAACGCCTGTGAAGGGGGGTGAAGGCTATGAAGGCATGGTTTGGGTGGGTGCTGGCGCTTGTGCTGATGCTCGGGGCGCCGGCGCTGGCCAGTGCAGCCGGAGGCGTGTTTCCGGTCGATGCGACCTCGCAGACCACGATCACCAATCTCACCGCTGACTTGGTGGCGTGGGGCGTGGCGCTGCTCGCGGTCATCCTGACGGTCTACGCGTTCAGGAAGATCAGGTCGATCGTGCGCTAGGTCCGGCGGGAGTGGGGATAGCCCCACTCCTTTTTTTTCAGGAGGTCGGTATGTACGTGGCGGACATGACAAAGCAGATCAACACGCTGGGGGCTCAACTGCAAGCGGATCTCGTGGCCTGGGGGACGGCGGCGCTGGCCATTGTCCTGGTCGCGTCTGCGGTGCTGTGGGTTATGCGGTTGTTAGGGCGCTGAGGAGGGGAGTCACCATGGGCCGCGGTCCGGCGTTCATTCTGAGAGGGGGAGGCCGAGTCCCTGGCCCGGCTTGCCGGGCCGTCTGCGGGCTCCCCCTCTTTCTTTACCTGAGACCTCTAGAAGTAAACCTTTCCCAACGGGGGAAGTCTAGGGAACACTAAAGAGCAAATTGTAAGGTCGTTATTGGAGTTATATGAATTCTTCGGTATCACTGGCACGCCGTCTTCTTAATATCAAGCAGGTCGCTGAGTACACCGGGCTATCTGCCCATACCCTCTACACGATGGTCAGCCAGCGACGTATCCCGTACGTTAAGGTGGGACGGCTGACGAAGTTTGATTTACGGCTGTTGGACGACTGGCTTTCGAAGCATACGGTCATGCCCATGGGAAAGCCAATTGGCGGTCAGGCAGCCGAGCCGAAGAAATAGCCTTGACGTGAGGAACATCGGTGATAACATCCTCACTGTGAGGCGGCTCATGTCCTTCAGGAACGTCGGATATCATGGCTTTAGGAGTCAGTGTTGCCGACCGAAGAGTCGAATCCGAGCCGAGAAAGGAGGTGAACAAGCGATGGGACTGACACGACGAAAAGACGGTTACTATGTCGAGTTTCCCGTGCTAGACGACGGGAAGACACTGACCTTAGCTCGGGGTATACCAGGCGCAAGGGTCAAGCGGTGGAAGACAGGGACTGCCAACCGGACCCTCGCCAGACAGCAGGAAGCGCTGATTCAGACAGACTTGATGAAAGGCATCGTCAAGAGCGATCAGGTGCAAGGCCCATTGACGTTCAAGGCGTTGGCTGAGACGTATCTTGCGCTCCATCGCGTGAAGCAGCAAGCCAACTACGAGCGCAAGAAAATGTGGGTGGAGGAACGCTTCTTGCCTGCTTTCGGTGCAGCAAGGCTCATTACAGCCATTACGCCCGAAGACATTGAAGCGTATTACCAGAGCCGACGTAAAGAAGTCACTCTGGCGACTGCGAACCGGGAGCTCGCGGCTATCAAACATATCTTCTCCTGGGCTTGTGGGATGGCGAGGAAATTGCCACTAGCACGTCCATACTTGGACAAGAATCCTGCAAGGTCAGTCTGGAAAGAAATAGAAGATAATGCACGGGATGAAATTCTTGAACCCGCGCAGTTTGAGGCATTGCAGAAGAACTCCCCGGTATATCTGCGTCCGATCAATTTAGTGGCGTATGCGACAGCAATGCGCCGCGGGGAGATTCTTGGCTTGACTTGGGACAAGGTAGACCTAAAGGGCGGTTTCATTCGGCTGAAGGGCGCGGATACGAAGAGCGGGGAGGGGAGGATTATCCCGCTCGCGCTCTCGTCCGAATTGCCGGAAGTGTTTAGGGGGCTTCAGAAGACGCGAGCGCTGCACACGCCCTATCTGTTCCTACGAGACGGTCAGCCGATCCGTTCGTTGAAGGGGTCGTTTCGGGCAGCTTGTAAGGCAGCGGGCATCAAGAACTTCCGCTTCCACGACCTCCGGCATACGGCCATTACGAACATGCGCCGGGCCGAGATTGACCCGCTCACCATCATGCAGATCAGCGGCCACAAGACGATGGTGTGCTTCACGCGGTACAACAGCTTTCGGGAGGCGGATCTGAAGGCTGCGGCTCAAAAATCTAACACCTATTTAACACTAGCACATAAAAAGGCCTCGAAACAGGCCACCGGGCGCGACACAAAAAATGTCGCAAGTGCTTGATGTTGTGTTAGAATCCACCCTCAAGCCGGGGTGGCGGAATTGGCAGACGCCCGGGACTTAAAATCCCGTGGGCTAAACGGCCCGTGCGGGTTCGATCCCCGCCCCCGGCACCAAACAGCAGACCACCCAGTCCTTTGAAGCCTT
>Ga0070698_100003160_pt1 | contig 18156 bp, 22 predicted proteins | sample KBSK1502metaG_FD_65477 | JGI IMG/M metagenome (GOLD analysis project Ga0070698, IMG submission 65477) | Corn, switchgrass and miscanthus rhizosphere microbial communities from Kellogg Biological Station, Michigan, USA - KBS K1-50-2 metaG | ecosystem: Host-associated > Plants > Roots >...
GTTGGACCGCTTCATCGGCCAACTCGCGCGGCGTCCAGCTGCTCACTGGCCGCTCTGCTGCTTCTGGCGTTTCACAGGCCAGCGCCATGATCTGCATGAACTGCTCGAAGGTGAAGGTGGAGGGCGCTCCCGGACGCTGCTCATCGGTCAAGAGCACTTCGATCGCCTGACTCATGAGTTTCAGCTTGCCCGTCGCTTCGATGACCTGCAACCGCGACTCCGCTGCGTTCCAGCGATCCCGCCAGCGCCGTACCGTTTCATAATCGATCTGCTGATGTTGAGCAATTTTAGTATTGCTGGTCCCCTCGGCTGCTTCTAAGATGATGTGACCGCGCTTGACCAGTCGCTGCTCGCTCGTGGTGCGGTGGACCATGCGCTGAAGAAGCTCTTGTTGGATGGGACTCAGATGAATCGGACTCGCTTGCGGGGAGGGCATCAGAGAAGTCTCCTTCTTGTTTTGCCCTTCATTCTATCATAGCCCACCATCCTGCGCTATTTCCGCGAGGCTGTACTAGTGTTTTGTGCAAACCATCATCTTGCATTTGATGCAAGCCTTTTTGGGATTATGCCAGGGACTTTGGAACTCTGTTTCAAGCTATCAGGTCCAGATGCAAAGACACTACAGATTCATTTTAAGGATTTGCGCTATCTTGCACATACACCACATGAAGAGGCTCTTAGATGGCGCTATAGTTATTGGGTTCAGAACAATCACTAATTGGTAGGACATTCTCTAGCTGGTGTTGCTCAATATAGCAAGCTATTTCTTTAAAAGTGTCAAAGGACGGATTTGAAACCTGCTGTTCACCACTGTTCGCTGATATTCTCTTTGTGCTCAAACAGCGGTTGTATCGTTCGCTCTTTCTCGCTGTCCATCGTTGGTTTCGCTGTCAGTTTTGCTGTCATATGTTTTTGATACCGCACCTGAGCCACTTGTGCATTTTGCCCCAAAATGTTACTCTGGCTCTGATGCGCTTCTCATCAAAACATTCCTCTGAGCGTGTCTTTGTAGACTGAAAATTCATCTTACAAACCGTTCTGAGAGAGCCGAAGGGGTCTCCCGAAAGGAGAAACTGATGAATGACGACGATCCGACCAAACCTGTAGCCAATAAGCAGTACTGGGATTTGCACAAGCCGTATACCCCGCTTACTCCTATACCACCTCCACCGCCACGCAGACAACCATGGTGGCATATTGCAGTGCCTGTAGCGATGCTGGTAGCGCTTCTACTCATAATTGCTATCCTCAGTTTCAGCAGGCAACCGTCTTCTAGCGCTACTCAGGCTGCTCCGACCATAACCCCCACGGCTGTACCTACGCCCCAGCCTACAGTTGCGCCTACGCCAGCGTCTACGCAGCCCACTGCTACACTATCCAAGTCTTCTACTGCGCCAACCCCGTACACAGCCATGGAACTGTATCAGGACTTTGTGAACTCTGGTATGAGTCTAGGCCCTCCAAAAATCGATAACAACTGGGCTGCATACGAATGGTATCCACTGGGAGGAGCAGTATCCTGGTTTGATGGCCCTGTCTCGTGCGGAGGGTGCGGAGGCACTAGCCAGACTGTGGAGATAGCTGTGTTTCAATCGTCGCGCCACATTATGGACGACCAGGCCCAACTCACCAATGACGGGTTTAGCGATACATACCATAACGGTTGCTTGCTTTTCTGGAGAACTCAAGATGGTACGCCGCCTGATATACAGTTATACCAGGCGGTGATGGATAAAGATTGCTATTAATGAGTGATCCTGCCAGGCCAGGGCACGCACGGGGAAAGTGAGGTTAAGCCGTGCTTGCCCTGTCTTCCTGCTCCGAGCTGTTAAAGCAGTTGGGGTGTATGGTTATAGCATATTTGCTTCCGAGGAAGGAGGGTCAGTTATGCACGAAGAACCGACGTCATATCCATACGAGCCAACGCAAGCAATACCCGCTAACCCATATGAAGCTACATCGCCATATGACGTGCTATCTATCCAGCCGCCGCCACCCAAGAAGCGCTATTGGAAGAAGATCATGTTAGTGATAGCCTGTGTAGTGCTGCTGGCAGGGGTTCCTGTCAAGCTTCATTGAATGACGCGGTGGGAGGATTTGAACTCTCGGCCACTGGTTTGTATGTGTTTGTTGGTGCTTTCTGTGTGCTTCAATTGCGTGCTCGTTGCTTGTACTTGCGTTCTATTTTTCCTTAAACGTGTTGGCGTTGCTACATCGTTGCTACATGGAGGGACTTTGGGATAGGGCGGTTATGGATGCTTTACTGTTGTACGTTTCTCGCAGCATTGTAGCATCTCCTGGATGTGGTCTGTTTTCTGGCTTACTCTTCGCACCGCACGAGAAGCCAATTTTCTTTTCACTCGCTTGTTTTAAACTGGCTTCTCATGCGGCGTGAAGGTATGAACCCAGCTCTCAAGCACTCTCAGCCCCTTGTATTCCTTAAAGCTACGTGCTATGCTTCTTAACGGCAGCGAGTTGTCAAGCCGCTCTACAGGCCCAGCAATTAGAAAAATGGGATGAGAAGCGACATGTGCCGATTGTTGGAAGGAAGATTTCGAAACTACTACATACCGCAAGGTGGGATACTAGGTGTGTTTTGGGCCATCGGGCATCTATGTGTCTTTAAGCGACCTAGTTTTCTCTCTCGTTCTTCAATATTAATGTCGGTCATAACACCTTTCGAGTTTGCTTCACTCAGGTCAACATTGCGCAGGTCGGATCCGCACAAGCACGAAAGATGCAGATGAACCATTTTAACAGATATGAGGCTCTTCGCTGTTTGCACCACTTCAATGCTTCTCTCCTTGTTTCTTGAGCTTTTCTATAGTTTCATTTCTCCATCTCTCAACCCAAGTACTGGTAGGATCCAATTGGTAGGCATGGTCAAAATCGCCGAGGGCTTTCTGATACTGTTTCATGCCGTCATACACACGTCCTCGTGTAGCATATGCCCAAGCTGTAGCAGACTCAGGATCTAATTCAAATGCACGGTTAAAGTCCTGGAGAGCACGCTCATACTCTCTAAGTGCGCGATATGTATTTGCTCTTCGACCATAAATGTAAGGATTAGTGGGATCTAATTCGAGAGCATGGTTGTATGCTGCAAGTGCTTCTTTATAACGTTTTGCCTTATGGTGTTGTAGGCCCTCATTTATATACTCCTCCTTTGTCTTTCGTGGTTCAACATGAGTTGATAGGCCTACTCTCAAGAGTAGTTCATTATCGGCATTCAGATATGGCTCCGATGAGGTCGGCGTCTTTGGTTCACGTCTAGATCCTGTGGCATTGGAGGGCACAATCCCTGTTTCCTGAGCATTCAAAGCAGCTTCGACGAGCTTGGCTATCTTCGTCCACTCTTCTTCTCGCCTATACTTTTTCATCTTGCTTAACGGTTCAGAAGGATCGTTTACAGCTTGAAATTGTTTGAGGTTCGTACTGGTAAAGACGCATGGCCTGATAATTACAGGCAAGATTGTTGCACCCTCGTGCTCAGCAGCAGCCAGCAATGGAGGTAGCTCATTCTTTGCAATAAACTCTGAGTTCAGAAAATCCGCGCTCACAAGTAGTACTGCCACTTTTGCTGACTCGATAGCCGCCCTGATCTCCTCGCGCCACTTAGAACCAGGCGTGATCTTCGTATCATCCCAGAAGTCTATCCTCCTGTCCCGCACAAAGTAGCCCAAATGAGCCTGTAGCTCAGTTAAAAATTTACTATCTTTATGGCTATAACTGATGAATGCCTTGGTGCGATTACTTTTGAAATCTGCCATCGAATTGCTATCCTTCATTAAGGAATGCTGTTTCGGGCCATTCGCAGCAAATATCAGATTTTTGACATTTCCGTGGACACCTTCTTTTAATCTCATCCCTTTATAAACGGCTCTTGCCGATATGCTGGATACTTCATTTAACACATACCCATCTCTTGCTAAAAGCTCATTAAATACAGATACAAATTCGCTCGCTTCGTTCTCGTTGGGTCGTACGATGGGGTGAAGACAGGTTTCTAAGAACTTCAGGAAGATTTCGTCAGCACATTTGAACAGTTTCAAGTAGGTACCCAAAAAATAGTGGTCATCCCAGTCATTATTGTTAATCCGATGCTGCCATATATCCCAATAGCCATCATCAAACCTAGAATCTGTAGAAGGCATGGAATGTAAATCCCAAATACGTCCCAGAAATTCTAACTCGTCAAGTCTGCCTGAAAATGATATCCCATTTGTGATTAGATAGTCGATAATATCCCTTCTTGTCACCTCGGTGATATTCATACACTGACTCCGTATTCATACTTTCCCACATAGAGGCATCTTAAACCCTACAGACACTTCCGTCAATATCGTATTATTCACGTTGCAAACTGAGTAGTTTACGCGACAAATCTGATATAATTCCCTTGCCAGGTATGTTGTCCAGTCACGATGTGCCGCTTGATTGAACCATTGTATAATATGATTTTTTATTTCCACACTTTACCCACAAGGATCTTTTGACGCTATTAAAGAGAATAACCGGTATAAGTGGTCTGCTCCCCTGAAAGCGGTTTTCTCGCAATCTTGCTGATGCAACGAGACATGCACACTGCGCTTATCCGGTAATCTGCTTGTTTCCACTATAGATAGTTACTGACCCAGGGATGTTGGTTCCCCACATACTTATATTTACCGAAACACAAGGAAGTGCACAAGGCCAACAAGAAAGCCAATAGCGATAATCATGGCTAGATTTCAGGAGGGGACATAGTGTCGGATGATAAATCCCCACAAAAGGCCATAGAACCCTGCGAAAGGTATGACAAGCAAACGGTATGGAGTAATTGATCTTACGGCAAAGATGGCCAGGGAAATAAAGAGTGCAAGCCAGAATAGTATTCCTGAGTTCAACCAGAACCAAGTCGCTGCTGGTAGACCTACAACGTCAAATGCTAAAGAGGAGAAAAAGAATACGCCTGGCCAACCTTTAATAAGATGGTTGTGCTCTTGGCGGACCCGTTTCCAACTTGTAATACTTGTCTGCCTCGACCTCGGTGGTACACTCCTCATGCTATCTCTTCTATTTCCGGGAAACCTCCTTCTGAATACTGAGATAAATTCCGAAGGAGCAATTTCATCGTTAAGCACTTGTTTACCCGATACCGCCCTTGCGGATTGCTTCCTCTTCCCCCATCCATCAGCGGATGTTGTCCTTGTAGATCTTCTCCCCTGCTCCGGCTCCTCAGTCCTTCTAACGCGCTTAGGCTCTTCAGTCTGCCTGCTTAGCCTGATATCTTCAGTCCGTCTGTCTAGCCTGACATCTTCAATTTGGTTTACCATCAATACGTCAATGGGAGGCATGAAATTTTTAGCGTGCGTTTCATTAACAGTCTCAACGAACTGCGCGCGTCTTGCTTCTCGTTCGTATCGATTCTGGCGTAGCTCCTGTACAATTTTCCTGATATCCTCAACAATCTCGAGGAAAGCATCATCCTTAGGAGAATAAGCCGAGACAAATCTTTTATTTTTAGGCAGAGCCTGGCAGTGGCTAAAGTGTGCACCTTTCCAGTCGACAGGACGTAAAAGTATCACTCTAACAGAGGCGATGCCCATAATCTCCATTTGAGCTGCTTGTACCGATTCGACGTTATAGCAATCTTCAGATTGTAGGTAATCTTTACTGACGAGGAGTAGGATGATATCTGCTTCCTTGATATGAATGAGAATTTCTTGCCTTGCATCGGCTCCTGGGGAAATTTTGTTAGCATGCCAGATCTCGACCAATCCCTGGTGTTTAAGATTGGCCAAATGCCTGGATAATTTTTCCAGGTCTTTTTCGTCTTCGCGGGAATCACGAGCGTAAGAACAGAAAATTCTGATTGGTTGCTGCATGAGTGCTCAAGTGAATAGATGCAAATTCTTTCCCTCGTTCAAGTATAGCCTATATTTTACCTCATATCAAGCGCAATAATGAGCAAGTAGTGTAAACAGATTTCAATATATATCATTTCACCCAATTAGAACATCTACACTAAAATAACGTAAAAACTGCAGCTGGGCCGCGTAGAGCGGAGGATGCTTATGCAGACTTTGGAGGAAGATCAATATTTACCCAGCTTTTTGGCAGGACCCTAATGTAGGTCTCATTAGGCATCTTCATATCTTTCTAGATCAGCGGCACTGAAAAACTGTCAGTAAGCTATCTCTATCAATGATAGAGCATCATATACCTGACTCCAGAAAGGTGCGCTGTATTAGTGCTTTGAAAAATTGCTTTCATTCTTCCTAAGATTGTCAACTATCCCCCGAATTTCACCAGCTATTTCAGCAAAAGCAGCATCAATATATTTCCATTCAGCAACGGGTTTGCCATTTCTTGGAAGAAATACGAGTTGGCCAAACGGGGCTAAATCCCAATTGTTAATAGAACGGAGTTTGATCGGGATAACGATAGCTCCACCTTTTCTCCTTTCCATTGCCATTTCCACCTCAAAATTGTCTTGTGCACCAGTCCCTTTTTCAAAGATGAAATCAGGACTGACAAGTAATAAAATGATGCGAGCTGTATTTAAATGCTCTTTGTTCAATTCGCTAGGCTTCTCTCCAAGTACAACCTCACCGGGATACCATTCAGTGATGTAGTTTTCTCGTTTGAGAAGGATCAAGTGTTTCTGGAGTTCCCTGGCCAGCTTTCCGTCTTTTTTTGCAAAGGAATAATAAACCTCAATAGTATTTGTAGATTGTTGCGTTGTCTCTAAACCAAGGAAATGACGTTGTTGGAGTGAAAGAGAGTCGAACCAGCGACTATCGTTCTGATGAAACTCCTTCTGTAAGTCTATAAGTTCTGAGAGCTGATCAAGAACAACGCTTACAGGGACGCCCCTACCGCCTAGCAGCGAATTTTCTCCCCTCGTAAGCTTCATGACGCCGCAGACGCCACCAGTCCTTCGATTAAGTAAAGGGCTTCCACTGAATCCTTGTCGCGACTCGCCGAATTTGAATTTCATCAATGGTGATGTATCTCCTGCCATTCCTTCAAATTGAAACGATGATGGTTCTCCCTGGGGATAAATTTTAGAATATCCATAGCTAAATAGAGGGTCGTCAATGCTAACTGCTTTGTGTAAGAAAACACAGGGATGGCCTGAAGGAATATTCTCCACTTTCAGTAGAGCTAAATCGGGATACGAGGTTGGTGACAAATGCACAATGTTGGCTGTGTACGATTTCCCTTTCCACTGAACCATAACAGAACTTGTAGCATTCTGAACGTTTTCAACAACATGAGCACATGTAAGTAAGAGTTGTGGTGCTACAAAGAAGCCAGTTCCTCTTACACTTTCAACTGAGATACGAGCAGTACAGCTTTCAAAGAGGGGAATTAATTGCTCGGACTGATCCATGCGCTTCTCCTGATTCATTACTCAGATGGTAATCTACCCCACTCTAAGGTAATTTTCATGCTTGCTGTCGTAGAGTTTTCGACGAAAAGAGCCATCACTTCGCCCGATCCTATAACAAACTCAACACCGAATTCAACGCTTGCTTTGCTCGGTTCTACTCTTTTCCAAATATCGTTCAACTTGCGAGCAACGCCTTCAATGGCTTGAGTTACTTTTTCGAAAGATGCATTCTTAATGCCTACGTTCGACTCGCCGCCAAGCGTCTTTGCTTGAATATAGAATGTTGTGCCATCGTCAAGAGTAATTTCAATAGTTTCTAATCCAGGTCTGCTGCCAATCGATTCATCTTGCATGCAAGTCTCCTTTGATTTTGATACTCATCTTTATAGCTAGTCTAGCTTATAGTAGTTTACGGCGCAAGATAGGCTACCATATTTATTAGAAATGGAAGTAAATATTCGCGACATGCAAAGATATATCCTCCTTTTTACGTGGTAATGATTTTTGGGTTGAGCATACTTTGGGGGCATTGAGCATCTGTAAATATTTGTCAGGATAATCTGCTCTAAAATGGCAAGCTGTTTTACAACTTGCGCCAAAGTTACCTACATATTAGAACGTTTGTCCACAAAGTTGTCCACATTCCCACCTTCCTGTAAATTTTATGTTGGTGCATGGAGATGCTAGCTTATTGGCAAACCGTAATAGCATTCGGTTCGAGGGACGGATTTGAAATCCACTGTTCGCCGTTGTTCGCTGATGTTCTCTTCGTGCTCAAAAAGGGGCTGTATTGTTCGCTGTCGTTCGCTATTTCTCACTGTCAATTGCTGGTTTCGCTGTCAGTTTTGCTGTCATACTCGGCTCACCCTCAATCTTGCTGATTTTGGTCAGATGTAATTGTTGTGTCGAAGCAGAATGCCACCACTAGAGCAGATTAATGAAAACCTGCCTGATCAAAAAGTATCCAAATCAGCAAAAATGAGAGTGAACCTCAGATGTTATCTTCCTGAGTCAGCATGTAGGGTTGGTTAGAGTGGCTACATCCCTGCGAGGAACTTCAAATGGCAAAGCTGTAGTAGCATAAGGGTCCGAAGGGGGGAGATGAAAGAACCGGGTTTTCTGGGCCGTACCAGCGTGCAACAAATGGGGCGACTTCTGTGATATCTATTTGTATTCTAGGGTATGTGCCCTCGTAGTATGCTTGCACATATTCTTTGGCTATTTTGATTCGTCCTTCTTCTGTCAATGATCCTCTCCATTTCCTTGTTCAGAATAGTGATAGTGGGCACTATTGGTGCTCACTTACCACAAGCTTTTGCAATTTCCACTTTCCTGCCTCATCGTAGTGCATTGATCCCTTCCAGCCAGCGGCGTTCCATACAGCATCGAAGATAGGCTTCATCACCTCTGCTGGATCACAGTCGAAACGATCAATCATCACTTCAGGAATAGCAAGATCGGATCGGTCAATGGGATAATTCTGCTGTCCTTGAGGCCATGAACCAAAATAAACCATTTTATAATCTTTTACCCCTAGCAAGCTCACCATAGCAAAGATGGGCAAATCTACGCCGAGGGTTTTCTGAGTTTGTAAATAAACTGAGAGAGCATGATAGAGAACTTGCTCAAAATGGGTGCTCAAAATTTGCTTCGGGAATCTGTCCATATTCAGAATGGAAGCGTCCACCGCCTCGATAATTCCATTGCGAAATACTTGGAGATAGGCAGCACCAGAAAGATCATTAGCCCATTGTATGTAATTAACTAGGCCATCAAAATTATATCGATATTGGCAGTAATTGCGCGTCTGAATCTCGTTCATCTGCATCATAAGCGGCATAATTATAGACCTATTCTCAGGTAGGGCCAAAGTACTCAGATCATACCGTGACGTTAGCTCAAAGGCTCCGAAAGGGATAAGATGAAATACAATTTTTGCCATCGTTTCATTCAGAAGCGCTGGCATCTCCCCTGACATAATCTTACCCAGGCGATCAGCACGAAAATCCCTGATACGTTTAGTCAAAGTGCTTGAAAGCTCGAAAGCTGTGCGTAACTGTGGCACATCCATCTGGAAGTGTCCGGCAGAAGTGCGACCATAAAAATGACCATGATTCTCCAAAGTGACTCGATGAGGAGCCAACCAACTTCGCGGAATACACAGAATAATGACCCATTTGCCTGTAGATAATTTCACTTCATGAATATCTAAGTGAGGGATGCGTAGCGATAGGGCATCGCGAAGGATACCTTCCCATTTCAGCTTAAGAGCATCCACACTGTCTACCTCCACCCCACAAATTTCTATCGGCATACCATCTTCTTCTTTCACTCCGTAAAGAAGATATCCGCCCACCGTATTTGCAAACGAGGAAACATCTGCCAGGAACTCTTTTCGGTCCTTAAACTTATCAGTTGGTAGATCGCTCTTATACTCTATCCTTTTACGCTCTGGTACAGGATTAACCAGTAATGATTGAAGGTCGCTCTCTTCAATATCTTCCAGTGGCTTCGTGTCAAAAATCATGATGCTCTTAATACCTCGACTCTCAACCCTCTCATAAGTAGAGCAGGTCTTTCACCATTGCCCAGATTTCGTCGTGACAATAATCATAACGAGTAGTTCATGCAATGGCTGACTTTTTCTGATAGAAGCATGACCATTTCTCTATGTGTGTTCTTGAGTATTGTTTCATATCATTACCATGGAAAGCCCCCGGAAGAGAGTCTGTCAAGCCCTTGGAGGATATAGCAAGTTTGTACAATAGTTTATGGAAATGGTAAGGGAGCATCTTAGGAAGCCATTTCCTGGGTGCCGAAGGAGAGATTTGAAACGGCTTGTCCGCCGGCGTTTGCTGATGTTCTTGTTGTGCTGCTCAAGCTATCCCATCGTTCACTGCATTCCGCCATCTCTTGCGGTCAATCGTGGCTGTTGCTACACGAGTTGCTACATGCTAGTGGATGCAGGAGAGTCGAACAAAAAGAAGTTCGGGCAGCTTTCCTTTTCCCTGTTCCTCGATCTGCTCGCGGGCTATGGGTTGATGAAGCCCTCATTTTGAGCCTGAGCAGCTTCCACGGTCGTGGCTTCTTCTCCCAGAGTTTCACCCTGGGTGACACCTACGCGCGTCTCGCTGCGGCTGAAGCGGTTGTCGGTCTCCTGATCGAGATTTGCGTGATTGCTACCTTTACACAGCGCTTCCTAGGAAAGTGAAGCATTAGACTTGCAGCGCATCCTCTTTCGCCTTGATGGCCTTCGCTACCTCATCAACTCCATAGGTGTGGAACAGGAACTGAATGAGGCGCATCCTGGCGGTTGGATGCCACAACGTTCGGCTGAACAGTTTGTTCACTACTGCGGCTAATTCGGTTGACAGCAGCGTGAACTTGGACGCTTCGTCTCTGTCCCAGGCTTTAAGGAGCCAGCTTTGTCTGATTTCTTCGGCAGTGAGGCCGAGCTTGATCAGTGTGATCACATCGACCGAGAGTGTGAGGTACTCGACATTCAAGGAAAGCACCTTGATACTCTCCACTGCTGTAGCCGGAATAGCGAACTCTTCATCAAGGCCTCGGATGGCTCCTGCAAAGAAGTCAGCGTCATCGGAGCGCGTAGCGTTACCCTTGCGGTCGAAACCTGGTGCATTCATTGTCTCTTCAAATGAGGCCGACCAGTGATTGGGATAGAAAGCGACGGAGGAAGATCGCCGCATCAGCAAAATCTGCTCATCCTTGGTGATAGCGATACACTGAATGCTGATCGGTGCCGGTATCAGCGATGTCCCCCGGTCTGTCGAGCTATAGGTCAGTGCGGTGTTCCCGTACTTCTGTCGGATCGAGACCTTTGATCCATCGAGTGCTTCCAGCAATGGCTCGTCAAGAAATGGGGTCAGGCTGTAGTACTCATGGAAACCCAGAGGAGCCATTGTCACTTCCAGGCGTTCCAGGTCGCTAAACGAGGGCGTATACGACGCGAGTCTGTATTGGGACGAGTTAAAGTAGTCCTTCTCAATTGCTGGAAGCTTCTCCTGTCTCACCCGCTCTAAATCGTCGGGAACAGGCAGATGCATGCCAAGGACTGTGGTTTGGATATCGTTCGGTCCCCATCCCTCAAAGTTCTTGCTGTTGGTGAGAATGATGCAGTCATCGACGGCAAATCGCTCGACATCAGCGAGTTGCATGAGCCAGTTTGCATGTGGCGAAGCAAGCGCATGCAGGCTGTAGGTGACAAGGTCCTTGTTAAGTTCTTCTCCATACTGATGCCCAACAACGAGTTTCCCTTCTGGCGCTTCGGCGTAGTGCACCTGGACTGCTTGCAGCACCTCGGGTTCGGTAGAATCCTGCTTGTTTTTGATTCTGTCGAGTCTGCGCTGAATCTCTTGCAGCGCGTTAGCATACTCTTGAATCTTGAGCTTCAGGTTGGGAGGCGAGCTACTGATGCCCAGTTCTGTCTCCTGTGTCTCTAATTGTTGAAGCAGTTGCTGGTAAATGCGTTCTAGTCGCTCAAGGTTAGCAGCTTCGTCAGGCGAGCCGATAGGGATATTGGGGGTAAATCCGAGCTGAATTTCTTCCGTCTCGGTGAGCAGTGAGCGGTCAATACCTGCGAGTTCAAGATACCGCTGGGTCTCTTTCTTTGAAGTGCAGAGTATCTCAGCGAGGGCAATAATGAGCTTGCGTACGGACCCCTTGAACGGTTGGGGCACCTCGTCGTTCTCCAGGCGCGATAAGGTGCTTCTGCTGCTATCCACCAGGTGTGCCAGTTCTTCTAAAGAAAGGCCGGCGCTGCTGCGTAAGTTGGAAAGAAAGACGCCAAAGTTTCTCATTTCTCACATTTCCCAATCTATTGTATAGATGTAGCTTCTTATCTTTTGCAGTGTCCCATTCTTTCTCACGATGTAGCTGGGATTCCCATCAATCTGAACCATAATTAGAGTAAGTCCACCGCTACATTATAGCATGCGGACAATAGCTGAAGCGCTTCTGTAATGTCGCGTGGGATGGTGCGCATGGTCGGTTCGGTAGGAAACACGTTCAAGGGAACAAAGGAGTAATGGTAATGCTAAGCCTGAACCAAGACATACCATTAGGTGCACTTGAGCAATACCGGCGTGAGGTCAACTGGATAGCCCCATTAACCGGTGAGGAAGAGAGACAGCTCCTTCGGTGTGTCGAGCATGGTGAAGAAGCACAGCAGGCGCATGCCCGGCTCATGGAGGGGTATCAACCGATGGTGTTGGGGATTGCGAGACGGTATGCACGCTACAGTCGGGAACTGGAGCTGCTTGATCTCGTGCAAGAGGGCAACCTGGGCCTGCTTCAAGCTTGTATGAACTTTGATGGGAGCAAGTGTGGATCATCCTTTAGTGTGTGGGCCTACTCCTGGGTCCGAGGCATGATACGCTGTGCGCTGTTGCGAGAGGGAGCTATCCGCTTGCCGCTGCGCAAAGCAAAAGCTGTGAGACGGATGAGCGAAGTCAATAAGAGGCTCTATGCAGTTTTAGGCCACGAGCCGACGCTTGAGGAGACGGCGCGGGAAATGGGGGTGACGCTCAGTCAAGTGCATGAGCTAGTGATCCTGCAAGAACACCATATGGTCAGCCTTCATGCCCCTGTGGATGAAGATGGGGAGATCTTCCTTGAGGAGGTCATTGCTGATCCTTCAGCATGTGTGGATGCTGCGGATGAAATCCCTTCGGCCGAGGATGTGCTTGGAGCTTGACTAGTCGCGAGCGTGCTGTGATGAAGCTCCGCTATGGAGTGGAAGATGGACAGCCTCACACGCAGCGGGAGGTGGCAGAGCTGCTTGGGTTGAAGCTCTCCACAGTGCAAATGATCGATGGTCGAGCGAAAAGGCGCTTGCGAAGGTCTCTCGTGGCCTAGATGCGTTCTGTGTAGCGCTGTTCACTGTAGAGAGTTTGGGATACTCGATCCATTCGGGTATCTCTTTTTGTGTGGCAATGTCGCAAGGAGGGGAATCTCATGGAACTGTTGACGCAGGAACTTCGGCGGCAACTACCGCCGCTCTACTCACAGGAAGCTGTGGATGATCCGTTGGTCATCTGCAAGTTTTTCACCCCTGATGCCCAGTGGACGTGGTATGTCATCGAATTCGACGGTGATGATGTGTTCTTTGGTTGGGTCGTCGGTTTCGAGCAGGAGTGGGGCTACTTCTTGCTCTCGGAGCTTGAGGCTATGCGCGGTCCTCTCGGACTGTCTATTGAGCGAGACCTGCATTTTCGTCCTACTAGGCTCTCAGAGGTGAAGAAGCTTCATGCAAAGTAGGGGAGTACCGGGGTGTACATGGATTGGCTTCCCATGTGGAGATATGAGGGGAAAGGAGAGAGTGCAACGTGCTGAGGGGTTGGTTGCGGTTCTGGTCAGTGGTGGCCCTGGTGTCTGGAATCAGTTGGATTGTGGTCACCCATCCACCACTGATCATGTCGGTCGCTGTCGTGTTGGTGTCACTCGTCCTGGGCGGCTTGGCCTGGATTGAGGGAGGATAAGTTATGGAGCAGGCGACATTTTTTCCGCGATGCGTCCATTTGTCGCATGGACCTTGCGGCAGCCGCGTGAGGTGTATGAGCAGGTGCTTGGGCACGTCCAGACGATTTGTGAGGTGTTGGCAAACCAGCGCCTGGTGATCGGTCCCGTGTTGGTGTGTCCGGATTACTGGGCGATGGCGGAGGCGGTTGCAGCGCTGCAATACCTGGCACTGGAGGCAGGGTTTGTGGAGGCAGCGCAGTACTGCCAGCAGACCTATGAGGAGGCGTGCGCCGCGTGTGCGTTCGTTGAGATCCTGCTTGGTGGTAGGAAAGGTGCGGGTGAAGGGGACCTCAGCCGGTAATCGGGGTGATGGGCGAAGTGCCGGAGGAGTGGGTTGGCTGTGTGGGTGAAGCGTTACGAGGCCTTCATCCTGCTGGATCTGGCTTGGTCATGAGCGGAGGTGTAAAGCGGTGACAAGAGCAGAGAAACGGATAGCCCTGGCCTATTGTAGGCATACGGTCGTGAGCCTGGTGCCGGGGTACTTTGTGTGTCATTGTGGCTGTGGCTACGTTGGCGTGTGCCGTCATTGTGTACCACATGCTCCATCACATATCTCCTGGACATTGTGTGATGAGGCAAAGGCACTCGTGCAGTCGGGTCGCGCTCGGTGCGAGGAGGGGTATGTATATGTGGTCGCAGATTGACGCCTTGATCGAGGCGGTGCATGTCGAACTGGAGGTGGGGAACTCGTCGGGAGTGGTGGCGCTCATGACGGAGTCGTATGCGAGTGCGGTTATAGCAAGGAGGGTGTGATGGGAAAGAAAGAGCTTGTGTGGTTGGTGATCGGGGTAGTGCTGTTTGTGTTGTGGCTGGTGATTGTCGCTCCGCATATGTCGCTCCCTGCGGCGTTGGTAGAGGTGTCTTGATGTGGCGTGGGGTGACAGCAGGGTAGGGCAAGGAGGGCGGAACAAGAAACGGCTTGTGCTGTGGTGTCCTAACGCGAGATGAGAGGATTCAGTGGTTCCGGGCTGGTGAGGTGTTTGTGTGGCTATGGCTATATAGGCGTGTGCCTGGTGTGTACCTGGAGCCTCGGTCGATATTCCTCCCCATTTCTGTGAGGCACATCGGTACCTGGTGTGGCAGTGACGGAAAGGTGTGAGTGATGGAGGAGGTGTGACTGATGGGTTTTCGGAACAAAACGAGGGTGGTCGTAGAGAAACGACCGCAGGTTGAGCATCCTGATCGGGTGGAGTGGTATCGGGCCCTCATTGAGGAGTGGACGACCCAAATACCGCATATTGCGGTGATCGATAATCAGACGGCGGCGTGGATCGGTCCTTATTCCTCGGTGGTTGGGGTGCGGCATTTTGGCTCGACGCAGGTGTGGGCGTCCTCGGTGGAGGAAGCGGTGGAAGGGCTATGCAAGTGGGTCTATGAGGATGTGCAAGCAGACCTGCGGAGTGTAAATCTTGTAGCGGTGGCCTGTCGTGTGCAAATGGAGGAGTGGGAACCATGGATCGTGAATCTTCACTAGTGGAGGTTGTGGCTGACCCGGTGACCGATAGGCTGATCGATGCCATCAATACGGTGCTGGCGGCGGGAAGGTGGGAAGAGGTGGTGGTGCTGGCGCTGTCGTTGTGGGAGCATGCGGTGGCGGTCGGGGATATGGAGCTCGCGGCGTTGGTGGAGGATATCCGCGCCATCGCTCTGGATGCGGTGGCCCATCCGTCAGGGGATGATGGGGTCATTCGGATTGGTGGTGCTGATGGTGGTAGGGCATAAGGGGAGAGGTGGTGGTATATGGGGTCGGTGTATAAGCCGCGCTTGTATGGGGGTGGGACGCTTGAAGAGGTGCTGGCGGTGCTCGAGGATTGGATTGACTGGCATGCCTACCGGCTGGCGTCAACGGCTCCTGGGCAAGTAGATAACCTCTACTACCAGGATTTGGCGCAAGAAGGCAGGCTCGCCGTCTATCGCTTACTAGAGCGTGATCCACAGATGTGGGCGCCCAAGCTTTTACGGCTTGCCATTTTATACATGTATGCGGCGCGACGTCGGGGTCGCTCGGTCTTTCGGGCTGATCCGCATCATCGCTTGCGTACCTACGAACAGGTGTCATGGGAGATGTTGGGAGACGGGATGGTGGAGCGTGGGGAGGTGGATGGGGGGATGATCGCTGGAGATGCCAGCGATGAGCACTGGGAAGAGGGGACGGCTCGGATAGCTGTCCCCTCTTCGTTCGAGGACGGGTTTGGCGTGTATGACGAAGACGCAAACCATGAGCAACCGTGGTGGTAGGCGTCGTGCGTGGGAAAGAGGTGATAGGTATGCTATTACAAGCAATGGTGTTGAATGGGAATGTGGCCGAGAGTACCTTTTATGACCAGGTGTCAGGCCAGCCGAAACTCGGCTACTCGGTCAATTTAACGGTGCTGGATATGGATACGGATGAGAAGTACGAATGCCAGTTAACGGATGGGTTTGCGACGTTGGAGCAGCTCAAAGAGTTGAAGCGCCAAGGGCAACCTGCTGATGTGCTGCGACAGGTGGCACAGCAATTGGAGGCAGAGCTGCCGCGGAAGATGTCTACGCTGGCGCTCCAAGTGGTGCGCATCAAGGGCAAGAGTGGCTTTCAGAAGCTCGTCTGTCGTCTGGCGGCCGCTGCGTGATGTAGTGGTTCCTAGTGTGAGAGAAGGAGGGAGAGGGTCTTGCAGAGGTTTCAAGCGTTGCGTGGGCAAGAGGTGTGGGTACGCAAGGTGGAGCATATCGTCTTGCGGGTGGTGTCCTTAGGGTTCTCGCTGGCTTCGGCGCATGCGATCCGCTGGTTCTTCGCGCCCCTGGATGGCATTGATGCGCTGCAGCCGCTCATTACCTGGATCGTGGCTGGTGGCTTTGGCATCCTGGGCTATATCGTCAGTCGCGGCCTGGCGCACCGGCTCATGAACAAAGAGCGCATTCGGGCCTATGCGCCCATCTGTGCGGTGGTGGAGATTGTGGAAATCTTCTGTAACTATGCGCTGGCAGCGGCGGTGATCCAGCGAGCGACCTGGCTGCGGGTGATTCCGCTCGATCAACGGGCGTTTTTAACGGGCCTGACCTACCTGGTGTTGTCGATCATTCCGCTCGTGTCGTTGCTGTTAGCAGTGGTGGATATGGACCTGGAGCGGTCCAAGCGTGGGGTTGGCCCTGCTGGTGGTGGAGTTGGCAGTCCGGTATTCAATGGCACTCGCGGGCCTGCCTATGGGCCTCCGGTGATGCAGCCAGCGCGGATGCAGGCACAAGCCCAGCCCAAAGATGCCAGTCTGGCGGGTAGTCCGTTGGTGGGTGCTCCTGGGTTTCCTGCCTATACCCAGGGCTATGGGGGCACTGTTCCGATGATGGCCCCTGGTGCAGCTGCTGGCTTCCCCCAACAACAGCAACCGGAGGGTCCTCAGAAGCAAGGGGGACTATTGAGCGCTCTCCCTTTCCCTGGGAAGCGTCAGGCTCCGGTGGCGGCTCCAACGACGGTCTTGCCATCGACCCCATAACGGGAGTGTTGGTGGTGGCTCCTGGCAACGGTCGGCGACTGACACGAGCAGAGGCAGCAATCGTGCGTGCTGCACTGGCCCAAGGGCAACCCGTCCAGTTCGCGGATCGGCACCAGTGGCGACATTTTCAAGTGCGTTATCCCTCGATATGAGGAGGTGACGGTGCTACAGCAAGGCATGTACAGCGTTGGCAGTGTTTTCTGGTTCTGTACATGCCTTGATTTGTGTGTGTGAGTAAGGATGTGAGGGGGTATGGTCTATGGGTATCGACTATGAGCATATCAACTATGAACAGATTAAGCACTTAGCCAGAGAAACGGGTCAACGGGTGACTGACCTCATTCCCCTGGCTCCGCAAAATGATCCCTTTTATACCGGAACACCTGGCGATTGGGCGTTAGCCCAATGGTTTGCGCAGTTGTGGCAAGCGTTTGGCTATACCAATAGAGTGCATATCCGGCGCGTGCATTACCAGATTGTGAGCCAGAAGCCACCGGTGGTGATGCCCAATGGCTTGCCGTATGAGAATACGGAAACCTGTTGGAATATCCTCAACCTGGCCTCGAAAGCAGCGCGGTACCTGCAATTGGTTGACCCTGAAGCGTTTGTGGATCGGCGCAACCCGGAAGCGCTCGTCTATGCCGCGCATCGGATAGCGGAGCCGGAGGTCTGGGCGACCAGTCGGCTGTGGGGATCGCAACTGCGTCTGCCGGACTTTCCAGACGTGCCAGGCTATCGCGTGAGCGGGTATGAGCCAAGTCAGGCGTTTCACCT
>Ga0070698_100003162_pt1 | contig 18154 bp, 16 predicted proteins | sample KBSK1502metaG_FD_65477 | JGI IMG/M metagenome (GOLD analysis project Ga0070698, IMG submission 65477) | Corn, switchgrass and miscanthus rhizosphere microbial communities from Kellogg Biological Station, Michigan, USA - KBS K1-50-2 metaG | ecosystem: Host-associated > Plants > Roots >...
GGCTGGCGGGCATCGGATACGGCGGAGCTCGTCTTCCAGGACTGCCAGGTGCCGGTCGAAAACCGGCTGGGCGAGGAGAACAACGGGTTCTATCTCGCGGTTGGGAATTTTCAGTGGGAACGGCTCTGGATTGCGATCTCCGCCGTCGCGTCAGCGCAGCGAAGTATGGAGCTGGCTGTCGAATATGCGGCGAACCGCACGCAGTTCGGCAAAACACTGACCTCGATGCAGGTGATTCGGCACGAGATCGCCGACATGGCGCTCCAAATCGAGCAGGCGCGCCAGCTGACCTACTACGCGCTCTGGCTGTATTCGCAGAAGCTCCCCTGCACCAAGGAGGTCTCGATGGCGAAGATCGCCGCGACCGAGGCCGACGTCAGAGTCGCGGACCGGGCGCTCCAGATCCACGGCGGCTACGGCTACATGATGGAGTACCCGATCCAGCGCGCCTGGCGCGACGCGCGTCTCGGCCCGATTGGCGCCGGGACGAACGAAATCATGCGCGAGATCATCGCGAAAGAGCTCGACCTCTAGGCCGCTGCCGAGGACGTGACGAGCACGTGACAGCCTAGCTGCACTCCGGCGTCAACCGCTGGCTTTAGCAAAGCGATCAAGGTCCAGCAGGGTTCTGGCCTATGGTGGATACCAGCCCGCGACGGTGGATGCGGGTGGGGCGGTCCGCCGCGCGTGATGCCCAGGCGGCCGGTGAGGAAGCGGCCAGCCGGGCACTAGGGCAGGACAAGGCAAGCCTCCTGGCGGTCTTCGCCTCCGATGCCTACGACCTGGAGCTACTGGTCCGAACCATCAGCGAGCGGTCTGGCGGCGCGCCCCTCATCGGATGCTCCACTGCGGGTGAAATCGGTGCCTCCGGCCCCGAGGATGCCAGCGTCGTGGTGACGGCGTTAGGCGGCGAGGGCTTCTCGATCGCCACCGCGCTGGCGACCGGTGCCTCCGGGCGACTTCGTCTGGCGAGCGCGGAGGTCGCGGCGTCGGTATCCCGCGTGGCCGAGCGCCCGCACAAGGTTTTGATGCTCCTCAGCGACGGCCTTTCCGGCGACCAGCAGGAAGTCGTCAGGGGCGCCTACTCGGTGGTCGGCGCCGCCGTCCCACTGGTTGGGGGCTGCGCCGGCGATGATCTCAAGATGAAACGGACCTACCAGTTCCACGGCACCCAGGTGGTGACCGATGCGGTCGTCGCGGCAGCGATCGGCTCGGATTCTCCGATGGGCATTGGCGTACGCCACGGCTGGAGGAGGGTCGGCGAACCGATGCTCGTGACCGGCAGTGCCGACAACAGGGTTCTTACCCTCGATGACAAGCCGGCGCTCGACATCTACCTGGACCGGCTCCAGGCGCCGGCGGGCGCTCGAACCGATGCAGCGGCCTTCACCCGGTTTGCGATCACGCACCCACTGGGCCTTAGCCGGCGTAGCGGCGAGGAGGTGCGCTTCGTCGGTGAAGCGAACTTCGAGGATCGGTCACTCGTCTGCATCGCCGGCGTCCCGCAAGGTGGCCTCGCCTGGTTCATGGAGGGTGATGACTCGTCGGTGCTCGAGGCGACGGACGCGGCGTGCTCGGATGCGCTCGCCTCCCTCGCTGGTCAGCGCCCCGTTGGGTTCCTCGCCTTCGACTGCATCGCCCGGCGCGGCGTGCTGGGCGACCAGGGCATCCGCCGCGAAGTCGAGCGCATCAGCCTTCATGCGGGCGGCGCCCCGATTGCTGGCTTCTATACGTACGGTGAGATCGCGCGAACCAATGGCGTCAGCGGTTTTCACAATCAGACGCTGGTAATCCTCGCCCTGAGCTGACGATGTCGACCTACTCCGGTGGTTGGTCGACCCAACAGCTCGCCGAGTTCCTAACCGCCATCGCGGCCTACTCGGACCAACGCGGTGCGCTCGTAGGAGCCGTCGAGCGAGTCGCCGAGGCCCTGGAGGCTGAAGTTGCGGCCGTGGTTCACGGTGACGCGGTCCTGGCCGCCGTCGGGTTTCCAGCAAACGACATCCCCACCGCGCTGTTGTGCAGGGCAGCCGCGCAAGACGCCGGAACGATCGAGCTGCCCTCCCTGGGGGTGTGCCGCATTTCCTTGGTGACTCTCGAGACTCCGAAAGATGCCCGGCTTCTCGTCGTACGGACCGGAGATTCTGAATTCGTCAAGGAGGAGGCGGTCCTGTTGCGCGCCATGGGCCGTGGCCTGGCGCTGACGATCCGCTCGCTTGCGGCGCTCGAGGAAGAGCGACACCTGCGCGTCCAGACTGAGGCGCAAGGCCGAGAGAACGTGCGCCTGGTACGTCAATTGCAGGAACGGCAGACGCTTCTCGAACGGCTCGCCAAAATCGGGCAGTCGATCTCGCATCGGGCTCCGTTCGCCGAGGTGCTCGACGCGATTGTCCGGGGCGCCAGCGAGCTCGTCAACGCCGAGATCGCCAGCTTCCGCTTGCGCGACCAGGACAACCCGGACGCGCTCGTGATTCTCGCACAGGTTGGCCTCACCCCCGAGGTCCTTGCCGAGATGGCACTAGAGCCTGCGCATCGGGGCGCCAGCAGTCGAGCCGCGGGAGAGGACCATCTCGTGGTGATAGCGGATTACCCGCGGTTCGAGGGAGGGGTCGCCGCCCTCGTTCGGGACGGCGTCCAGGTCGCGATGGCCGCGCCCGTGCGCGAGACCGGGCGGGTCGTCGGCAGTCTCACGGTGGCCTCGCGCGAGGCCGGACGGGTTTTCACACCTGCCGAGCAGGACACGTTGGTCGCCTTCGCCGAACATGCAAGCCTGGCGCTGACTGACTCCAAGATGGCGGCCGCCATGCAACACCAGGTCTTGCACGATGCGCTCACGGATCTGCCCAACCGCACGCTGTTGTTGGATCGCCTCGAGCACGCGCTCGCCCGGGCCCGGCGAGAGGTCGGGTCGATCACCGCCGTGCTCTACATCGATCTCGACCGCTTCAAGAATGTCAACGACAGCCTGGGGCATGAGGCGGGCGACCAGTTGCTGATCCAGTTGGGGCGTCGCCTGCGCGGCTCGCTTCGAGAAGTGGATACGCCGGCCAGGCTCGGCGGCGACGAGTTTGCCGTTCTCGTCGAAGGGGTGGCGGAGTTGAATGACGTGATCACGATCGCCCAGCGAATTCGTGACAACCTGCGCCGGCCAATGACGCTCGGCGGGAACCAGGTCTTCAGCAATCCCAGCATTGGGGTCGCCACCAGTAGCGACGGGACAGAGGCCGCCTCCGAGCTGCTCCGCAATGCAGACACGGCCATGTACCTTGCCAAGGAGACGGGCACGAGGCCCTGTGTCGTCTTCGAGCCGACGATGCACGCTGCGGTGATGCGCCGCCTCGAACTGGATGCGGACCTTGCGCGCGCGGTTGAGCGCAACGAATTCGAGCTGCATTATCAGCCGGTGGTTCGACTCGAGGGCGAGACCATCGATGGCGCCGAAGCGCTGGTCCGCTGGCGCCATCCGGTACGGGGGCTTATCCCTCCGGCAGAGTTCATCGGGGTCGCCGAGGAAAACGGGCAGATCGTGCCGCTGGGCCGCTGGGTCTTGCAGGAGGCGATCCGCCAGGCTGTCGAGTGGGAGGCGACGTTGCCGGACAGCGGGCTCTTCAGCCTGAGCGTCAACGTCTCGGCGCGTCAACTGCAGGACCAGGACCTGGTTGGGCAGCTCGCGCGCATGCTCTTCGAAACAGGGTTCAACCCGGCGCACCTGGTGCTAGAAATCACCGAGTCGGTGCTCATGCAGGATAAGCGGGGGACGGTGGAGAAGCTGCGGGAGTTGAAGCAGCTCGGACTCCGGCTCGCGATCGACGACTTCGGGACGGGGTATTCCTCACTCGGATACCTGCGGCATTTCCCTGTCGATGTCCTCAAGATCGATAAGGCGTTCGTCGATGACATCGTCGGGGGGACCGAGCAGTCGGCCGTGGCTCGCGCCATCATCGGCCTCAGCGATGCCCTGCACCTGACCACCGTTGCGGAAGGGATCGAAACGGCGGGCCAGCTTGGCCTACTCCGATCGCTGGGCTGCGAACTGGGACAGGGTTACTATTTCTCGCCGCCGCTGCCTGCGACGGCCTTCGAAGCACTGTTGCAGCGTGGCCTCGGCTGGAAACCGGGCGTCTCGGCCGCTGCCTGAACCCGTTCGAGATAACCGTACATCGGCTGTTTCTTCGTCGCCGCCTCTGGCTAGACTCTAGCGGTGGCTTTTGAATTGACGTTGCCGTTTTCTGCGATCGTCGGCCAGGAGCCGATGAAGCGCGCGCTGTTGCTCAATGCCGTCGATCCGGCGATCGGTGGCGTGTTGATCCGTGGCGATCGCGGCACGGCCAAGTCGTCGGCGGTCCGCGCGCTAGCCCGCCTGCTGCCGGTCTACGAGGCGGTCGACGGCTGTCCCTACCGATGCGACCCCGGGACGCCGGCGCTGTATTGCGACGACTGCCGGCGCCGGGCAAAGAACGCCCCCACCCTGCCCTCCCCCGCAAGCGGGGGAGGGAAAGAGAACGTGATCTCCCTCAGAGGGGGAGGGGTTCTGCCTACGGTTCGGCTGCCGATGCGGATCGTCGAGTTGCCGATCAACGCTTCCGAGGACCGGCTGGTCGGCTCCATCGACATCGAGGCAGCGGTAAGGGCGGGTACCCGTCGCTTCCAGCCCGGGGTGCTTGCGGAGGCTAATCGCAACCTTCTATATGTCGACGAGGTCAACCTGCTCGATGACCACCTGGTGGACGTCCTGCTCGACGCGGCGGCGATGGGCGTGAACGTGGTCGAGCGCGAAGGTATCTCGATCGTCCATCCCTCGCATTTCATCCTGGTAGGCACGATGAATCCCGAAGAGGGGGAGCTGCGCCCGCAACTGCTCGACCGGTTCGGCCTCTGCGTCGATGTAACCACCCCGACCGAAATCGATCAGCGGTTGCGCGTCATCGAGCTTGAGCGCGACTTCCTGCAGGACCCACGGGCGGTGCAGCGCGCCTGGGCAGACCGTGAAACCGAGCTGCGCTGCCAGCTGGAAGCTGCCACCGCTCGGCTTCGTGGCGTTCGGCTGCCCGACGCGATCCGGACTCTGATTGCTCGGCTCTGCCTCGACGGGCTGGTCGCCGGACATCGCGCCGACCTCGTGGTCGCAGGGGCAGCGCGGGCCATTTGCGCGCTGCGCGGCGCACAGGTGGTCGAGCTGCCCGACGTTGTCGAGGCGCTCGAGTTCGCCCTCGCGCACCGGCGGCGTGAGGCCGCGACCGACAAGCAGACCCAGGTCCAGGAATTGGCGTCACGAGCCGCGGAGCAGCTGGCGCAGATCCAGGCGACAACCCCGAACGAGACGGCGCAAGCGGTGCGAGGCGAGGCGACCCAGCAAGAAGGCGCCTCCGGCGGCGACGCGAACGAAGGCTGGACCACGGCGGAATCGCGTGAATCGCCAAGCTCCGACGCGGTCGATGTCAATGCCGACGCTGTAATCCAGTTGCCGACCTTCGCCGTCAAGAAGCTCGACCTGCCTCGCGAGCGGCAGGCTCGGCGGGCCGCCGGCAAGCGTACGCCGACGAAGAGCCAGACGAAACGCGGACGCTATGTGCGCAGCTCGCAGGCGGAGAAGGTGACCGATGTCGCGTTTGACGCCACCGTTCGCGCCGCGGCGCCCTACCAGCTCAGTCGTCGTCAGGCTGCCACGGATGGCACCAGCCAGCTGCAGCTGGAGACCCAGGACCTTCGCCAGAAGGTGCGGGAACGTAAGACTGGCAACCTGATCGTCTTTGTCGTGGACGCCTCCGCGTCGATGGATGCGGAGCAGCGGATGCTCGCCACGAAGGGCGCGATCCTCTCGCTGCTGCGCCATGCCTACGTGCGCCGTGACAAGGTGGCGCTCGTCGCTTTCAGCGGTCGCAATGCCCGCATCGTGCTCCGCCCCACTTCCAGCGTCGACCTCGCCGAGCGCCGGCTGGAGCGGCTGAACATCGGGGGCACAACCCCGCTGACGCACGGCCTGATGACGGCTTTGAAGCTGATCAAGACCGAGCGGCTTCGGGACCCGCGCGTCTATCCCCTGCTGGTGTTGATCAGTGACGGCCGTGGCAACATCAGCCTTTTCGGCGAGGAGCCCCTGCTCGAGGCGCAGCGTATGGCGGGGCAGATCAAGCAAGACGGCATTCGCGCCATGGTGATCGACTCGACGAGGGACTTCGGCAGTCAGCCTGGCTATCCAAAGAGCCGAGTGACCAGCTTGTACGGTGCGTATGCCTTCAATGTCTGCGGTGACCTGGCCGAGCGCCTCGGGGGCCGCTACTATGGGCTGTTCGATCTTTCCCAGCGCTCGATCGTTGATAGCGTCCAGCGTGAGATGCTTAGGACGGGTTCAGCCTGATGGAACGGTTCGTCTATCCCTTTAGCGCCATCGTTGGGCAGGACAAGATGAAGCTAGCGCTCATCTTGAATGCCATCCATCCCGCCATTGGCGGGGTGCTGATCCGCGGCGAGAAGGGAACCGGCAAGTCGACCGCGGTTCGCGCCCTGGCGCGGCTGCTTCCCGAGCTGACGGTGGTCGCGGATTGCCTGTATCGCTGCGATCCGGACGCGCCTGAGTCGCTCTGCTCCGACTGCCAGGACCGGTTGGCGCGCGGCGAAACGCTGCCCCGGGCCCGCCGCCGGATGCGGGTCGTGGAGCTGCCGATCAACGCCTCCGAGGACCGGGTGGTCGGCGCCATCGACATCGAGGCGGCGATCAAGAGCGGTGAGCGCCGCTTCGAGCCAGGCGTGCTCGCCGAGGCGAACCGCAACATTCTTTATGTCGACGAGGTGAATTTGCTGGACGACCACCTGGTCGACGTGCTCCTCGATGCCGCCGCCATGGGTGTGAACGTCGTGGAGCGTGAAGGTATTTCCATCTGGCATCCGGCGCGCTTCATCCTGGTCGGGACCATGAATCCGGAAGAGGGCGACCTCCGGCCGCAATTGCTTGACCGGTTCGGTCTCACCGTCGACGTCGAAGGCATCAAGGACATCGGCCAGCGGGTGCAGATCGTCGAGCGCCGCGAGGAATGGGAGTCCGACCCGGCCGGGTTCAGTCACCAATTTGCCGACCAGGACACCGAGATTGGGACGCGGATTGCCGAAGCTATTGTTCGCTTCCCGCGGGTCGCGATGCCGGTCGGCATCCTGCGGGCGCTCGCCGAGCTGAACGTCAGCCTCCAGGTGGATGGGCATCGCGCCGACCTGGTTGGCCGCAAGGCGTCCCAGGCGCTGGCGGCCTACCGTGGCATTCCCGAGGTCGGGGTCGCCGAGGTCAACGAAGTCGCGGATATGGTCCTCGCCCACCGGGTCAAGGCCGGGGGCAGGCACGAGCTTGGGATCGCTCAGAGCCATCCCAGCGCTTCCCGGGCCTCGCGAAGCTAGCCCAAGGTGTCCACGCCGACCCACCTGACCCGCGCGATCTCGGTCATTGCTCACGTCGATCACGGAAAGACGACCCTCTCCGACCGCCTGCTCGAGTACACGGGTACGGTGGCTCCGCGCGACATGGTGGAGCAGGTGCTGGATCAGCTCGATCTCGAGCGCGAACGCGGCATCACCATCAAGGCGCAGGCGGTCCGCATGCTCTACAAGGCCGACGACGGTAACACCTACCAGATCAACCTGATCGATACGCCCGGCCACGTCGACTTCTCGTACGAAGTCTCGCGCGCCCTGGCCGCCTGCGACGGCGCCATCCTGGTCGTCGATGCCTCGCAGGGGATCGAGGCGCAGACGCTGGCGAACGTGCATCAGGCCCTCGACCACAACCTGAAGATCATCCCGGTGGTCAACAAGATCGACCTTCCGCAGGCGAACCCGGAACTCGTTCGGGAAGAGATTGAAAAAGTGATCGGCCTCCCGGCCGAGTCCGTGATTTTCGCCAGCGCTCGCAAAGGCATCGGGACGAAAGAGATCCTGGAGGCGGTCGTGCGCGAGGTCCCAGCACCGACCGGTGACTCCAATGCGCCGCTGCAGGCGCTGATCTTCGACGCCAAGTTCGATGCCTATCGAGGGGTCGTCACCTACATCCGCGTGCTTGAGGGGACGTTGCGGCCCGGCATGCGGATCCAGATGATGCAGACCGGAAAATCCTTCGAAGTCGACGAGGTGGGCATCTTCCGCCCCGAGCGGACGCCCGTCGATGACCTGTCCGCCGGCGAGGTCGGCTACCTGATCGCCAATATCCGCAACGTTCGTGACTCACGCGTCGGCGACACGGTGACCGACGAGGCCCGCCCGGCGGCGGCGCCGCTGCCCGGCTACCGCCATGTCACCCCGATGGTCTTCGCCGGTCTCTTCCCAACCGACACCGAGCAGTACCAGCAGTTGAAGGAGGCGCTCGAGAAGCTTCAGCTCAACGACGCGGCGCTGGTCTACGAGCCCGAGACTTCGGCCGCCCTCGGATTCGGGTTTCGCTGCGGCTTCCTGGGTTTGCTCCACATGGAGATCGTCCAGGAGCGCCTCGAGCGAGAATTCAACCTGACCCTACTCGGCACAGCGCCCACGGTCGAATACCGTGTGAAGCTCCGTGACGGCACCGAGATCCCGGTCGACAACCCGGACAAGCTGCCGGATCCCGGCGAGATCGAAGCGATCAGCGAGCCGATGGTGATCGCCACCATCGTCGTGCCGAGCACCTACGTCGGCAACATGATGGAGCTCAGCCAGGAGCGCCGCGGCCAGTTCCTCAACATGGAGTACGAGCCAGGCGACCGGGTGGTCATCACCTACCGGATGCCGCTCGCCGAGATCATCCACGACTACTACGACCAGCTGAAGTCGCGCAGCAAAGGGTACGCCTCGCTCGACTACGAACTGGTCGGCTTCGAGGAGGCGAACCTGGTCAAGCTCGACGTGCTGGTCGCCGGGTCGCCGGTCGATGCGCTCTCGATGATCGTCGACCGGAGCAAGGCGCAGCAGCAGGGCCGCCGCCTGGCGGAGAAGCTCAAGACCCTGATTCCGCGACAGCTGTTCGAGGTGCCGATCCAGGCGGCGATCGGCGGCAAGATCGTCGCGCGCGAAACGGTGCCGGCAATGCGCAAGGACGTCACGGCCAAGTGCTATGGCGGCGACGTGACCCGCAAGCGGAAGTTGCTGGAGAAGCAGAAGGAAGGGAAGAAGCGTCTCAAGCGCGTGGGCAATGTCGAGATTCCGCAGGAGGCCTTCATGGCCGTGCTCAGCCTGGACTGATGGAACGTATTCACAGCCTCTACCTTCATGTGCCTTTCTGCACCTGGGTGTGCAAGTACTGCGACTTCAACGCCTACGCGGTGCTCGACGGACTGATCCCGCCCTACGTCGATGCCCTGGCCCGCGAGCTCGACGCGGCCGCGGACACGCTGCCCATCGGACCGATCGACACCGTCTTCATCGGCGGCGGGACGCCCAGCCTGCTGACGATCGATCAGCTTCACCTGCTGACGGATCACGTCCGCTGCGTCGGGCTGGCGCCCAATGCCGAGGTCACGCTCGAAGCGAACCCGAGCAATGTGACCAACGAGAAGGTCGATGGCTGGCTGGGAGCGGGCGTCAACCGGCTCAGCATCGGCGTGCAGAGCCTGCGCCCGGACGCGCTCCGATTCCTCGAACGGCTGCATTCCGGCGCCGACGCGATCACGGCGATCCGCAGGGCACGGGCCGGCGGGTTCGCGAATGTCAACGCAGACTTGCTGTACGGCGTGCCTGGGGTGGAGCTCGCCGGCTGGAAGGAAACGCTCGACGCGGTGCTGGCTGAAGGCGTCCAGCATTTATCCGCCTATGAGCTGACGGTTGAGTCGCAAACCCGACTGGGTCAGGAGGTGCGGACGGGTCTCGTCCAGATGCCCGACGCCGACGACCAGCTCGAGCAGTACTGGGCGGCGGTGGCGCGGTTGGAGGCTGCCGGCTATGCGCACTATGAAATTTCGAACTGGTCTCGACCTGGACTCGCCTGCCGGCACAACCTGGCCGCCTGGCACTACCAGCCGTACGTCGGTTGCGGGGCCGGCGCGCATTCGATGTTCCGATCCAATGACGGGAGCACGGAGCGGCGGTGGAACGTGAAAGGCCCGCACGCCTACATCAAGCAAGCCTCCGGCTCAGGTCACGCCGTCGCCGGCAGTGAGACCCTGTCGCCGGAGCGGGCGGCGGGGGAGGCCGCCATGATCGGGGTCCGGTTGCTGGATGGCACGGCGGCGGCACGCGACTTCCCCGTACAGCGAACTCAGCTGGTCCAGGCCGGGTTGCTGGCCGAACGCGATGGCGACGTCCGTCTCACGCGACGGGGCATCGAGCTCGCCAACCAGGTCGGCGCGGTGTTCCTGGCTTAGGACCGAGGGCGCTCGCTCAGCGTCTTGCCCCATGGTCGCCCGCCGAGCGCGATGGGAACGAAGAGGCCGACCACGAATAGAAGCAGCAAGGGGACAGTCGTCCAATACCCGCGTAGCACCATCAATAAGGCGAACACCGGGATGATCGCGCCCGCGAAAGCGAACGATCCAAGGTTCAGCGGTCCGCTGTGGGTCCGCATCCAGCGAACCGCGCTGGCGAGCAAGGCGGCGCCGACCGCATAGAGCGTTGTCGCCGTAAAGAGCCCTGAAAGTGTTTGATCCAGTGGATTTCGCCCGTAACGGTTGAGTCCGAGTGCGGGCAGACCCACGGCCAAGGCAACGAACATCCCGGCTGACGCCAGCACTACACCGAGGATGGCGAGCAGGGCGACGGCGACCCGGGCCATGCCGGCAGTGTAGCCCGATATCCTTCGCGTGTGAAGTGGCCCCTTCTGCTCACCACGATCGCGTTTTTCCTGGCGGGTGCGGCGCTGGGTTACGCCTCGCTCGCCGGCGGACCTCTTCCCGCCGCCACGGCGGTCATCTTCCTGCTTCTCCTGCTCGCCAGGTTTCGGAGCCGGCCGGAGCAGCCGGGCGCCTACATGCTCGGCGCCGGATTGGCTGGGGCGCTCATTCTTTTCAAAGTCATCGCCGATTGTTCGCCGCCGTCATGTCACTACCAGCTCATCACGCCCGTGGTTGGGGTCCTGTTCATCGTCGTCGCCATTGCTGGAGCCAGCCTCCTGGTACGCGCCGCCACGGGGCACCGCTTCTCGGGCTAGTACGTCTCAGCCCCCACCCTGACCCTCCCCCGCGAGCGGGGGAGGGGAATTGGCTGAGCGTTTGGGTACGCCAACCTTGGCCATCACCCGCTCGAACACGTCATACGGTTGGGCGCCCATGACCAGGTACCGGTCGGCGATGACATGCGCGGGGATGCCGTTGATCCCCAGCTCCTCGGCCTCGGCGCGGCGCGCGTCCAGGTAATCGCCGAATCGATCGGCGGCGATGGCGGCTTCCATCCCGGCCACGTCGACGCCGGCTCGCGCTGCGATTTCGCGCAGGACACTCAGGTCGGAAACGTCGCGCCCCTCATCCCAGTAGGCCTTGAGCAGCTGATGGTGCATCGCGTCGAAACGACCCTGCTCCCGGGCGAATTCGGCGGCCTGGAGGGCGGGACGGGAGTTGATCAGGCGCTCGTGGAGCGCGAGATGGAGGCCAACCGCGGCGCCCATTCGGTTCACCCCCTCCCGGGCCCGCGCCATGTAGGCGGCGGGCAGAACCTCGTCGCGAGGCCGCCCTTCCGGCGGGATCTCGGGGTGAAGCTCGAACGGCACCCACTCGATCTCGACATCGTATTCCCGCTCCAGCCGTTCGACCCCGACCGAGTCGATGTAGCAGAAGGGTCAGACGTAGTCCGAATAGATCCGCACGGGAGTCGGCATGCAGCGAGAATAGCCGGTACAATTCAAGTTAGCACTCGCGGATCGAGACTGCCAACATGATGGAAGCCACTCCCCTCGACGAGCGCAAGCAGCAGATCCTGAAAGCCGTCGTCGCGGACTACACCGTGACCGGGGTCCCGGTCGGCTCGCAGGTGCTGGCGGCCAAATACTTCATCGCGCTTTCCTCGGCAACCATCCGCAACGAACTCGCCGACCTGGTCGGCACCGGCTACCTGCAGCAGCCGCACACCTCGGCGGGCAGGGTCCCAACCGACCGCGGCTACCGCTACTTCGTCGATTTTCTGATGGAGCCCGAGGCCGCCTCGGCCACCGTTCGGCGGACGGTCAAGCAGGCCTTCGAAACGGCGCCGCACAGCGTCGAGGGGATCCTGGAGAAGGCGGCGATGATCCTCGCCCAGGTCACGGAGAATGTGTCACTGGTCACCGCCCCTGAGACCAGCGAGGCTCGCATCAAGCACATCGACCTGGTCTCGTTGGAATCGCAGTCCGTCCTGATCATCCTGGTGCTGGAGGGCAACCTGATCAAGCAGACGGTGATTCGCCTCGAGCGGGCCACCTCCCAGGACGACCTGAGCCGGATGGCTGCCATGCTGAACCGAAAGGTGAAGGGGCAAACTGCCGACGAGCTCCTCTCCCGGTTGAGTCAGCTCGGTCCGGATCGCGTTGAGCAGCGCCAGATCCTCGAACGCGTGATCGAGTCGATCAGCACCCACCAGGCGCAGCGGCAGTCGGTCGTTCTGCATGATGGGGTCCGCAACCTGTTGCGCCATCCGGAGTTCGTCGAGGTCAACCGACTCGAAGAGCTTCTGGAATTGCTGGAGCAGGGCGCCCAGCTGGCGGGGATTCTGCAGCAGGTCGCCTTCGACAAGGATGTCGAGATCATCATCGGGCGTGAGAACACCAGCAGCGGGTTGCGCGAGTGCAGCCTGGTGCTGACTACTTACAAGATGGACGAGCGGGTGCGGGGCACGATCGGTGTGATCGGGCCGACGCGGATGCCTTACGGGCAGGTCGTGGCGCGAGTCCGCCTGGTCAGCCAGGCGACGTCGGAGCTCCTCGGCCCCCTCGGGAACTGATTCGGCCGGTAGGGCAATGGGTAAAAAGCCAAACATGTCATCGAAGCACGAACCCCCCGATCCGATGGCTCCTGGTGGCGGACCGGGCCGCCCCGGCGTGACGGACACCAGGGCCAGCTCGGCGACAGAAAGCGAGCCTCCCCGCCAGCCCCAACCCGGACAGCCCGTAGATCCAGAGCTTCAGGCGGCTCGTGACGAGGCGCTGGCAACGTTCGGTCGCTACCAACGGCTCGCGGCCGACTTCGAGAATTACAAGCGGCGCACGCGTCAGGACCTGACCGATCGCACCCAGTTCGCGAACGAGGAGCTGCTGCGCAAGCTGCTGCCCCTCCGAGACAACCTTCAGCGGGCGCTCGAGCATGCCCCCGAGGGCATCGACCGCAACTGGTTCGAGGGCATCAAGCTCGTGGTCCGCCAGTTCGACGATGTCCTGCAAGCCCAGGGCTTGTCGACCATCCCCGCAGTCGGCGAGAAGTTCGACCCGGCCCAGCACGAGGCGATCGCGAGCGAGGAGACCGATGAGCACGAGGAGGGCACCATCGTCGAGGAGATGCAGCCCGGGTACCGGCTCCACAACCGCGTGCTCAGGCCCACCCTGGTGAAGGTTGCCCACCCCCGCGCGTTAAAGTCCTAACAACCCTGCAGTGCCGGCTCCCAGAACTCGCTTGACGTTTCATCCGCTCGGATCGGCCGATGCCGGTTGCCCGGTTATTCCAGTACGCCTGAAACGCTCGCATCGCACGATTCGCGCGGCTCGCGTGGGCCGGCAGGCCCGGGCCTCGACCGCCCGAGCGGCGAAACGCCTGCGCGAGCCTGAGAGCCGGCACTGATGGCGATCAAGCGGGACTACTACGAGGTGCTCGGGGTGAGCCGGGGCGCCACCGGCGAGGAGTTGAAGCGGGCCTATCGCAAGCTCGCGCTGCAATTTCATCCCGATCGTAATCCCAACGACCCGCAGGCCGAGGCGCGCTTCAAGGAGGTCAACGAAGCCTACGAGGTTCTGAGTGACCAGTCGAAGCGACAGCGCTACGACACCTTCGGCCATTCCGCCCAGGGAACGCCCGGCTTCGACTTCGGCGGGGCGGGCTTCGGCGGGATCAACGACATCTTCGACATGTTCTTCGGCGCGGCCGCGGCCGGCCGGGGCCGCACCGGCCCACGTCGCGGGGCGGACCTCCGTCTCGACCTGCGCCTCACCTTCGAAGAAGCGGTCTTCGGCGTCGAACGCGAGCTGACCATCCCCCGGGCCGAGGGCTGTAAGGCCTGCCACGGCACCGGCGCCGAGGCCGGCACCTCGCCCCAGACCTGCCCGCAGTGCCGCGGCAGCGGCCAGGTCCGGCGCGCCACCCAGTCGATCTTCGGACAGATCGTCAACGTCGCGAGCTGCCCCCGTTGCAACGGCGAGGGCAAGGTGATCGAGCGCCCCTGCAAGGCTTGCGGCGGCAGCGGTCACCGGCCGGGCGAGAAGCAGGTACGGGTCAACATTCCCGCGGGCGTCGACAGTGGATCGCAGATTCGCCTCACGGGCGAAGGCGAGATCGGCCCACGCGGTGGCGCCCCGGGCGACCTGTACATCGTGCTTCAGGTCAAGCCGCACCCGGTGCTGAAGCGCCAGGGCACCGACGTGATCTACGAGCTGCCGCTGAGCGTGGCGCAGGCCGCATTAGGCGACACGGTGGAGATTCCCACGGTCGATGGACCGGAGAAGATCGAGATCGCGCCCGGCACCCAGTACGGGAAGACCATCCGAGTCAGCGGCCGCGGTGTTCCCCACGTGCGCTCCGGCCGTCGCGGCGACCAGATCGTCTACGTCCGGGTCGTCATCCCCACCAACCTGACCGAAGAGCAGCGGCAGGCGCTGCAGCAACTGGGTGGCATCAGCGGCAAGCCGCAGCACATCGAGAAGGGCTTCTTCGACAAGTTCAAGCACGTCATCGGCCTCGAGTAGACCAGCGCTCGGGTTCCCTAGACTATCGCGGTGTCGACAGCGATTCGTGTCGGTCTGGTGATCGCTGGGGTCGCTATCGTGCTCGCGCTGTTGCTTGGTCCTGCGTGGCGGGGTAGCTTCTATCGGAGCTGGCTGCGGCCGCGCCTCGTCGTCTTCGGCGTGATCGTGGCCCTGCTCGCCGCCGGCGAATATCTCTACCGCGTCGTCAACGCGATCAAGAGTCACCGATGACGCGCTCCTTCCAGGTCACCTTCGTCCTAAGCGGGAAGACGCTGGCCGTCGAGGAGACCGAGGGCATCCTTAACGCGGGCTTGAACGCCGGGCTGACGCTCGCCTACGACTGCCGCAAGGGCCGATGCAAGACCTGCATGGTGAAGGTGGACGGCATCATCGACCAATCGGAGGCCTGGCTGATCAGTAACGAGGAACTGGCCGACGGCTATGCCTTGATTTGCGTCGGGAAACCACGGAGCAATCTCCGAGTGCACGCTTGACGCGCTTCACGCTCGTCGACCTCGTCATTCTGATCGCCGTCGTGTTTGCCATCAGGAGCGGCTATCGTCGTGGCTTCTGGCTCGCGCTAGCCCAGTACGCCGGCCTCGTGCTCGGGGTGATCATCGGAGCCACCCTGGCACCGGTGTTGATGGACCGCATCAACCTCACGGGTTCCACCCGGTCGCTCGGCGCGGCGCTGATCCTGATCGTCCTCGGCGCCGTCGGCAGCAGCGTCGGCTACTGGGTCGGCGAGCCGATCCGCCTGCGCCTGCTGGCACATCCACACAGCGGCCGAATCGACAGCGTGGCCGGGGCGATCTTCTCCGCCCTGGCGGTGCTGTCGGTGTCATGGTTCCTCGGGCTCAGCCTGGCGCGTGTCCCCAGCCCGCAACTGTCAACCGCGATCCAGCGATCCGCCGTGCTGCGGGCGCTCGATGCCTTTGCACCGCGCCCCCCGGGCTTCCTGTCTCGGGTCGAAGGGATCATCGCTGGCGTCAACTTCGCGCCCGTCTTCTCCGGCCTGGAGCCGCCCGCACCGTCTCCTCAAGCTTTGCCGACGTCGGTCGACACGCCGGGCGTCCGGACGGCCCAGTCCGAAACGCTGAAGATCCAGGGCTACGGCTGTGGTGGCATCGTCTTCGGCAGCGGTTATCCGGTCGGTCCGGGCCTGGTGCTCACCAATGCCCATGTCGTGGCGGGGACCCAGGGCACCACGGTGCGTAATCCGTCGGGGCGCAGTCTTTCTGCCCGGGTGGTCCTCTTCGATCCGGAGCGCGATGTCGCCATCCTTTATGTCCCGCGGCTGGCACTGGCGCCGCTGCCAGAGGCGGGCGCGGGCGCGGGCACCCAGGGCGCGGCGATTGGCTACCCGGGCGGCAATGCGGAACAGGTGTCTCCCGCGGTGGTCAATGGGGAGGTCAGGGCGGAAGGTCGTGATATTTATGGTCAGCAGCTGGTGGTGCGCAATATCTTCATCATTCAGGCGCAGGTCGTGCCGGGCAACTCCGGTGGACCACTGGTCGACCTGAGCGGCAACGTGATCGGCGTCATCTTCGCGGCCTCGACCAGCTCGCCAGGCACGGCCTACGCGCTCACCGACACCGAGGTGCAACCCGACATCGACCAGGCCCAAGGACGCACGTCGTCGGTGAACGTCGGTCAATGCGCGATGTAAAGCCCCCACCCTGCCCTCCCCCGCAAGGGGTGAGGGGAAAATCTAGGGCGTGGGTGTCGGCTGAACGTTCTGCTGGCCCTGGATCGTCATCTCTCCGGTTATCAGGAAGGGCGCTCGGCTGTTCTCGCGAATGAAGCCCATGGTGACCATCATCATGATCGTCAACACCGCCATCAGGATCAGTAATCGCTGCTCGCCGCGGCGGGCCGCGCCCCAGACGACGCCGGGCAGACCGCGCAGGTACCAGACCACCGCCGCGATCGCGATCAGCGTGTAGAACATCAGCGCCAGGACCTTCCATGGGATCATCGAACCCAGGGGGTTGATCAGGCCGCCTTCCCAGAACGGCCGGTTCAGTCCCGCGCCTACGACAGCGTCATAGGTGAGGCTGAGGTGGTAGGGCTGCGCGGCGAGCAGGATCGTCAGCACCATCCCAACCGCCATGGCGTTGAGCAGGCCGGCTCCACGCGCGTCGCTGGTGCGCAATCGACGAGCGAAATACAGGGTGGCGGTGAGGAACATGATCCCCAGCAACGTGATCTGCCAGAGAAACCACGGGCTGAGGGTGCCGTACATCATCTTGTACCAGCTGCCGTAGGCGTGGAGCTGGATCTCTTTCGCGTACGAATAGCCGACCACTGGCTGCAGCAGCGTCATCGAGATGCCCCAGAGCAAGCCGAAGCTGCCCGCCCAGTCGTAAAAGACCTTGTCCTCGGGTTTCCTTGTCCGAAGGAAGCCAATCGCGCAGAAGGCGCCGATGACAAACCCGATGTAGGCGAGGTTGCCCACGGTCCGGTGGACCGTCAGCGGATAGGAGGTCGGATTGAGCACCTGGCGGATCGGGTTCTGCGGCGCGGTCGGCGTCAGCATGTAGCTGGCGACCACGTCGATCATGTAGACCTGCAGGAACGACGCGATCGCCAGCAGGCCGCCGATCGCCATGTGCACGCCCTTGAAGCCGCGCAGCGGATCCCAGGTGTAGTACCAGAGGTAGCCGAGGCTGACCTGCAGCACGAAGGTCCAGGCCTCGATGAAGAGTGGCCACCAGGCGATGGTCACGATCGTGGTCCAGAAATGCCCCCAAAGGCCGACCAGTAACACCGTGATCAGCAGGATGGCGATCGTCGAGCTGACGCTGAAGTAGTAGGTGATGAAGCGGCCCATGCCGTGGGCGAGACGGTCGTAGCTGCGACGCTGCCGCATGTAGCCCAGGAACTCGATCGCCGGGCCCAACTCCGCCGCTCCACTGACCAGGCCCGCGATCAGGATGTGGAGCGAGAAGAGACCGCCGATCGCGACCTGGGCGGCGAGGATGTTGCTGCCCTGTGGGGCGGTCGAGGGCAGCTCGCCGGCGAGCCGGTGCAGGGCCGGCCCGATGACGGCCATCGCGTTCACAGGTTGAAGAGCCGGCCGGAGCCGAGCAAGGTCAGGATGACGACGAACAACACGGCAAAGGCCCCAGGCACCATGACCGCCGGCCGCTCGAACGGATTGCGCTCGGGGCTTCGGTCGATGAAGGGAAGCGCGAGCAGGAGCACGACGCCGCCGGCCGGGAGGACCAGAACCAGAGGGATCAGCTGCTGGGGGACGAGCAAGAGCAGCTCGTCAAGTGGCAGGAAGAACCACTCCGGCACCGGGGTGTAGCTGGTGGTCGAGGGATCGGCGATCGCCTCCAGTGGCGC
>Ga0070698_100003163_pt1 | contig 18150 bp, 16 predicted proteins | sample KBSK1502metaG_FD_65477 | JGI IMG/M metagenome (GOLD analysis project Ga0070698, IMG submission 65477) | Corn, switchgrass and miscanthus rhizosphere microbial communities from Kellogg Biological Station, Michigan, USA - KBS K1-50-2 metaG | ecosystem: Host-associated > Plants > Roots >...
AGGTCACGCTGTTCAAGGTGCCCGACAACGGGTCGAACTTCTGGAAGTCGATCGGGACGGTCGGCTGGAGATTGGGATTGGACACCGTGGAGAGGGTGGTGGGGCCGAAGTCGAGCGGCTGATCGATGACGTCGGAACGGGCCGGCGAGCCGACGAGCGCCGCAAGGATCAGGAGCGCACCGAGCGTGCGCACGAGCTTCGATCGATCGAGGGTCGCGCGTGCCGCTTCCATCCCACCGAGATCAGAGCACGCTCAGTGGATCCCGAATCGAGGAGACTCCGGGTCGTTTTCGTGAACGCGCCGCGTGAGGGAGCCGCGTCAGACGAAGCGCGGAATCGGTCCATTCTGCGCGGTCGTGTCACCCGAGAGGTCGAGCATCACCTCGTCGACATAGCACCAGCCCCATCCTTCGGGCGGGTCGTAGCCTTCGATGATCGGATGACCCGATGCGTGGAAGTGCCGGGTGGCGTGGCGGTTCGGCGAGCTGTCGCAGCAGCCGACGTGACCGCACGTCCGACAGATCCGGAGGTGCACCCAGCTCGAACCGATCTTCAGGCACTCCTCGCAGCCGAGCGCACTGGGTACGACTTTGCGGATGCCTGCCAGGTGGCGACATTCGTCAGCCATGGACGCTTCCTCCGACTCTCTTGGTCACGGTCGACCAGACCCCGCGGCCGGCGCTGGGCATCTATTTCCATGGGGGGCATCGAGGAAGGCGCGAACCGCGGCGACAGTCGCCGCCGGCTGCTCCTCCATGAGCCAATGACCGGAGTCGGGAATCACCGCTGCGGTCACATCGTCGGCGGCGAACCGCATGATGAACGCCTGCATCGCGCCAAACGACTTCTCGCCGCCCACCGCGAGCATTGGCATCGTGAGACGGGCGCCGTGCGCGAGGAAGGTGCGATTGTCGACGGTGTCCTGATCGAACGCGGCGAACTGCGCGAAGCCCGCATGCATCGCGCCGGGCTTCGCATAGAGCTTTGCGTAGTGGCGGCGCGACCCTTCGCTGAACTTCCTGGGATCCGCCGCGAACTCGTTCCAGAAGCGATCGAGGTAGATCCGTTCGCGTCCAGCGACGAGACGTTCCATGTCGGGCCCGCCAAAGCGGAAGTGCCACAGGAGCGGATTCTTGAGCACCTCTTCCCATGGACCGACGCCGGGAACGGGCGCGTCCATGATCACGAACGACGTGACGCGCTCGGGATGCTGCGCCGCGAAAGCGAAGCCCACCATGTTCCCGATGTCGTGGGTCACGAGGTCGGCCCGCTCGACCGCGAACGCGTCGAGCAATCCCGCGACGTCGCCGGCCTGGGTCCTCTTGTCGTAGCCGCTGGCCGGTCGCGACGAGAGCCCTAGCCCGCGAAGATCGGGAACGACGACACGGTGATCGCGTGCGAGCTCGGCGGCGAGCGGTGACCACATGTCCCCGGTCTCGCCGTAACCGTGCAGAAGAACTACCGCCGGACCGGCGCCGCCGACGCGCACGTGGAGTGTCGCGCCGTTGGTGGCGATCTCCTGCGTGCGAAAGCTCTTCGGGAAGGGTGCCGGTTGGGCAAGAACCGGCGCCGCGAGCGAACCGGCGGCGAGGAACGCAAAGAGGATCGGGCGGATCATGGTCGTTTCCCACGTCGTTTGGAGTACCTCAATCTTCCGCTTTCGCGGCCGCGATCGCCTCCTCGATCAGTGCGGCCACGGGAGCCGGCTGCGACACGTAGACCGCGTGACTGCCCGATACCTCGACCACCGTGGAGCCCGCGCGCTCCGACATCGCGCGCTGCGCCGCCGGCGGGATCATCCGATCTTCCGTCGCGACCAGATACCAGCTCGGCTTGCTCTTCCAGGCCGGCTCCGAGATCGCGCCATCGAGCGCGGCGACTCCCCACGGAACCTGCGAGTCGGCGAGGAAGGCGGCTTTCTCGGCGTCGAGATCCGCCGCGAAGGAGGCGGCGAACTTCGCCTGGTCGAGAAACAGGAATCCCCCTTGCGGCGGCAGGATCGGCGGTACGGGCGCACCAGGCGGCGGATCCTTGATCAGCGCGGACACCGATTCGCCTCGATCCGGGGCAAATGCCGCGACGTACACGAGCGCAGCGACCTTGGCGTCGTTGCCGGCCTCGGTGATCACGACGCCGCCATACGAATGTCCGACGAGCACCACGGGCCCTTCCTGAGCCGCGAGTACGCGCCGCGTGGCGGCGACATCGTCGGCCAGCGATGTGGTCGGGTTCTGGACGACGGCGACGCTGTGGCCGTTCCGCTTCAGGATCTGGTAGACGCCCTCCCAACCCGATCCGTCCACGAAGCCACCGTGCACGAGCACGACGGTCCCTTTCGATGCCGATCCTCCACCCATGTCGATCTCCCTTGGTTGTTGCAGGAGCACCAAAGTGCAATGCACATAGCAATCGTCGTGCCAGCTACTGGACAGTGCCAGCGCCGCCCGGTCGTCGATCTGGAGCCGACGTGCGCCGCAATCGCGGCACGCGCCCGGATATGGGCACTAGCGGCGGTCGTCCGTTTCCGCAGCGAGCAACGTGAACGCAAAGGTCGCGCCGGGTCCGGCGCTCGGCTCCACGCACATGCGGCCGCCGTGGGCCTCGATGATCGAACGGCTGATCGCGAGCCCCATTCCCATGCCGTTCGGCTTCGTGGTGTAGAAGGCTTCGAAGAGCCGGTCCTTGTCCGTGCTGGTAAGCCCCACGCCGCGGTCCTGGACGCGAATCGTGGCGGCGGGTCTACCTTCGAGCGTTGCCGGGCGCTCGGTGATCTCCAGCACGCGCTCGTCTTCGTCGAGTGCCGCCATCGCATCCATGCCGTTGACGATCATGTTCAGCAGGACCTGCTGGAGCTGTACGCGGTCGCCCAGCACGACGGGCATTGGCGCGACGGCGTTGCGGCGAATCGTGACGCGTCGCATCGCCAGCTCGCGGGCCGCGAGGGTCACGACGTCCCCCACGACGTCCGCGAGCTGAAGGCGCTCGGTCTTGGGCGGCGATCGCCTGGATAGCGCGCGGACGCGCTCGATGACGGTGCTCGCCCGGTCGGCGTCGAGCGTGATGTCGGTGAGGGCCGCCCGTATCTCTTCGAGAGCCGGCGAGGTGTCGCTCGGCATGAGGCCCAAGCAGGCGTTGGCGTTGTTGAGGATCGCCGCGAGCGGTTGATTCACCTCGTGAGCGATCGACGCGGTGAGCTCTCCCAGCGTAGCCACGCGCGTGGCATGGGCGAGCGTGGCTTGAGCCTGCTGCAACGCCTCATGGGCGCGGTTGCGCTCGGTGAGGTCGACGAACGTACACAGCACATTGTCGTAGCCGGAGGATGGAGCTGGGAGGACCAGCGTCACGATCGTCGAGACCCTCTCCTTTTGCAGAGTCGTCAGGATCAGCTCGGTCTCCACGATCCTCTTGCCTTCGGCAATCTCGCGCAACAGATGCACCCATGCTGCCGCGAGCTCGGGTGACATCAGCACGGACACGTCGTTCAGGAACTCCTGCGGATTCTCCGCCCCGAACAGCCGCGCGGCTGCGTAGTTGGCGTCGGTGACCCGGATCAGCCTGAGGGTTCGAGCCACGACTTCGGGGTGCTCGTCGAGGTAGCGCGGGACGTCGCTCTCGCGAGACCTGATCTCGTCGAGAACCGCCATGACCTTCGTCAAGTCCTCCTCGACGATCGCACTCCCAGCAGACTCGAAGATGGTCCGATACCTCTGCTCGCTCTTTCGCAGCTCCGCTTCGGCGGCGCGTCGCTTCGTAACGTCCGTGCTCGTTCCGATGTACTCGGTCACCGCGCCCGCCCCGTCGAAGACGGGAATACCCCGAGCGTGGACGAAGCGAACCGACCCGTCGGGGAAGACGATGCGATGCTCGAGCTCGTAGCCTCTCCTTTCGCTGATCGCTGCGGCGACGATCTTCTGGACGCGCTCCCGGTCCTCCGGATGGACGACGTCCCAGTTCCACGCGACGGGCGGTGCGGGGTTGGCTTGATCGAGCCCCACCACCTGGAAGTTCTCTCCAGAGATCGGCGCGGGGTCTCGCGGGATCGGCGAGATCCAGCTCCGCGTGCGGCTGAGCCTCTGCACCTCGGTCAGGAACGCCTCCTTGCGCCGCAGCTCCGCTTCGACTCTCTTCCTCTCGTCGATCTCGTTTTGCAGCTGCTGATTGGCCCGCTCCAGCTCGACGTTGCGTTCCCTCATTTCCCGTTCAATCGAGCGCTCTGCTCGGCGGCGCGTCCGGATCAGTGCCATGATCAGCACAGCGAGCGCCGCAACCGCGATCGCGAGGAGGTCTCCCTCGAGATCGAAGCGGTGCAGCAGCCACGCCGCGGCGAGCGCGGCCAAGGTGACCGGGACAGCGACTCCGTACCGCGCGATCTTCCGCCGCGCTTCGGGCTGCACGCTCCCCCTCCAGGGCTGGCTGCGCGCGGATCGTGCCGGCGCACTCGGCGAAGACTAGCGGCTCTTGTAGAGTAGTCGCACGCACTGGGGCGAGCGAGATGAGCGACGTCGGTTCCGGAGGCGCCCTGAGCGACGACGCGATCGTCTTCGTCGTCGACGACGACGCTTCGGTACGCCGCTCGACGGAGCGTCTGCTGCGTCCGCTCGGTTTCGCGATCCAGACGTTCGCTTCGGCGAAGGAGTTCCTCGACGGAGCCCGCGTGGACAGACCCGGCTGCCTCGTCCTCGACGTCCATATGCCGGGCCTTTCCGGACTCGATCTACAGCGCGAGCTCGCGCGCAAGGGCGTCGAGATTCCGATCATCTTTCTCACCGGTCACGGCGACATTCCGATGACGGTGCGCGCGATGAAGGCCGGCGCCGTGGAGTTCTTGACCAAGCCCGTCAAGCCCCGCGACCTCCTCGCCGCCATCCGCACCGCCATCGAACGAGGGCGGGCATCGCACCAGGCACGGCACGAGATCGAGGCGCTGCGCAAGCGCTACGAGCGCCTCACGCCGCGCGAACGGGAGGTCCTGCCGCTCGTCACTTCGGGCCTGCTCAATAAACAGATTGCAGGCGAACTCGCCGCCTCGGAGCGGACGATCAAGTTCCACCGCGCGCACATCATGAAGAAGATGGAAGCGGAGTCGCTCGCGGACCTCGTGCGCATGGTGGAGCGACTCGGCGGCGCGCTGCCCGGCGCGCGCGAGCCTGTCCCCGCGGACAGGTAGGACGCTGCACCAAGTGCCAGCTGCTGGCCGGTGCCGTGCGCGCCTACTGTGCGGGCATGGCGAAAGCGCGTTCGAAGAGCAACGGCGCCAGCGGTGGTGAGCGAAGGCCGGAGCAGGCTCCGCTCGTCGCGATCGTCGACGACGACGCTTCGGTGCGGCAATCGACGGACCGGCTGATCCGCTCCTTCGGCTACCGCACCCAGGTGTTCGGCTCGGGTGAGGAGTTCCTGAGCTCCGGAGCGGCGGATCAGGCAGCCTGCCTGCTGCTCGATATGCGCATGCCAGGCATGGACGGCCTCGATGTCCAACGGTGTCTGGCGGAGCGCAGCGCCCGGATTCCGATCGTGTTTCTGACCGGCCGCGCGAGCGACGACGAGGAGCGCCGCGCCCGGTCCGCGGGCGCCGTCGAGTTCCTGCGCAAGCCGGTCGCCCAGGCGAGCTTGCGCGAGGCGATCGAGAGCGTGATCGCAGCGCCCGCTCGAGGAGAGAGCAATGGCAACGGAGGTTCTTGACATGATGCGCAGCGCGGTGATCCGTCCTGCACTCTACGGTGTCGGGTCTCGGTTCGATGGGTCCGATCGCGAGCGTGCGGCAGCACTCTCCAGCTCGCGCCGTGCACCGGACCGCGCGCCATCGGCTCTTGCCCGGGTGCCGGAGATCGACCCGCACACGGATGGAATCGTCGGCGGGTCCGCGGCGCTGCAGGCGGTGCTCGCGCGTGCGCGCAAGGTGGCCCCGACCGATTCCACCGTTCTCGTGACCGGGGAGACCGGAACGGGCAAGGAACTCCTGGCGCACGCCATCCACATGGCGTCGCAGCGCGCGGGAGGTCCCTTCGTCAGCGTCAACTGCGCTGCGATCCCCCAGACGCTGATCGCGTCGGAGCTGTTCGGTCACGAGCGCGGTGCGTTCACCGGAGCCTTGCAGCGGCGGCGCGGCCGCTTCGAGCTGGCGGCCGGCGGCACGCTCTTTCTCGACGAGGTCGGTGAGCTGCCGGTGGAAACGCAGGTGCTGCTGCTGCGCGTGCTACAGGAGCGCGAGTTCGAGCGCGTCGGGGGCACGACGACGGTGTCTGCCGACGTACGCGTCGTCGCGGCCACGAACCGCGATCTCCGGCAGGCGATCGCAGAGGGCAGCTTCCGCAGCGACCTCTTCTATCGACTCGCTGTCTTCCCGCTCGAGATGCCGCCGCTGCGCGAGCGGGAGGGAGACATCCGGCTGCTCGCCGAGCACTTCGTGCGGCGCTCCGCGCGCAGGGTCGGCAAGTCGATCCGAGCCATCGACCCGGGGGACCTCGCGCCGCTCGAGGCTTATTCGTGGCCGGGCAACGTCCGCGAGCTCCAGAACGTGATCGAGTGTTCCGTGATCCTCTGTGAATCCGACACGTTCGCGGTGGATCCCGGCTGGTTGCACAGCGAGCCGCCGCTTGCCGAGCCGAAGCATGCCCGCCTGCATGCAGGCGAGACGAAATCTCCCGAGCCGAAAGCAGTCCCGCGGCCTGGCGCGCTGCGATCGACGCTCGACGACATCCAGCGCGAGGCCATCCTGAGCGCGGTGCAGTCGTGCGGCTGGATCATCGGCGGCCCCAACGGCGCCGCTGCGCTGCTGGGACTCAAGCGCACCACGCTCCAGGCGCGCATGCACAAGCTCGGCATCGCGCCGCTGCGGCCCGCGGCGCGGAGCGAGGGACGAATCGAAGGAGGACTCCGATGAGCACGATCACGCTGAACGACGGGACTCAGCTCTACTACAAGGACTGGGGCAAGGGACAGCCGGTCCTCTTCAGTCACGGCTGGCCGCTCTCGGCGGACGCCTGGGATCCGCAGATGTTCTTTCTGGCCGAGCACGGCTACCGGTGCATCGCGCACGATCGGCGCGGGCACGGGCGTTCGAGTCAACCGTGGCACGGCAACGAGATGGACACCTATGCCGACGATCTCGCGGCGCTAGTCGAAGCGCTCGATCTCGAGGATGTGATCCACGTCGGGCACTCGACGGGCGGCGGCGAGGTGGCGCGCTACATCGGGCGTCACGGCACGAAGCGCGTGGCCAAGGCGGTGTTGATGGGCGCGGTGCCCCCGCTGATGATGAAGACGGACGCGAATCCGGGCGGTACACCGAAGGCGGTCTTCGACGGCTTCCGCGCGGCGTACCTCGCGGATCGCTCGCAGTTCTTCCTCGACGTCGCGAGCGGGCCGTTCTTCGGCTTCAACCGTCCCGGAGCGAAGGTGTCGCAGGGGATGATCCAGTCGTGGTGGATGCAGGGGATGATGACGGGATTCAAGAACGCCTACGACTGCATCGCGGCGTTCTCCGAAACCGACTTCACCGAGGACCTGAAGAAGTTCGACGTGCCGACGCTGATCCTGCACGGCGACGACGACCAGGTCGTGCCGATCGGTGCGTCGGCGATGCTGTCGGCGAAGATCGTGAGCGGATCTTCGCTGAAGATCTACCCCGGCGGATCCCACGCGCTCGGCGACACCCGCAGAGATCAGGTCAACGCGGACCTGCTCGCCTTCTGCAAGGCGTGAGGCTGATTCGACCGAAGACAAGGAGAGAATCGACATGAAAAAGCGAGACGCGAAGCTGCGGCGCATGGCGCCGATCGAGACACCGACGGATCTGGGTTCTCAGGCGACCAAGGACATCTCCGCGGCGCTCAACCTCCTGCTCGCCGACTTCTTCGCCCTCTACTTGAAGACGAAGAACTTCCACTGGCACGTCTCGGGACCGCACTTCCGCGACTATCACCTGCTGCTCGACGAGCAGGCCGACCAGCTCTACGCCACCACCGATCCGATCGCCGAGCGCGTGCGCAAGCTCGGCGGCACGACCCTGCGCTCGATCGGCCAGATCAGCCGGTTCCAGCGCGTGGCCGACAACGACGCCGACTACGTCACGCCGTCCGACATGCTCGCCGAGCTGCGCGAGGACAACCAGCAGCTCGCGGCGCGCATGCGCCAGGCCCACCACGTCTGCGACGGACACGGCGACGTGGCGACGGCGAGCCTGATCGAAGTCTGGATCGACGAAGCGGAGCGGCGCGTCTGGTTCCTCTACGAGGCGGGCCGGCGATGACGGGCCCCTGAAATCGCCCGACATCGACAACGGAGGCTCACGTCAACGGCCCATGACGGAAACGACCGGACCGGGCTATCGCGTGGAGCGCGTCGAGCGCGAGGGCGGGCTCGTGTCGCTGCGCTTTGTCGGCGAGCTGCGCTTCCGTCAGTGCTTCCCGTCGTGGGAGAGGGTGGGTCGGCTCGCGCATCCTCCGGGCGCGCGCACCGAGCTCGACCTCGCTGCCGTCGAGCATCTCGACGGAGCGGCGGCGGCGCTCCTGCTCGACCTGCGTCACGAGCTGGCGGCGCAGGGCGGCGAGGTCGAGATCGTGGGTCCCAATCGCGCGGTGGAGGCTCTGCTCGAGCTGTACGGCGCTCACCGACGCCAGCCGAGCCAGAAGCTCCCGCCGACCCGGATCGGAATTCTCGACCAGATCGGCCGCGAGACGCTCTCGATCCTCGGAGAGAGCCGCGCTCTCGACTTCGTCGGCGACATGGCGCTCGCCATCGCGCAAGCGGTGCGCCGTCCGCGCACCGTGAATTGGGCGGACGTGCCGCGGCTGATCGAGCGCGCCGGCGCCGATGGGCTGCCGATCGTGCTGATGCTGAACTTCCTGGTCGGGCTCGTGACCGGGTTCCAGGCGGCGGTCCAGCTCGCGCAGTTCGGCGCGAACATCTTCGTCGCCGACCTGGTCGGCCTCTCCGTTACGCGCGAGCTGGCGCCGCTGATGACGGCGATCATCGTCGCGGGCCGGTCCGGCGCGGCCTTTTCGGCCGAGCTCGGAACGATGCGCGTCGACGAGGAGATCGATGCGTTGCGCACGCTTGGCCTCGACCCCTTCCACTTCCTGGTGTTCCCGCGCGTGATCGCGCTGCTGCTCGTCGTGCCGCTGCTCGCGATCCTCGCAGACGTCGCCGCCGTCGCCGGCGGGCTGTTGGTCGCGCTGCTGCGCCTCGACCTGACGTTCACGGCGTACCTCCTGGAGACGCGGAATGCAGTTCACGCCTGGGACGTCTTCTCCGGCATCCTCAAGACCGTCTTCTTCGGGGCGAGCATCGCGCTGATCGCATGCAAGCGAGGACTCGCGACGACGGGCGGCGCCGAAGGCGTCGGGCGCGCGACGACCTCGGCCGTCGTGACGAGCCTGTTTGCGATCGTGCTCCTCGACGCGATCTTCACGCTGGTGTTCAATGCGCTCGGAGGGTGAGCTCCCGATGATCGCGGTCGAGCGGCTCTCGATCGGATACGGGGACACGGTGATCCTCGAGGATCTCGACTTCGCGGTGCCCGACGGCGACGTGTTCGCGATCCTCGGCGGTAGTGGCAGCGGGAAGTCTACGCTGCTGCGGAACCTGATCGGTCTGGACCTGCCGCTCGCCGGCCGCGTGCTAGTCGGCGGCGCGCCTCCGGCCCAGGAGCTCGGGCCGCCGCGCTTCGGCGTGCTGTTCCAGTCCGGTGCGCTGTTCGGGTCGATGACCCTCGCCGAGAACGTCTCGCTTCCGCTGCGCAACTGGAGCGACCTCGACGCGAAGGCGATCGACATCGTCGTGCGCGCGAAGCTCCGGCTCGTGGGCCTCGAGGGCTTCGAGAACCATCTCCCGGCCGAGGTTTCGGGCGGCATGAAGAAGCGCGCCGGTATCGCGCGCGCAATGGCGCTCGATCCGCCGCTCCTGTTCCTCGACGAGCCGTCGGCGGGGCTGGATCCGATCCGCTCGGCAGAGCTGGACGAGCTGATCCTGACCCTGAACCGCAGCCTGGGCGTGACGACGGTGCTCGTCACGCACGAGCTCGCGAGCATCTTCGCCATTGCCTGCGAGTGCATCCTGGTCGATCGCGACGCGCGCGGCATCATTGCGCGTGGAAGGCCGGCCGAGCTCCGGGATGGAAGTCCCGACCCGCGCGTCCGCGCCTTCTTCAACCGTCGGCTGGCCTGACGTGGCGACCACCGCGACGAACCACTGGAAGCTCGGACTCTTCGTCGTCGCGGCGCTCGCGACGATGGTGGCGGTCGCGCTCTGGGTCGGCGCGCAGCGCTTCAAACGCGAGTCGTTCCAGGCGATCAGCTATTTCGACGAGTCGGTACAGGGCCTCGACGTCGGCTCACCGGTCAAGTGGCGCGGCGTGACGATCGGCACCGTGAGCGAGCTCACGGTCGCCCCCGACGGGCGCCACGTGCAGGTCACTTCGGACATCTTCGTCGACGCCTTGAAGCGCCTCGGCCTCGAGGTCCCGCAGCGCGGCCAGGCTTTCATCCACCCGAACCTGCGCGTCCAGCTCGCCTCGGTCGGGATCACCGGGAACCGCTTCCTCCAGACCGACTTCTTCGATCCCGAGCGCCATCCGCCGCCGCCACTCTCCTTCGAGCCGCCCTGGAACTACGTACCGTCCACGCCTTCGACGCTGAAGAGCGTCGAAGACTCGGCTCTCGAAATCTTGAACAAGCTCCCCGCCGTCGAGGACCAGGCCACGGAGACGCTCGTCGGCCTGCGCCAGACGCTCGCGTCGGTCGACGCGCTGAGCGCAACGCTCAAGTCCGACGACGGCGCGTTCCACACGCTCCTCGTCCAGCTCCGCAGCACCGCCTCGCGGCTCGAGCGAACGCTCGAAGAGGCGCAGCTCGGCACCACGACCGCGTCGCTGCGCAGCGCGTCGGGACAGGTCGGCGATGCAGCGGCCGGCATGGGCGACGCGCGCGAGGAGCTGGCCGCGAGCCTCGTCGCGCTGCGCGAGGTGCTCGAAGCCGTGCGCGCGCTGGCCGATTCGCTCGATCGCGATCCGAGCGCGCTGTTGCGCGGATCGCGGGCCGATCAGCCGACCCCCGCGAAGGAGCCGTGATGCGTGCGGGATGGATCGCGATCGCGTTGCTCGCGAGCGGGTGCCTGTTCCGGAACGCACCGGGGCCGCGATTCTTCCGTCCCGAGTCGGCGACCCTCGCTGCCGCGATCGAGGCGCCGTCCGCTGCCGCGGACGGCGTCCCGCTGCGTCTGCGACCGGTCCAGGGGACGCCTCTCTTGCGCGAGCGCATCGTCTGGCGCGCTTCGTCGGTCGAGTACGGCCTGTACGAGCAGCGGCGCTGGAGCGATCTCCCGGCGAGCTACGTCAAGCGCGCGCTCGAGAACGCGCTGCGCGCCACGCCGGGCATCCGTCTCACCGACGCGCCCGGCGTTGCGACGCTCCGCGTCGAGGTCGTCGCGTTCGACGAGGTGCTGGCGCCGGCCCGAGTGGCGACCGTATCGCTCGCGGTCAAGCTGATCGACACCGGACAGTTTCGGATCATCGATCGCACGTTCAGCGCCGAGGCGCCGATCGCGAATCAGACGCCGGCGGCGACGGCGACGGCGATGGGAAGAGCGCTCGATGATGCCGTGGCAGCCGTCGCTGCCGCCGTGAGAGACAAGCTGCAAGCCCGATGAGCGTCCGCTGCGACCCGTGTGCCGCGACGTGGAGGTCTCGACCTTGAGCAACCCGGAACGACTCTGCACCTCGTTGACCAATGATCGTAATCCGTGCAACGCCGGCCGATTCGCCTGGACGCGGTTCTGCTGGCATCACCAACCGTGGGCAGAGGTCGGGTTCTCAACGGTGCTCGCATTGTTCGTCGGCGTCAACGCGACCTGGTTCATCGCCCTTCGCGGTCAGCAGTGGACGGGTGAAGCGGTCCGATCTCTGGAGGAGGCGACAGGGGTGGCCGCGTACCCGACAAAGCGCTTCGAGATCCCCACCCTGCAGGCAGACGAGCGAATCTCGATCGGCGGCGTTAGCTACGAAAAAATATCCCATGACAAGCTCGCGCTGGGCGACTCCGACTACGAGATCGACCGTTCGCCCGAGGGAGCCTTCTACCTGTCCGGCGAGATCCGCGATCGAGGGGGCAGGAACGTCGTGGCGCAGCTGAAGAACTCGCGCCTCTTCGTTGCTCCGGGCCTCGCGTACGATTTCAACGCGGACGCGCGCGCCATCGAGGTCGTGGACCCCGAGTCGCGCCCCGTGCTCCAGTTCGCCCGCGACGAGAACGGTCTCGTGGGATGGACGGTCACCTACCAGAGGTCGGGCGAAGTCTTCGTGTGCGGGAACCCGTGCGCAGCCGTCTCGGAGCAGGAGGCGCTTCCCCTGCTGAACCGCCAGCGCCGGATCTTCCGCTACCCCGGATATCTCCACCCCGGAGCGCGCGAGCGCTGATCGCTCCGTCGCTCATAGATCCGACCCGTGATGGATCATGGCGACGGCGCGATAGGCGCGCTGGCCGGCGCTGGCGCGGGCGGCTCGCCCGGTGCGGTGAGCACCTGCCACGAGCCGCCGAGCGCTTTGTAGACCGCGATCAGCGACACGCTCACCGCGGTCTGGCTCTGCGCGAGGAGCTCCTGCGCCTCGAGCAGGCGGCGCTCCGAGTCGAGCACCTGGAGGAAGTTCGAGACGCCATCCTCGTAACGGAGGCGTGCGAGCTCTGCGGCCTCGCGGCTGGCGCGCTCGGACTCGGCGAGCGAGCGCTCGCGCTCGAGCTCCTTGCCGTAGGCGACCAGCGCGTTCTCGGTTTCCTCGAGCGCGGTCAGGACGGTCTTCTGGTAGAGCGCGAGCGCGGCGTCGGCGCGCGCGTCCGCCTGGCGGATGCGGGCGTAGACGCGGCCGAGGTCGAACGCGGCCCACTGGAGGCGCGGGCCGAACGAGTACCCGCCGGCGTCGCCGCTCGAGAGATCGGAAAAGCTATGCGCGTCGACGCCGACCGACCCGATGAACAGGACGCGCGGGAAGAGGTCGGCGACCTGGACGCCGATCCGCGCCGTCGCGCCCGCGAGGTTCCGCTCGACGGCGCGGATGTCGGCGCGCCGGCGCAAGAGGCCAGCGGGGTCGCCGATCGCGATCTCGCCCGGGCAGCGCGGGATCGATTCGCGCACCTCGAGCTCGGGGATCAGCTCGGTCGGGAGGCGGCCGGTGAGCACGCCGAGCCGATGGATCGACGACCGGATCGCGGACTCGAGCGGCGGGATCTGCGCGCGGGTGCGCTCGAGCTGCGCCTTCGCCTGCGCGACATCGAGCTGCGTTCCGCGGCCCTCCTCGAGCAGCGCGTGGGTGAGGTCGAGCGTTGCGGCCTGGTTCTCGGCGTTGCGCGTCGCCACCTCGAGCTGTTCCTGCAGGCCGCGCAGCTCGACGTAGGCGCGCCCGACCTCGGCGGTGACCGTCACGACGACGTCGCGCAGCGTCTCTTCATCGCGGCCGATGTCGTCGCTCGCCGCCTCGACCGAGCGCCGGACGCGGCCCCAGAGGTCGAGCTCCCAGGTCGCGTCGAAGCCCGCGTCCCACAGGTCGAAGGTTTGCGATGCCCCGCCCGCATCGGTCTCGCTGAGTCGGACCCGCTGGTAGCCGGCCGTCGCCGGTACGATCGGAAGGAGCGCGAGCTTCGTCTCGAGCCGCGCTCCGCGCGCCTCGTTCAGGTTGGCCAGCGCGATCCGCACGTCGTAGTTCTGCGCAATCGCCTCGTGCACGAAGCGGTCGAGCCGCTCGTCGCCGAACCTCTCCCACCAGGCGGCCTCGACATCGCCCGGGCCGAGCATGGGCGAGTCGGCGCCCGCGAACGCCGGCGGCACCTCGCGCTCCGGACGCGCGAAGTTCGGGCCGACCGCGCAGGCGGACGCGCACGCGGAAAGCGCGAGGGCGAGCAGCGCGCGCCTCACGGCCGGCGCCACCGTTCGCTCAGGCTGCGCACCGTCCCGTAGAAGATCGGGGTGAGGAAGAGGCCGAACAGGGTCACGCCGATCATGCCCGCGAAGACGGCCGTGCCGAGCGCTTGCCGCATCTCCGCGCCAGCGCCGGAGGCGGTCACGAGCGGGACCACCCCCAGGATGAACGCGAACGACGTCATCAGGATCGGACGCAGGCGCAGCCGGCACGCCTCGAGGATCGCCTCGCGCCGCGCCAGGCCCGTGCGCTCGCGCGCGCTCGCGAACTCGACGATCAGGATCGCGTTCTTCGCGGCGAGACCGACCAGCACGATCAGGCCGATCTGCGTGAGCAGGTTGTTGTCCTGGCCGCGGATCGTGACGCCGAGCATCGCGAACAGGATGCACATCGGCACGATCAGGATGATCGCGAAGGGCAGCGCCCAGCTCTCGAACTGCGCGGCGAGCGTCAGGAACACGAAGAGCACGGAGAGCGCGAACACGTACGCCGCCGTGTTCCCGGTCAGGAGCTGCTGGTACGCGAGGTCGGTCCACGCGATGCCGAAGCCGGCCGGGAGCGTGTCGTCCGCGACGCGCGTCATCGCCGCGAGCGCGGCGCCGGAGCTGACGCCGGGCCGCGCGTCGCCGTTGATCTCGGCCGCCGGGTAGAGGTTGTAGCGGACGACGCGGTCGGGCCCGACGACCCGCTTCAAGTCGACGACCGCGCCGAGCGAGACCATCTCGCCCGCGCGGTTCCGGGTCTTGAAGCGCGCGACGCTGCGCTCGTCGGCGCGGAACGTCGTATCGGCCTGCGCGCGCACCTGGAAGGTCCGCCCCAGGTAGTTGAAGTCGTTCACGTAGATCGACCCGAGGTAGATCTGGAGCGCCTCGAATACGTTGCCGAGCGGGACGTCCATCGCCTTCGCGCGCGTCCGGTCGATGTCGGCGTAGAGCTGCGGCGTGCTCGCGCGGAACGTCGTGAACAGGCCGCGCAGCGCCGGGTCGGCGTTGCCGGCCGCGACGAGCGCGTCGGTCGCGCTCTGCAGCGCCGCCGAGCCCTGCGACGCCCGGTCCTGCACGTAGAGCTTGAAGCCGCCCGCGGTGCCGAGCCCGCGGACGGGCGGCGGGGGGATCACCGCGACGAAGCCGTCCCGCACGGCAGAGAACTTCGCGTTGAGCTCGGCGATCAGCTGCGGCGCGCGCCGGCCGCTCGCATCGCGTTCCGCGAACGGGGCGAGGCCGATGAAGATCGCGGCTGCGTTCGCGGCGTTTGCGCGCGTCGCGCCCGAGAAGCCGACGAACTCGACCGCGTAGGTGACGCCCTCGACGCCGGTCGCGATCTTCGCGACCTGCTGCACCACGGCATCCGTGCGCTCGAGCGACGCGCCGTCGGGCAGCTGGATCACGGTGATCAGGTAGCCCTGGTCCTGCGCGGGGATGAACCCGGTCGGCACGCTCCGGAACAGCAGGATCGTCGCGGCGAGCAGCGCCGCGTACCCCGCAAGCGCGAACCCGGATCGGCGCAGCAGCCCTCCGACGGCGGAGATGTAGCGCGCCGTCGCGGCCGCGAAGGCGCGGTTGAACTGGCGGAAGAAGCCGCCGAAGAGGCGGTTCCAGAGCCGCGTGAAGGCGTCGGGCGCCTCGCCGTGGTCGTGGCCGCGCATCAGCAGCGCGGCGAGCGCCGGCGAGAGGGTGAGCGAGACGAAGAGCGAGAGGACCGTGGAGACCGCGATCGTGACGGCGAACTGGCGGAAGAACTGGCCGGAGATGCCCGCGACGAACGCGCTCGGCACGAAGACCGCGCAGAGCACGAGGCTCGCGGCCACCACCGCGCCGCTCACCTCGGACATCGCGCGCCGCGCGGCCTCGACCGGCGCGAGGCCCTCCGACAGCGCGCGCTCCACGTTCTCGACGACGACGATCGCGTCGTCGACAACGATCCCGATCGCGAGGACGAGCCCGAATAGCGACAGATTGTTGAGCGAGAAGGAGAGCGCGGACATCGCGGCGAACGCGCCGACCAGCGAGACCGGGATCGCGACGAGCGGGATCACGCTCGCCCGCCAGTTCTGGAGGAAGACGAGCACGACGACGACGACGAGCGCGACGGCCTCGTAGAGCGTCTTGATCACGTCGTGGATCGACTCGGCGACGAACTGGGTCGGATCGTAGACGATCTTGTACTCGAGCCCGTCCGGGAAGTACTGCGAGAGGTCCTTCATCGTGGCTCGGATGCGCTCCGCGGTGGCGAGCGCGTTCGAGCCGGGCCGCTGCGCGATCGCCATCGCCACGGCCTGCTCGCCCGAGAGATAGCTGTTGACCGAGTAGTCGCGCGCGCCGAGCTCGACGCGCGACACGTCTCCGAGCCGCGTGATGCGGCCGTCTGCGCCGGTGCGGATCACGATGCTCGCGAACTCGCCGGCCTCGGCGAGCCGGCCGAGCGTGCTGACGGTGAGCTGGTACGCGGTTCCGCGCGGCGCGGGCGGCTGGCCGATCACGCCGGCCGCAACCTGCACGTTCTGCTCGCGGAGCGCTGCGACGACGTCGCCCGCGGTCATGCCGAGCTCCGCGATCCGGTCGGGGTCGAGCCATACGCGCATGCTGTAGTCGCGGGCACCGAAGAGCGTGACGTCGCCCACACCGTCGACGCGCGCGAGCGCGTCGCGCACCTGCAGCAGCGCGTAGTTGCTGATGTAGAGCTGGTCGTAGCGCCCGCTCGGCGAGACCATGTGGATCACGAGCAGGAGATCGGGCGAGCTCTTGCGCGTGGTGACGCCGATCTGCCGGACCTCCGTCGGGAGGCGCGGCTCGGCGATCGCGACGCGGTTCTGCACCAGCACCTGGGCGGTGTCGAGGTCGGTGCCGAGCTTGAACGTGATCGTGATCGACACGCCGCCGTCGCTCGTGCACTGCGAGGACATGTAGAGCATGTCCTCGACGCCGTTGATCTCCTGCTCGAGCGGCGTCGCGACCGTGGCGGACACGACTTCCGCATTGGCGCCGGGGTACGACGTGTTGACGACGATCGTCGGTGGCACGACCTCGGGATACTGCGCGACGGGCAGCGTGCCGTACGCGACCACGCCCACGATCACGATCACGATCGACAGAACGGTCGCGAAGATCGGCCGGTCGATGAAGAAGCGCGAGATGTTCATCGGGCGAGCGGCGCTGCGTCGGCGCTGGCGGGCGGATCGGGGATGTGAGCGCTCTCGGGAAGCTCGACGGACGAGAAGTGCTCGGGGACCTGGAGCGGGGCGTCCTGCGGGTCGACGACCGCGCCCGGGCGCACTGCCTGGAGGCCGGCGATCACCACGCGGTCGGCGGCCGTTATGCCGTCGCGGACGATGCGGAATCCCTCGATCATCGGGCCGGGCACGACCTTCTTGCGCGCGACCTTGTTCTCGCCGTCGACGACGAGCACGAAGCGCTCCGCCTGGTCGGTGCCGATCGCGGCGTCGGGCAGCAGCGTCGCGCGGTACTTGCCGCTTCCGATCAGGCGAACGCGCGCGAAGAGCCCCGGGGAGAGCTTCAGGTCGGGGTTCGGGAAGACCGCGCGTCCCGTGAGTGTGCCGGTCGAGGGATCGATCGCGTTGTCGACGAAGTCCATCGTCCCGACGTGCGGGAAGCCGTCCTCGTCGGCGACCTGGAGCAGAACGGGATTCGGCGCGTCGCGCGAGCTCGCGCGGCGCCCGACGCGCGCCAGGTCCGTGTACTTGAGCACGGCGCGCTCGTCGACCTCGAAATAACAGTGGATCGGGTCGAGCGACACGACCGTCGTGAGCAGGGTAGCCCCGGCGCTCCCGCCGTTGATCAGGTTGCCGACGTTCACGAGGTCGCGGCTCACGCGCCCGCGAATCGGCGAGCGGATCTGCGTGAACTGGAGATCGAGCTGCGCGGTGCGGACCGCGGCGTCGGCGCCCTGGAGCTGCGCCTCCGCATTGCGGACCCCGGCCGTGCGTGCCTCGTACTCCTCCTGCGAGATCGCCTTGCGCTCGACGAGCCGGCCGGCGCGGTTCGCCTCGTTGCGCGCGAGCTCGAGCGTGCTGCGCGACTGCGCGGCCGCGGCCTTCGCGCGGTCGAGCTCGGCCTGGTAGGGGCGCGGGTCGATCACGAACAGCAGGGCGCCGGCCTCGACGATCTGGCCGGGATGGAACGCGACCGTCTGGAGGTAGCCGCTCACGCGCGCGCGCACCTCGACCGAATTCGTCGCCTCGAGCCGCCCCGTGTAGTCGTCCCACTCGAGGACCTCGCGCTCGACGGGGT
>Ga0070698_100003164_pt1 | contig 18145 bp, 12 predicted proteins | sample KBSK1502metaG_FD_65477 | JGI IMG/M metagenome (GOLD analysis project Ga0070698, IMG submission 65477) | Corn, switchgrass and miscanthus rhizosphere microbial communities from Kellogg Biological Station, Michigan, USA - KBS K1-50-2 metaG | ecosystem: Host-associated > Plants > Roots >...
AACCCGGGCGCGACCGCCTCCACCCGGGCCAGTACCCGGTCGGCGTAGGCCTCGAGGTCATCGAGAAAAGGCGCCGAAGCGTAGTCACACGGCACCCACTGGGTGAACAGCGACATGACGTGCTTGCCGGCCGGCGCCAGCGAGTCGTCGAACACGCTCGGGATGCAGATGTCCGCGAACGGCAGCTCCGCCGGCCGGCCGGAAACGGCCTGCTGGTAGGCGTTCTCGACGTCGTCCAGCGACTCGGCCAGCACGATCGTGCCGCCGTAAACCGACGGGTCGGGATCCGCGAAAGAAGAGAACACGGGCAGCCGGTCCAGGGCCAGGTTGATCTTCACCGTGCCGCTGCGGCTGCGCCAGCCGCGGATGTCGGCCACGAACTCCTCGGGCAGCTCGGCCGGGTCCAGCAGCCGCAGGAACGAGATCTGCGGGTGTGCGGTGGTGACCACCACCGGCGCGTCGATCGACTCCCCGCTGGCCAGCGTCACCCCGCTGACCTGGCCATCGCGGGTGCGGATCCGCGCCACCTCGGCGCCCGTCCGCACCTGGGCCCCGAACATCCGGGCCGCCCGCGCCAGCGCCCCGGACACCGCTCCCATCCCGCCGCGGGGGAACCCCCAGGCCGTCTCGCCGATGTGGTGGTGCAGCATCACGTACGCGGTCCCCGCCGACCGGGGTCCCGCCCACGTCCCGATCACCCCGGAGACCGACAGCAGGCCGCGCATCGCGTCGCTCTCGAAGTACCCCTCGACCAGGTCGGCGATGCTGTCGGTGAGCAGCCGGGTCACGTCGACCGCCCCGCGCTCGTCCAGCGCGCGCAGCTGAGTCAGCAGCCGCGCCTGCCGCACCAGATCCGCGGGCCGGCGAGATCCGAGCCGCGGCGGGATCTGGTGCAGCAATGGCCCCAGCACCCGCCCGATGTCCGCCAGGTGCGCCTCGTAAGAGCCGTAAGCATCCGCATCCGGCGCGGAGAACTTGGCGATCTCGGCGTGCCGGAGCGAGGGATCGTCCGGCAGTCGCAGGTACCGCCCGTCCCGGCGCGGCGCGAAGTAGGGTCCCTGCGGGTACACGTGGTAACCGTGCTGGTCGAGCCGCAGGTCGCGCACCAGGTCGGGCGGCAGCAGGGAGACCACGTACGACAGGGACGTCACCGTGTAGTCCGGCCCGAACGGATGCTCGCTGACCGCCGCTCCGCCGAGAACCCCGCGCCGCTCGCACACCACCGTGGTCAGCCCGGCCCGCGCCAGGTACGCCGCCGCGACCAGCCCGTTATGACCGCCGCCGACCACCACGACATCCGCGTATCCCGTCACCGTCCGTCCCTTCTCGCCCGTCTGCTAGCGGAGGATGCTGCTTTCATAGTCTTATCCCGGACGAACGGAGCGCGCATCATGGCCACCTCGCAGGACGTCGGCCCAACCGTGATCGCGGTCGTCCAGCTCGCGATCACAGTGGGCGAGCCAGACGCCAACCGGCAGGCCGCGGCGGGCGCCGTAGCCGAAGCGGCGGCTGCGGGCGCAGGACTCGTGGTGCTACCCGAACTGTGCGATTCCGGCTATGTCTTCGATGCCGCGGCTCCCGGGGGCCCGGCCGCCGAGGCCCGCGGCCTCGCCGCGCCCGCCGGCGACAGCGTCACCCTGCGCCTGTGGCGCTCGCTGGCCGGCCAGCACCGGCTGGTGGTCGTCGGCGGGTTCTGCGAGCTCGGCGCCGACGGCCGTCTCTATAACAGCGCGGCGCTCGTCGACCCCTCGGGCATCAGGGCGGTCTACCGCAAGGCGCACCTGTGGGATAAGGAGAAACTCGTCTTCACCCAGGGCGAGGCGCCGCCGCCCATAGTGGACACCGAGGTCGGCCGGGTCGCCATGATGATCTGTTACGACCTGGAGTTCCCCGAATGGGTGCGGCTGGCCGCCCTCGACGGCGCCGACCTCATCGCGGCCCCAGTGAACTGGCCGGCTGTCAGCTGGCCAGCCGGCCAGCTGAGGGCAGCAGAGCGTCCCGCCGAGGTGGTCAAGGCCCAGGCCGCGGCGGCCACCAACGGGGTGTTCGTCGCGGTGGCTGACCGGTGCCGGACCGAGCGCGGCGTGCCCTGGATCAGCGGCTCGGTCATCGTCGGCCCCGACGGTTATCCGCTGGCTGGGCCGGTGCTCGCCGACCGGGCCGCGGTGCTCACGGCCGCCTGCGACCTGCCGCTGGCCAGGGACAAGAGCCTGCCCGGCGACAACGACTTGCTGGCCGACCGCCGCCCCGAGCTGTACACGTGGGTGCCGGACAAGCGCGTCGCGGCGGCGAACGCGCACTGGGCGGCGCGCTTCGTCGCGAACGGCACCAGCTATTCCGACTTCCAGGCGACCATGGCCCGCATCGGGCGCTGGGACGACTGGTGCCGCGAATGGGGCCGCACCGGGCAGTACTACGAGCGCCTGGCCGAGACCGCGGAAGCGGCCGGGCGGCCGGTCACGGCCGGGGAGGCCTGGCGGCGGGCCGCGCTGTGCTGGCACTGGGGCAAGTTCGTCTTCACCGACCACCCGCAAGAGCAACGGGCGGCGCACGAGCGCACCGTGGCCTGCTTCCGTCGCGGGGCCGGCACGCTCAGCCCGCCCGCCGAGCCGGTGCGGATCCCGTACGCCGGCACCACGCTGGCGGCCTACCTCCGGGTTCCGCCAGGGCGTCCCCCCGTCGTGGTTATGATTCCCGGACTCGACTCGGTGAAGGAGGAACTGCAGGCCACCGCGGAGCACATGCTCAGCCGCGGCCTCGCGGTGATCGCCATCGACGGGCCCGGTCAGGGGGAGGCCGAGTACGAACTGCCGATCGAGCCGGCCTACGAGCGGGTGACCACGGCGGTGGCGGACTACCTGAAGGGGCGCGACGACATCGACGCCGGCCGGATCGGCGTCTTCGGGGTGAGCCTCGGCGGCTACTACGCGGCCAGGTCGGCGGCCTACGAGCCGCGGGTGCAGGCTGCGGTGGCGCTCGCCGGGCCGTATCGGTGGGACCTGGACTGGGACCTGCTGCCGCCGCAGACCCGGACCACCTTCCAGCATCGTTCGGGCGCCGGCAGCCCGGCCGAGGCCCGCGAGCGAGCCGGGGCCCTGACCCTCGAGCACGCCGCCGCGCGCATCACCTGCCCGTTGCTCGTGGTGCACGGCGGGCGGGACCGCCTGGTCCCGCCGCATCACGCCGAACGCCTCGCCCGCGAGGCCCCCGGCGCGGAACTGCTGATGTACCCCGACGGCAGCCACGGCCTGACCAACCGCGCGTTCGAGTCCAGGTCCACGATGGCCGACTGGCTCGCCGCCCGCCTTTAGCGGTCCCCTCGCTGCGCCGCGAGCAAAGGTATGGCCGCGATTTTCTCCTCGGTCAGGTCGTCCCAGCAGATGCCGGCGGCCGGCCGTGGGCCGTCCCGGCGGCAGTCGATGACCCGCTCGGGCGTGATGATGAAATCCAGTGGCACGTCGTGGCCGGTCAGCGGGATCGCCCCGGCCGCGCGTACCTGGAGTTCGTGCACGGTGGTGACAGCGATGATGTGCGGTCCGATCAGGCCCGCCGCGGTGGCCAGCGCGAATTCCAGGTCCGCGAACCCGCCGCCCTTGCCCAGCCGCGCGCCGTCCTCCCCGGCCGCGACACAGCCCATGACCACCAGGTCGACCGGGGACAGTTCAGCCAGCATGACCCGCCGGGCGGAGCGGGACGCGCCGCTGATCGAGGCCGCCTTGCGGGGCGGCTCGCTCAGGTGATCGGGGTCCAGGGCGAAGAACGGCTCGGGGCCGGCCAGCCGCGGGACGGCCATGTACACGGTCTTGCCGTCTTCGAGCGCGCGCTGGCGTACCGGCCACTGCGCGGAGTCCGGGTTGGCCTTCAGCGTGCCGGCCGCCTGCCACTCAGGCAGGGCGCGGAGCCGCTCGGCGGCGGTCTCGGCGCCGGTGAAGTTCGGGATGCGCCCGGCGGCGCCGGGGAACCGGGCCACCTTCGCCGCGCGCATCGCGGACCACACCTCCTGCCGCAGGGCCGCCTTCGCGGCTAGCAGGCCGGCCGGGCCGCCCGCGTCACGATCATGACGGGGCGCGGAACGGACCATGCCCCTATCCTGGTGCCGGGACCCGGCCCGAGGTGAACTGTTCCCTGAGGACGAACTTCTGGACCTTGCCGGACGGGGTAAGAGGGAAGCGTCAGGCCGGCCAGCGCGGCCCCGAACTCCATCAGCAGCCACTCCGGCGAGTTCGGCGCCCACACCGCACGCGGTTGCCGGGAGCGAACCGGCCGAGCAGGGCGCGGGCGACACGCTCCGAGTCCGTCAGCAGGTCGGCGTAGCTCCAGCGGCGGCGCTGCCGGAAATCGGCCGTGCCCTCCACCAAGGCGACGCTGTCCGCGGCGCGTTCAGCCGCCGCACGCAAGACCCCGCCGACGGTGGTTTCCAGTACGGGCCCGCCGGAACCGGCGGGCTCACCGACGGCGGCGGGACGGATCTCGGTCATGCCCCTAGCATCGTGTCCCGGCCGCCGGCGCGCCAGGTCGGTCGGCCGCGGAGCGTCCGGCAGGCTCAGGCCTGCCGCTCATCGAGCCGGAAGCCGACCTTCAACGTGACCTGGAAGTGGCAGGTCCCGTCGTCTATGCGGCCCCGCATGTCGGTGACCTCGAACCAGTCGAGGTTGTGCAGCGTCTTGGAGGCGCGGGCGATGGCTCCCCTGATCGCGTCGTCGATGCTTTCGGTGGAGGAGCCGACGATCTCGCTGATCGAGTAAATGTTGTCTGACATTGATGATCCCTTCGCGTTGGGGCCTGCCCGGCTGCTTACCCAGAACCGCGGGCTATATCACCTGGGTCCGGGGGTGACAGGCTCAGGCTGCCCGGGGCCCTGCTGGCCGCCGCCCTGCTCCTGGCGCGCCACGATGCCCTGGTCAGGCCGCGGGGGCTCCGTCACGGGCGGTCTCGTCGGCGAAGACGCCGATCCGGCTGATGGCCTGCCAGCGCTGCCGGGTGCCGAGGAACGCGGTGATCACCGACTGGATGGTGACCAGGTACATCAGCTGCCGGTAGACGACCTGCTGCAGCGGCAGTATCCACAGGGACCGCAGCCGTTCCCCGTCGAGCCGGAGCGCGTACCCCCCGGCGAGCGCCTGGAGCAGGACGAACGCGAGCCAGAACCGGATCACCTTCAGCGGGTCGAGGAACATCAGCCCGTAGATCGAGAAGACGTCGACCAACGGCGCGATCAGCGGCAGCAGGACATGGAACAGGGCCAGGTAGGTGAGGCAGTACCGGCCGAACCGGCCGGACTGCCCGGCCTCGATGACCGCGCGGCGGTGCTTCCACAGGGCCTGCATGGTGCCGTAGGACCACCGGTAGCGCTGCCGCCAGAGCTGGCGCAGGCTGGATGGCGCCTCAGTCCAGGCGATGGCGCCGGGCGCGTAGACGACGCGCCAGGGCGACCGGCACAAGGCCATGGTCAGGTCGGTGTCCTCGGCCAGCGTGTCGGCGCTGATGCCGCCCACCGCGGCGAGCGCGGCCCGCCGGAAGGCGCCGATCGCGCCGGGCACGGTGGGGATCGTGCCGAGCATGTCGAACAGCCGCCGGTCCAGGTTGAATCCCATGACGTATTCGAGGTGCTGCCAGCCGCCCAGGAAGCCCTGACGGTTGCCGACCTTGGTGTTGCCGCTGACCGCGCCCACGTCCGCGGCCGTCAGCGGCGCAATCAGCCGGCTAAGGGTATCGCGCTGGAAGATGGTGTCTGCGTCGACGAGGACCAGGATGTCGCTGCGGGCTGCTGCGATGCCACGGTTGAGTGCGCCCGGCTTGCCGGAGTTGGGCTGGGTGATGACACGGAGGTTGGGGATGCCCAGGCCGCGCGCGATGGCCGCGGTGTCGTCGCAGGAGCCGTCGTCAACGACGACGATCTCGATCCGGCCGCGGTAACGGCTCGCGACTATGGACCGGATGGTGGCCGCGATTCCAGCCGCCTCGTTGTAGGCGGGGATCACCACCGAGACGTCCGGGAGGTGGCCGGGTTCGTAACGCACGGGCCGCCGGGCCCGGCTGCGGCGGGCCCGGCGCCGGTGCGCGGCGGCGAAGCCGACGAGCAGAACCAGCCTGATGACGGTGAGGGCGCTCGCCGTGACCAGCAGGACGGCCAGCAGGGCGACGGAATGATCGGCAGCCCGCTGGGTGAGCACGAGCGCGGTACCGGCGAATCGCTGGCTCGTGGTAGCGGGCACGTCGCCGGCGGCCAGCCGCAGGCCACCGGTCACAGTGGTGAACCGGTATCCCTCGGCCCGAAGTCGCCGGATGATGGCCGGGAGCGCGGCGACCGTCTGCCCGCGGTTTCCGCCGCCGTCGTGGAACATGATGATCGCGCCGCGGCCGCCGCGCGGCATGGCGGCGGCCACGATGCGCGCGACCCCGGGCCTGGCCCAGTCCCTGGTGTCGAGGTCGGCGAGCACCACGAGGTAGCCGTCCCGGCCGGCCCGCACGGCCGCCCGCCAGTCCGCCTCGGTCAGCGCGTCAGGCTCCGAGGAATAAGGCATCCGCAGCAGGCGCGTGCGGATGCCGGCCGCCCCGGCCAGCGCGTTCTGGGTGAGGGTCAGCTCGAAGCCCTCCCGCCAGCCCGCCGTGGCGAGGTTAGTGTGCGTGTAGGTGTGCGAACCCACTTGGTCGCCGTCGCGCAGCTCCTCCCGCACCAGGGCCGGATCGCTGGCCACGTGGGCGCCCACCAGGAAGAACGTGGCGGGCACCCGGTATCGGCGAAGGACCGCCAGGATCCTTGGCGTCCACGTCGGGTCCGGGCCGTCGTCGAAGGTCAGGGCCACGGTCCGGGCAGGCATCGCGTAGCTGCGCTCACCTGAGCCGGCCACCTGGATGACCGGGCCGCCGCTCGCGACCGCGGCAGGCGCGGCGGCGGTGTGCGGTCCTGGCGACGGCTCGTCCGAGCTGTTCTCGCCGAGGACGCCCCGGGTATAGCCCTCGATCAGGAGCCCGGCCGCGAAGACCAGCATGACCAGGCTGACCAGCGCCCAGTGTCCCCGGGGGGTGCGGCTCTTACGGTGGCTGGCCGGCCGAGAACGGCCGGTGAGAGCGGGCCCGCGGGAGCTAGGGTCCACGAGAGCTGGTTCCCGGGTTAGGTGACTTGGAATGCCCGGGCGGCGTACGGCCAGCCGGATTAGTAGGCGTCGGCAATCCGGGGGAACCGCTCGCCCGCGGCGTGCCAGAGGTGCTGGGTCGTGGCGTGGGGCCGGCCGACGGAGTCGGCGTAGGCCTGCCGGACAGAGACGGGGACAGTGTGCGCCCCGGCTGCTGCCCGGGTGGTGACGGGCTCATCGCGTTGCGATTCGGGTCATTTCCCTGGGCCGTGCGGTCGTTGTGCACCGCGGCCGCCGGGGCGCGCGGAGCAGCCCATTCGGTGAACGGAGCCTCGGGTCCCCCGGCCATCGCCACCACCACGGCCCCGAGGCAGATGGCGAGCGCCGCCGCCGATACGCCGCCGATCCGGCGCATGGTCCGTCGGCGCCGCCCCGACGGATCGGCGAATACCGGTCTGGAGTGCACGGGCAGGAGTGTAGCGATGCGGGACCCGGCAAGCCCGGGTTTCCGGAGGTCCGGACAATAAGGTCATCCCGGACCCCGACCGCTCCGGGTGATTAAAGCCGTCTGGCCGGGTACCTTTAGCCGTGCCGACCGTATCCCACTAATCTAATCGAAATTGTTAGATGTTCGAGTCTTCCCTCGAGGATCCGTGCCCATGCCCGGCTTCCTGGTGATCGGTGCTCCGAAGGCGGGTACCACCCAGCCCGCGGGCGCCTAGTACCCGGCCGGGGTCGTGGAGGCGTAGGTGGTCGGCGCTGGGGCCGGGGGCGTGCTGGACGGCGAGGGCGTGCTGGTCGGCGAGGACGTGCTCGGGCTCGGAGAGTTGCTCGGGCTCGGGGATGTGGCCGGCGCCGGGGCCGTGGTCGCGGGCGGGGGCGTGCCGGGCGGCACGTAGGCGGGCGTAGTCGGCGGCGGGGACGTGCTCGGCGCGGTGGTCGCCGGCGAGGAAGACGCGGAAGACGAAGGCGCGGACGAGACCGACCCGAAGGCCGGCGCGATCGTCTGCACGGGCGCGGCGCGCCGCGCGGCCTGAGCGGCGTGGGCCGGGCTGGAGGCCGCGGTCATCGTGAAGCCGGCCGTGACACCCGCCGCCGCGAGCCCGGCGATGATCGCCGCCGCGGTCAGCGGCCGCCAGCGGCCGCGCCACGGACGCCGGTCCGCGCGCCGACGGGGCCGGCCGGGCCCTGGAGGCGGGGACAGCCGCCCGGCGGTAACCGTCAGCGGGGCCCCCAGCGGGGGGTCCGGCGGGGCCCCCAGAGAGGCGCCCAGCGGGGCGCCCGCCGCGCCCGGCCTGGTACGGACCGCCCCGAGCGCCGGATCCTGGATGAACGTGCGGGTCACCGGCTCGGGCAGCCAGCCCGGCGCGGGCGGGACCGTCCCGGCCAGCAAGTGCGCGGCGGTGGGACGCAAGCCGGGATCTTTGGCCAGGCAGCGCTCGACCAGCGGGCGTACCTCGGCCGGCAGGTGGTCTATCTTCGGCAGGCTATGCACCACGCGGTAGACCAGCGCGGGAGTCGACCCGGCGCCGAACGGCCCCTGGCCCGTGGCGGCGAAGGCCAGCACCGCGCCCAGGCTGAAGATGTCACTGGGCGGCCCGACCTCCCGGCCTTCGGCCTGTTCCGGCGACATGAACCCGGGAGAGCCGACCACCAGGCCGGTATGCGTGAGCGCGCTGGCCTCGACCGCCCGGGAAATACCGAAATCAATCACGCGCGGCCCGTCCTCGGCCAGCAGCACGTTCGCCGGCTTCAGGTCGCGGTGCACCACGCCCGCGGCGTGAATCGCCCGCAGGCCCTCGGCCAGCCCCTTGGCCAGCGCCAGCACCGATGCCGCGGGCAGCGGCCCGTGCTCGCTGACCGCGTCGGCCAGCGACGGCCCGCCCACGTACGCGGTGGCCAGCCAGGGCACCGGACCGTCAACATCCGCGTCGATCACGGGGGCGGTAAACACGCCGCTCACCTTGCGCGCGACCGCGATCTCCCGCCGGAACCGGGCCCGGAATTCCGGGTCCTGGGCCAGGTCAGCGCGGATGACCTTCACCGCCACGGGGCGGCCGCCCGGTGACAGCCCCAGGTACACCCATCCCATGCCGCCGGCGCCCAGTCGCCCGCGCAGCCGGTACGGCCCGATCAACTGCGGGTCTTCAGGCTGTAGCTCGTGCATCATGTCAATCCCGTCCTCACGTGAAATAAGGACGCTCCGGCGCGTCCCGCACTACTGGCTACGCAGGCGGTCCGCTACCGGTTCACGACGGAGCTACGGCAGGCCGTGCGCCCGGTGAGCGCACCCTGGTCATCCTCGCCGCCGCGCGGTTACCGTACATAGCGACGGAGGTGGGCACAATGACGAACCGGGCGCTGCTGGTGGTGGACATGCAGAACGGCTTCTGCCACCCGGATGGCTCGTTCAGCCGGATCGGCATGGGCCTGGACGGCGCGCAAGACGCCGTGCGCAACGCCGCCGTCGCGGTCGCCCAGGCCCGCCGGGCCGTGATCCCGGTGATCTTCACCCGCCACCTGTACCGGCCGGGCCGCGCCGACGAGGGCGGCGCGCTGGTCAGGAACAGTCCTGCCCTGGCGGGCGTCGACGGGCTGGCGGCCGGTTCCTGGGACGCCGCCGTGGTGGACGAGCTCGGCTGCGGTCCCGGGGACCTGGTGGTGGACAAGGTCCGCTTCGACGCCTTCCAGTGGACCTCGCTCGAGCCGCTGCTGCGCGGCCTCGGCGTCACCGAACTGGTCGTCTGCGGGGTGGTCACGAACCTCTGCGTGGAGACCACAATCCGGTCCGCGTTCATGCGCGACTACCCGGTGACCCTGCTCGCCGACTGCTGCGCCGCCAAGACCCGCCGCCTGCACGAGCTGTCCCTCGAGGTGCTGACCAGCTACGAGCTCGCCGAGATCGCCCGCATCAGCGAAGGCTTCGGTGTCGGTGCCCTCAGTTACACCTCTCAGCCACGCACCGCTGACCAAACAAACCGCGCGAAGGTCAGCTTACCGAGAACGTTAATCTGCGCTTCCAGGTCTTCCGTGGCGCGAATGCAGCTGCGGGCGTCCGCCTGCCTGTCGGTCAACTCGGCATTTGCCTTCTGCCGTTCATCCGCCAACTTCGATTCAGAATCCCGGCGGTCGGCTTCAATTGCGGCAAGGTTGCTAGAGAATTTGTCATCCAGAGCGGCCCGGTCCGTTGCGAGCTCGTCTTCGATTCTCTTTCTCTGCTCATTCAGTTCGCGTTCACGCGCCGAAAATGCTGAATTGATTGCGAGCAAATCGGAGGAAGGAAGAGTTTTCGGCGCTCGCGCATTGACGTCGGCTATCTGCTGTCGCCGCCATCCCTCGATAGCGTTGCCTTTACCGGCGCCGATTCCGGGAATCTTGACCAGGCGACCGTTAGAGAGCCGGAACAGCAGGGCGCTAGAGTGACCCACGCCAGCCTGAACTACTGTGCCGTTGAAGTCTGCAGCCGACCGGATTCCGGCAGCATTCAGGCTTATCACATTCTTTGGGCCAATTCCAGGAATTTGATGAGCAGTGATGCGAGCGCTAGCGAGTTCCCGGGATATGAAAGCGGCTCGTATGCTGGCTAGCTTTCGAGCTACTCCCTGTTGCTTTTGCGTTTGCAGCTTGCCGAGGTCGCGATCGACTGGAATAAGCCGTCGCTCAAGGCGCTTAATCTTTCGGCCGTGCTCGGCCTGACAGCCGGAGCGTCTCTTGTCGATTTGCTTAGTTATGGCGGCCAGGCGCTTGTCGAGGGACTTCTTGTACTTCCCGGCGCGGGCTAGCTCTTTCTTAGCGACCTTCGAAGCGGCTTTCGCCTTGCTATGCCGGCCCTTAAGTTCTGCGTACATCCGTGCTTGCGGATTTTCCCGGTACCTGGTAAACGCCCACGCCGATCCGGCGACGTAAATGAAGGCGGCCCCTATCAGCAGCCACACCGTTATCAAGGCGGTCCCCGCAATGGCGAGGCCAGCGGCCAGGGCAATCCGCGAATACAAAATCATCTGCCGATCCGTAGAAAATGCCGGATGACCGTCAGAAGGCGCGGGATCGCCTGGCTTCATGTTATATTGGGTCTCGACTCTGGAGATCATCCACGAAGGCCATGGCGTCGAGGAGGCGGTATCATTGTCTCGGTCGTTGGAATTTTGCACGCTAGGGGAGGCCGCGGCGATTAGTCCAGGCCTGGGCACCGCACTTAGCGGTAGCGAGAGAAATTCGCGGATTCGTATAGCGAGTTCACGAGCATGCGGGTCAGGGTGGGCAAGGAGCAGCGCGAACCGTGCTGACGTCTCATTGCGGCGAAGATCCGAGTGATCCAGCAGGAGAAATTCGTCGTGACTTGGGTTCAGCTGATCCCAAAGATGGCCGTCGGCGGCGATTGCTCTCAGAGACAGCGATATCAGCCATGCTGAAAAATGGTCGATCTGCGGTCCGTAGTCATCATCGGAGCGCTTCGGCGATTGATAGTTCGGGTGCCCGTACTCATTCGGGCGCAGTTGCCTGAGCTGCGGGAAATACATGCCGTCGTAGTCGACCAGGCGCAATGTTCCGTCATCTTGAACGAGCAGATTGCCATGTTGGAGATCTCCGTGGGCTATGCCTGCCGATGACATGTCCGCAATGATCTGATCGAACTGATCGGCTAGCATTGACACCGATCGCGGATTTCCTACGTTCCGCGCAAGCCAGTCGTTCAGCGGCCGGGCGTCGATCCAGTCCATCCGCAGAATGGGGTAGGCTGACCCGTCTACCTTGATGCCGTTCGTGGTGAATACGAAATCGGTGGCCCAGTGGAATCTCGACGCCGCCAGCTGGTCGTGGATAACCGCGTATCGTTCAAGCTGGTATGGCGCCTCGCGGGTGAAACACTTTATCGCGTATTGCCTTCTTCCGGGAGAAGTGACGTGAAAAACACATGAGAAGTTCCCGGATATTGGTTGCGGCAAGCCTAGCGAATTCTTTCGGACGGTGGCTGCCTGCAGCTCTATATCAGTAAAGCATCGGCCAGGATTCTGGAGCGCCGCAACGTACTGACCTCCCGTGGGAAACCCTCTCGCAGTCACGAAGAATCACCAAAGATCGACATGAATGAGCGTCACATCGTCATTGCGCAGATCACCGGTCCGCCGAGTGCCCTCTAGCCACTCCGGAAAGCCGATAGCCTGAAGATCACGAAGAACCGTCCAGGGTTTGCATCCGCTCTCCACCTGCTCGGTAAACCATAGGGCCAGCGCGTCCGTGCAGATGAAGAAGTCATCCCCTTGGGCAACTGATCCGCTATGCATCAGGGTATGAGCCGGGAGAAACGCGCGATCGCTATGGTTGCTCCCGACCAGGGCCGGATTATTCCCGAATTCAGCTGAGGGTATGGCCGGGAATGCGACAAGCAGGTTGTCATCGCGGATCTGGAACATGCAGGTATCACCGATTGAAACTGCATGCCAGTGGCCCTCGTCATGATGAGGTGCGCGGGACCCGGGCGAGACTGGCAGGGTAAGGTCGGCAGCGAGCAGCGTGGCAAAGGCTCCTCTGGAGATAGCACGTTCTTCATACCATTTGAGCGGCCGGCCGGAAAGTGTCCGGCTGGCCGCGTAAGACTCCATGACACGGGGCCAGTAAGTTCCTATGGCATCGAGAACCTCGAGCACGTTCGTGACGCTCTGGAGTGTCGCCTGCGGGGCTGAGGAGAACCTGTCAACGAGCATGTGAGCCCAGCGCGCGGCGAACGGGCTCTCCGAGGCGCCGTCGGCGACGCTGACCCGGATGGACTTGCCGGCAATCTCACCGGCGTCAGCGGAAATGGGAGGCGACGTGCACCAGGCATCTTCGTATTCGTCAGGGGAATTACCATGTTTCGGCGCCGAATAGCTGAAGATACTGCCACGCATCTCTTCACCGAAGCGCTACTGCGCGCGTACCGATGTCGAGGAAATTAACTAGGGAGATAATGTCGGAATTGTAAACGAATCCGCGCGTCCCGCCGCTGACGGAATAGCCTTGCTGTGCCGCGTAGTCCCGCATGTGCGGAGGTAGCGGACTCGACATCTCGAATAGCGTCCGGGCATACGCGTCAGGCAAGCCCGCGTCACTGTCGGGGAAAGCTACGGAGGCACCTCCGGCACCGGAGACATGGAGATTGAAGAGCAGGACAGCGCCGTCATCTGTGCCAAGCTGCCTCAGTTCCGTGGCGGCCTGCACGGGATCGCCGTCATTAGCTTCGCCGTCAGTGAGATTGAGAACAATGGGCGGGAAGCTCCGCGGGTACCTGGAGATCCAGGCCGCGAGGATGTCCTTCGACCTGTTCAGCGCCTTGCACATCGGGGTTGCCCCGTTGCCGAGCGGCTCCAGCCAGACTGGAAAGCTGACTGTCTCGTCAACGAGACCGCCCGCGCCGTCCGGGACCTTCTTGGTTCGATGCTCCACTCTCAGTGGCTTGTCCGCGAGGAGCCCGATTGAGACCAGGTCCTGATCGTGCAGGTCGCCGCCAAGGGCAGGTCCAGCTGTCGACCCGCCGTAGCCGATCACCGCAACGTGGAAGTAGTCCCGTACCCCTTCTTCCTTCGCACACTTGATCGACAGTTCCATAAGGAGCCGATTCACTGCGTCCGCTACGACCTCGTGCTTGTGCTGGAGGCCACGGCCTCCGATGGGGTCGATCATCGAAGCAGACTGGTCGATCATGAACACGAAACATGAGGGGTTGGTACGGCTGATCTCGGCGGTGTATGTCATGTATCTCAGGTTAGCGCTGCGGCTCGATGATCACCTTCAGCCCGGTGCGACGGGCCGCGTCCCCGAACGCCTCCCGTATCTCGCCCAGGCCCGCCCGGCTCGTCACCACCGAGCCGAGATCCAGCACGCCCCGCTCGGCCAGGCCGATCGCCCGCGGGTAGACCTCGTTCATCCGCCGCGCCATCGCGATCGTCAGCCCCTTGCGCCGCGCGAGCGAGGCCCCGAACCTGATGGCGTCGTCGCCCGGGATCCCGGCCAGCACCACCCGTCCGCCCGGCCGGACCGACGCCATCGCCAGCCCGACCGCCTCGTCGTTGCCCGCCGCTTCGAACGCCACGTCCACCCCGGCCTCGCCCGAGTCGACCGCGGCGGGATCGTAGACCTGGTCCGCACCCAGCCGCGCGGCCGCCTCCTGCCGGTGCGCGAGCGGCTCGACGGCCAGCACCGAACTCGCGCCCGCCGCCTTCAGCACCCCGATGAGCAGCAGCCCGATCGGCCCGCAGCCGATCACCGATGCGGTGCCGGCGAACGGCAGGTGCCCCAGGTCCACGGCGTGGATCGCCACCCCGAGCGGTTCGAGCATGGCGCCGTCCGCGTCGGACACCCGGTCGGGCAGCGGGTACAGCAGGGCCGTCGGCCAGGCCATGAGCTCGCGCATCATGCCGTCGGTCCCGCCGTGCCCGGAGAACGCGAGCCGGTAGCACAGGTTCCGGTAGCCGTCCCGGCACGCGCGGCACGCCTGGCACGGGATCGCCGGGTCGATCGCCACCCGCTCGCCGCTCCGCGGCCCCCCGGCGATCACCCCCGCCCCCTCGTGGCCGAGCACGACCGGGTGCGTGAGCTTGGCGTCGCCGATCGCGCCCTCCTCCCACCAATGCAGGTCAGAGCCGCAGATGCCGACCGCGGTGACCCGCACTAGGCTCATCCCCGGCCCCAACCCTTCGACCTCCGGCGCCGGCTCGTCCGCGACCCGCAGGTCGCCAACCGCGTGGAGTCTGGCTGCGCGCACCCGTTCGTCCTCTCGTCGGCCTCAGGTCATTTTTATCCCGAACGAGTGGGCGCATCAGCCCGGCGCCCCTCCACGCCCGCGGTGGCGAGGCGCCCCCCAAGCCAGTGATCCCCGGACGGGCGGCCGGGGATCACTGGCTTGGCGCGGGCTGCAGGGTGCCCGCCTGGACCCTAGGCGGCGGGGCCGCTAGCCAGGGTCACGGTCGTGGTGTGCGACTGGCCGGACTGGTCCAGCCAGGTGATCGAGACCGAATCGCCGGGGTGGTACTTGACCAGCGCGTGGGCGACGTCGGTGGCAGAGGAGACCGACTGGCCGCCGATCGAGGTGATCACGTCGCCGGCCGTCAGGCCGGCCTTGGCGGCCGGGGACCCGGACACGGCTTCGGCGATCGTCGCGCCGGAGCTGCCGGTGCCGCCCTGGCCGCCGAGGCCGCCCTGGCCCCCGAAGCTGCCCTGCGGAGAGAAGCCCACGCCCAGGAAGGCGGTGGCGCCGATGTGCACGGTGGCCGAGGTGGTGCCCGCCTCGATCTGCTGGGCGATGGAGGTCGCCTCGTTGATCGGGATCGCGAAGGCCTGGGTCTGGCCGGCCTGGCCCTGGAACTGGAACCCGGAGGAGGCCGCGGTGTCCATGCCGATCACCTGGCCGTAGGAGTTGACCAGGGGACCGCCCGAGTCGCCCGGCTGGATGTCCGCGTTGGTCTGGATGAGCCCGGTCAGCTGCTCGCTCGAGCCGGAAGCCTGGTCCGACGCGGTGATCGACTGGTTCAGGGCGGTGACCCTGCCGGCGGCGACCGACGGGGTGCCGCCCGTGCCGCCCGCGTTGCCGAGGGCGACCACGCTGTCCCCGGTCTGCACGCTGGAGGAGTTGCCCAGGCTGGCGGTGGTGAGGCCGGACGCGTTCTGCAGCTGCAGCACCGCCACGTCGTGGCTGGCGTCGTAGCCGACTACCGTCGCCGTGTAGGTGCGCCCGTTGCCGATGTCGGTGACCTTGATCGACGTCGCGCCCTGGATCACGTGGTTGTTCGTCAGCACCTCGCCGTTCGAGGTCAGCACGATGCCGGTGCCGGCCGAGGTGGCCTGCTGCAGCCCGTCGGTCGACACCACGTCGACCAGCCCGGGATCCACCCGGGCCGCGATCTGGCTGGCGGAGAGCACGGTCTTGGAGGTGGCGGTGGCCGTGCCCGCCGCGGTCGGGTTCTGGCTGCCGATCAATGCGCCCGTGGCGGCGCCCGCGGCGAGTGCGACCGCGCCCGTCATGATCAGCCGGCGCTTGTGGCTCGGCCGCCGCGGTGGCGGCGGCGGCTCGCTGGCCAACCCGGCTCCTCCCGGGTTACCGGCTCCGCCGCCGAAGCCTGGTCCGGCTAGGTAGCGCCACTGCTCTGATTCATTCGGGTCGTAGGTCTGGGTCATGGCTCTCGTCCCCAACTAGGTGCCGCCCTGCGGCTTCGTCCTTCCGTTACGTTGTGATCATCGGTTCCGGACCTTGAGGGAAGCCAAGGGCAAGCCTCGGTTAAGCCGCAAGTTTCCTGAAGGCCTGGTTAAGACGTTCAGGTTCACGGGTTCCCGTGCTGCGCTGTCTTCTACCGCCGCGCTCTTTCCGGCCAGCACCTCGCGCACGGCCAGCCCCACCAGGGCCGGCACCAGGTCCCTGGACCGCCGGGCCAGCCACGCGGTGCCCTTGGTGGCCATCCAGCCGGCCTCCGCGAGCCTGGTCGGCGGCGGGCTGGAGGGCTCGGGGTCGGGGCCGGGGCCGACCGGGTACCCGGACGCGGCCAGCAGGGCGTGGAAGCGGCAGGCGATGAGGCGGTGCCCGCGCTCGTTCGGGTGCAGCCGGTCCACGCTCCAGTACCGGCGCTCGTAGGTGGCGGGGTCGCGGGCCGCGTCCAGGTGCACCGTCCCGTGCCGCCGCGCCACCTCGTCCACGGCCGCGTTCACCGCGCGCATCCGGCGGGCCAGCGGCCGGGCCAGCGCCCCCGGCAGCCCGAACATCTGCCCGGGATCGGGCAGCCGCACGGTGAGCACCTGCGCGCCGGCGTCCCGCAGCGCGGCCACGGTGCGGCCGATCGACGCGCCGGTCCGTTCCGGGTCGAAGTCGCCGCGCAGAGTGTCGTTGATCCCCACCACCACGCTGGCCACGTCGGGCCTCAGGGCCGTCGCGGCCGGCAGCTGAATGCGCTCCGCGTCGGCGGCCAGGGCGCCCGACGTGGCCAGGTTGTGCATCTCGGGCTGGGGCAGCGAGCCGGCCAGCAGCGCGGCCCAGCCGCGCCAGCCGCCCCCGGGGCGCCGGGTCGCCCATGCCCACCGTGATCGAGTCGCCGAGCGCGACGAACCTCGTCATGTGAGCCCTCGCCCGCCCGTATCGGCGCTGGCCCCGTCCTGGCTGGCCGCGTCCTGGCTGGCCCCGTGCACGGCGAGGAAGCCTCGCACGGAGGTGCCCCAGTCGTACCGCTCGGCGCGGGCCCGGGCCGCGGCCCGGCGGTCCGGTTCCGGCCGGGCCAGCACGGCGCGCACGCCGGCCGCAAGGTCCTCACCCGCCACGCTGGCCCCGGCCGCGCCGGTGACCTCGGGCAGCGCGGATTCCGCGCTCACCACCACCGGGGTCCCGCAGGCGAGCGCCTCCAGCGCGGCGAGCCCGAACGTCTCCGCCGGACCCGGCGCGACGGCCACGTCCGCGCTGGCCAGCAGCGCGGCCAGGTCGGCGCGGTCCGGCAGGAAGCCGGCGAAGGTGACGGGCAGCCTGGCCCGGGCGGCGCGCCGCGCGAGGCGCGACCGCAGCGGCCCGTCGCCCGCCACCACCAGCCGGACGGCCAGGCCCTCGGCGCGCAGAGTAGCCAGCGTGGTGAGCAGGCGCTGCGGCTTTTTTTCCGCCGACAGCCGGCCGCAGTGCACGAGCAGGGTCTGCCCCTCCCCGGCGTAGCGCGTCCGGACCTGGCCGGACCCAGCGGCCCTCGGGGTGAACGTGTCCAGGTCCACGCCGAGCGGCACCCGGACGAGGTTGCCCGCGCCGATCCGCTCGAACTCGGCCGCGGCCCACTTCGTGGTGCAGATGACCTGCTGGTACGCCGCGGCCGTGCGCCGGTTGAGCCAGTCGGCGAGGGCGCGGGACAGCCCGGGCGGTGCCAACCTGGCCAGCCTCACCAGGGCCGTGACGCTCTCGTGCGACACCATCGCGGCGCGCACGCCGTGCTTGCGCGCCCACGCCCCGGTCCAGCGCAGCGTGGTCCGGTCCGACACCTCGAGCGCGTCCGGCCGCAGCCGGGCGAGCAGCCCGGCCAGCCTCCGCCTGCGCCACAGCACCCGGTACCCGCCGGTGAACGGCACCCGCGGCG
>Ga0070698_100003165_pt1 | contig 18137 bp, 17 predicted proteins | sample KBSK1502metaG_FD_65477 | JGI IMG/M metagenome (GOLD analysis project Ga0070698, IMG submission 65477) | Corn, switchgrass and miscanthus rhizosphere microbial communities from Kellogg Biological Station, Michigan, USA - KBS K1-50-2 metaG | ecosystem: Host-associated > Plants > Roots >...
CGCAACGAACGCGGATACACGCTGGCGGAGATGCTGGTGGTCTGCGCCATCGTCGGATTGGTGATGGCGAGCCTGCTCGGCCTCGTGCTGTCCGGCCAGCAGGCGTTCTGGTACGGCACCACCCAGGTCGACGCGCAGCAGACCGCCCGCGTGGCGGTCGAGCGGATGGTGAAGGAGATCCGGGAGGCGGGGTATTACCCTCAGCCGCCTATTCCTCTGACCACGGGGGCCTGCAGCGCCCTCATCTGCTACGCCTACAACTTCGACGCGATCGCGACCGGCCTCACCTCCAGCGCGGTCACGCTCCAGTACGACTGGAACGGGGACGGAACCAGCGCCGCGTCGGCCAAGGTGAACGACCCGGTCCTGTGCGCCACCGGCTCGACGTGCCGGGGCGAGCGCGTGGCCTATGCCTTCTCGAGCGGCGCGCTGACCCGGCAGGAGATGGGGGTGGACGCGAGCCCGGTCACCATCGCGTCCGGGATCAGCTCGCTCACCTTCACATACTTCGATCAGAACGGCGCCACCACCGCGGTGGCGGCCGACGTTCGCACCATCGGCGTGACCGTCACGGCGCAGAGCGCGAACCAGGGCGCCTACGTGACCATGTCGGACCGGATCCGTCTGCGGAATCGATGAGCCGAGTCTACGTGCGGGAGGCTGGTATGAACCGAGTGTTCACCTGTATCCGAGACGAGCGCGGGGTGGCCTTGCCCCTCGCGATGATCTTGCTGATGGTCCTGACGCTGCTCACCATCACGTTCATGTCGCTGGGCTCGGTCGAGCCGCAGATCTCACAGAACCTGTCCGACGGCGCACGGGCCCGGCAGCTGGCTGAGTCCGGCATCGAGTGGGCGATGAGCGCCCAGCTCGGCAACCAGGACCTCAACAGCGCCAACCTCCTGGGCGGCACCATGACCAGCGGCGGCGCGTGCGGGGCCGGCAATACCTGCCGCGTGCTCGCGAGCGCCCAGACCCTTCCCGGTCTGACGTCCTCGGTCGGGACCTTCGGGGTGACGCTCCGCAACGACATCAATACCAACGCGGGTGACCAGCAGCTGATCGGCACCAGCCTAACGCGGGACAGCAGCGCCACCCTTGACCTCAACGGCGTGGTGATCCTCACCTCGACGGGAAGCTACAACGGCGCGAGCCGGACGATCACCGCAGTGGTGCAGCGCGGCAACCTGAACATCAACGCGGCGGTGAGCCTGCCGGGTGTGCAGACCGATACCTTCACGAACGACCCGCCGTGCGGGGGCTGCTACAGCATCGATGGACGGGACTGGAAGATCGCGGATACCAGCACGCCGACCGGCTCCGCGACCACCAAGCTCGGCGTGGCGACCTATACCGGGACTGAGAGCCTTACCGGGCTCACCTACGAGGCGAACGCCGAGGCCGGGTTCGACACCGCGGCCAAGCGCGGCTACGTCCAGGGCCTGGACGTGAACGACGGGAGCGGCGACGCAGCCGGGACGGGGCGGCGCACGATTGCGGCCGACTCCAACCTCAACCCCACCGTCATCCAGAACTTCCTCACCAACCTGGCCGCCAACCCCCAGACCCAGGTCCTCAACAGCACCCAGTCGTGCCAGTACGCGAGCGGTAGCTCAAGCAAGCCCGAGGGACTGCGGATGACCGCGACCGGGACGGCCAACTCGGTCAACGTCACCAACAACTGCACGGGTGCCGCTCAGGTGAACCAGACCGTGAGCCTCGGGACCGCGGCCGCGCCCGCGATCGTCTACGTCAAGGGCGAGTACGATCCCAGCTCGAACTTCATCGGGCTGGCGGTGAGCGGCAGCCAGCCGATCACCGGCTACGGCATCCTGGTCATGGAGGAGGCGGACCTGTCGTTCTTCCAGACCAGCCAATTCACCTGGAACGGCATCGTCATCGTCAGCGGCCGCAACGTGGGCGTCGGCTTCCGCGGAGGCAGTAACACCGAGATCCGCGGTGCGCTGATCGCGAACGAGACGAACGGCGGAGAGGTCGGGGGCTACTTCGAGTTCCTGAACCAGGCCGACACCCTGAAGATCCGCTACGGCAAGGAGGGCATCGACCTGGCCCTCCGCGGTCTCTACAACACCCGCATCTCCGGATATCGCGAGAACTAGGCGTGCGTCGGATCCTCCTGCTGGCGGCGGCCCTCTTCCTGGGGGCCGCCTGCCAGCAGGCGCCCGCTTCCCATCCACCCGCCTCCCAGAGGCTCTCCCCGGTCGATCAACTGAAGGCCGAAGGCGACGCGTTCCTGGGCAAGGCCGACTTCGCGAACGCGGTCGAGAAGTACCGCCAGGCCGCCGACCTCGACCCCGCCGCCATCGGCCCGCGGTTCGGCCTGGGGACGGCCTATTCCTTTCTCGACAAGCGGCCCGAGGCCATCGTGCAGTTCCGCTGGGTGATGGCTCGCGCCGACGCCGCGTCCACCGAGTACCAGGAGGCGCAGCGCTGGCTGATCCGGGTGGGCGCCCTCGTGCCCTCCGCCGCGGTGGCCGACGCGACGCATAAGAGCCAGACCCGGCCGGTCGATAGCTCGACGGTGGGCCGCCTCGTGGGGAAGACCGAATGGCCAGGTGTGACCCCGCAGCGGCGTCTCGTCACCGGCACCCTGTCCCTGGTCGGCGACGAGCCGGTCACCCACGATGTCAAGCGCAATCGGGCGTTCCGCCTCGGCGACGCGTACGAGTTCAAGGATGTGCCGGCCGGCCGCTACCGGGTCGTCGCGGTGGTCGACGGCGCGACGGTTTGGGACGAGAAGGTCACGGTGGAGACCGGCAAGGACACCAGCTTCAACCTCAGCCAGGCGACGAGCCCGGTGCCCGCCGGCAAGTTCGCGCCGCCCGCCGAGAAGACCGGCGAGGAAGCGCCCGCCGCGCGCTCGAAGTAGCCGCTAGCGCCGCAGCGCCAGCGCCCCGCCCCCGATCATCGCCACCGCCAGCGACACAACGACCAGCACCAGCGCGTACTCGTAGCCGGGCGGGTTCGAGTGCGCCCAGAAGCCGTTCTTCAGGTGGACGAACACCACGGCTCCGAGCATCACCGGCACGTTGGCCAGCGCCGCCCACCGCGTGAACAGGCCGAGCACGAGGCAGACGCCTCCCAGCCCGTGGGCCAGGATCAGATACCAGGTGCCGATCTCCGCGTGGGGGACACCGTTCCTGGTTTGATATGCGATCATACCCGCCGGACCGAAGACCACCGCCGCCAGGTACGCGTGCATGATATAGACGATCCCCAGAACCAGCCGGAGCAGCGTGGCGCCGTACGCGGCCATTGCGTCTCCTCGGGTGACTACGGCTTGCGGAAGAAGATCTCCCCGAAGTACGACTCGGCGGTCGAGTTCGTGTCGTTGGAGTCGATCGCGATCGAGATCGCCCCCACGTCCTCTGCCGGCGCCTCTCCGTAGATCTTCTTGTAGTCCTCAAGCACGTTGCGGCTCTCGGTGAGCCACTTACCGAGGTCGGAGGGCCCGGAGCGCACCACGACGTAGGTCACGAGCCCGGTCTTCTCGCTCTTGAAGATGGATCCGACCGGCGCGGTGGTGTCCCAGATGTAGGAGATGATCCGCGACCGCACCGCGGACGGAAAACGCGGGAACGTCACGTAGATCTGGGCGGCCTCGTCGTCGGTTGCCGACTTGCGCGCGTCGCCGCCCTTGGGCAAGGACACCACCTGCCAGCTCCACTGCACGATCGGCCAGGTCTTGACGTCGACCTTGACCTCCTTGGAGATCGTGGAGCTGTCGTTGGCGCTCTTGAGGTGAATCGCCTTGCGGCCGCCCTGCGTGGCGATGCCGAAATCGTACTTGGGGCTGCCCCAGTTCTGGCCCTTCCACCCGTCCGGGATTCCGGTCTTGCCGTCGGGCTGCTTCGACCAGTCCTCGACCGGCACGGTGGGAGAGTCGGCGGCGGGCAGGGGCCCGACCACCATGGTGAGGAGCGCGACCGCGAGCAGCACGGAGCGGGTCATGACCGCCTCAGTTTCTCACGGCCTCCCCTGTGCTACGGTAAAAACCTGATGTCGGACGTGCGGATCGACAAGTGGCTCTGGGCCGCCCGTTTCTTCAAGAGCCGCACCCTCGCCGCCACCGCGTGCGCGGGAGGCAAGGTGCACGTCAACGGTGATTCCATCAAGGCGTCCAGGCCGGTGCGCCCGGGCGACCTCCTGCAGATCACCCTCCCGCGCGGCCGGCGCATCATCCGCGTGGCGGTCCTGACCGAGCGCCGCGGGAGCGGCAGCGACGCCGCGCTGCTCTACGAGGACCTGACCCCGCCGCCTCCGCCGCGTGAATCCCGGCCCGGGCCGCCCGCCTATCGCCCGCCCGGGGCGGGTCGGCCCACCAAGCGTCAGCGCCGGGATATCGATCGTCTCTCGCGGTGGTAACCCGCGTCCCTCAGGAGCGCGGGGCCCGCCTTGCCTTTGCCCTCTCGCTCTGTTACGGTCGCCTCCGTCTTTGGTGTCGGGCGGCCCGCCGGGCGCGGGCCCCAGGGAAGGCGGTGCGAATCCGCCGCGACCCCGTCACTGTAATCGGGGACGAAACCCGCGATCGGCCACTGGTCCGGCACGAGCCGGACCGGGAAGGGGCGGGGAGTAGGACGATCCGAGAGCCAGGAGACCTGCCCGACCCCGCCACTGCGCACCGGTCTTCGAGGGAGGACCCGGGTGACGGTCGCTCCGCATTCTCTTCTCGTCCTGGGCGGCGCCCGTAGCGGCAAGAGCCGCCACGCACTCGAGCAGGCCCGCCAGGCCGGGACCTCCGTAGCGTTCCTCGCCACCGCGCGTGCCCTCGACGGCGACATGGCCACGCGCATCGCGCGTCATCGCGCCGAGCGCCCGGCCCGGTGGACCACGATCGAGGAGCCCCACGAGGTGCCGGCGGCCTGCCGGCGCGCGGCCCGATCGCACGACCTCGTCGTCGTCGACTGCGTCACGGTCTGGGTATCGAACCTCATGGAGCGCGGCGACGACGACGCGCTGGTGCTGGCCGCGGTCGACGATGTGGCCAAGCTGCTCCGCGAGCGGCTCGGCTCCGTCATCCTGGTCTCGAACGAGGTCGGCGAGGGCGTGCATCCGCCGACCGAGCTCGGGCGCCGCTTCCGCGACCTGCTGGGCCTCGCCAACCAGCGCCTCGCCGCCGCCGCCGATCGGGTCACCCTGATGGTGGCGGGGCTTCCCCTGACCATGAAGGACGCCCCGCCACCCCCCGCTCCGCATGACCGCACTCACCAAGCTCCGTAGTCTCCTGACCCTGCCGGACCCGGGCGCGGAGGTCGAGACGCGCCGCCGGCTCGATCAGCTCACCAAGCCGCCCGGCAGCCTCGGGCGCCTGGAGGAGCTGGTGGTGCGGCTCGCCACGATCACCGGCACCTGCCCGCCGACGCTCCGCGATCCGGTCATCTTCACCCTCGCGGCCGACCACGGAGTGGTGGCTCAGGGCGTGAGCGCGTATCCGCAGATCGTGACCGCGCAGATGGTCGAGAACTTCCTCCGGGGCGGCGCCGCGGTGAACGTGCTCGCCCGCCACGCGTCGGCCCGGGTGGTCGTGGCCGACCTCGGCGTGGCGGCCCCGCTGCCCCGGCATCCCCGGCTACGCGATCTCCGGGTCGCGCCGGGCACCGCGGACATGACGCGCGGCCCCGCGATGACGCGGGCGCAGGCGGTGCAGGCGATCGAGGCGGGCATCGGTCTCGTCGAGGCCGAGCGGGCAGTGGGCGCGGACCTGGTCGGCACCGGGGAGATGGGCATCGGCAACACCACCGCCGCCAGCGCCCTGGTCGCGGCGCTCACCGGCGCCACGCCGGAGAGCGTCACGGGCCCCGGCACCGGCGTGGACGCTTCGGGCCGACGGCGCAAGGTGGAGGCGATCCGGCGCGCCCTCGAGCTGAACGCGCCCGATCCCGCGGATCCCCTCGACACCCTCGCCAAGGTCGGCGGCTTCGAGATCGCCGGCCTGGTCGGCGTGATCCTGGCCGGCGCGGCCTACCGGCGGCCGGTGGTGCTCGACGGCTTCATCGCGGGCGCGGCGGCGCTGGTCGCGGTTCGCCTCGAGCCGGCCGCGCGCGGCGCCCTCCTCGCCGCGCATCGCTCGGCCGAGCCCGGACACGTGCGCGTGCTCGACGCGCTCGGGCTCGAGCCGTACCTCGATCTCGGCATGCGGCTCGGAGAGGGAACCGGCGCGGCCCTCTGCATCAGCCTGGCGCGGGCCGGCCTCTCGATCCTGAGCGACATGGCGACGTTCAAGTCGGCGGGGGTGACCGATCGCACCGAGGGGCCGGCCGCGCCGTGATCCGGCTCCTGACCGCGGTGGCGCTGGCCCTCACCCTGCTGCCCTCACCCGCCGGCGCGCTGAGCGTCACCGACCAGACCGGCCGCCGCCTCGTCCTGCCCGCACCGCCGGCGCGCATCATCTCCCTGGTGCCGAGCGTGACCGAGATCCTGTTCTCGATCGGGGCCCAGGATCGCCTGGTCGGGGTGACCGACTTCTGCGATTACCCGCCGGCGGCGCGCCGGAAGCCGCGGGTGGGCGGCATGCTGGCCCCGAGCCTCGAGGGCATGGTGTCACTCAAGCCCGATCTCGTGGTGGCCACCACCGCCGGCAATCGCCACGAGACGTTCGAGCAGCTCGAGCGGCTCAAGATCCCGGTGTACGTGGTCAACCCGATCACGGTGGCGGACGTGCTCGATCTGCTGACGCGCTTGGGACGGCTCACCGACCGCGCCGACGCGGCCGACCGCGCCGTCGCGGCCCTGCGCGAGCGGATCCAGGCAGTAGCGGACCGTGTCGACGGGCGACCGCGCCCTCGTGTGCTCTACGTTCTGTGGCCCGATCCGCTCATCGTCCCCGGCCGGGCCTCGCTCGTCTCCGAGCTGATCACGCTGGCCGGCGGCGACTCGGTGACCGCCGACGGCGGGCAGGGCTACCCGCGCTACAGCCTGGAGGCCGCGCTGGCCCGCAACCCGGAGGTCATCATCCTGGCGAGCCACGGCTCGGAGAAGAGCCCGCTGACCCGCGACAAGTGGGAGCGTCTCGGTCAGGTCCCGGCCATCGCGGCCGGACGGCTGCACACGATCGACGGCAACCTGACCCACCGCTACGGTCCGCGCATCGTGGACGGCCTCGAGCGGCTGGCCCGGCTCATCCACCCCGAGGCCTTCGACCGCGCGGCGATACGATGAGCGAGCCGCTCCCCGCCTCCGGCGCGCGCCTCGCCCTCCTGCTGGGCGGGCTCGGCCTCGTCGTGCTCGCGGTCTCGCTCGGCGCCCTGTTCATCGGCAGCGCGCGCGTGCCGCCCGGCGACGTGCTCGCGGTGCTCACCGGCCGCATCAAGGGGGTCGACCAGGTCGTGGTGCTGAGCCTCCGGCTGCCGCGCATCCTGGTCGCCCTCCTGGCGGGCGGGGCGCTCGCGGTCGCCGGCGCGGGCTTCCAGGCCCTCGCGCGCAATCCGCTCGCCGAGCCCTCGGTCCTGGGCGTCTCGAGCGGCGCCGCCTTCGGGGTGATCGTCGCCCAGGTCTTCGGGCTCGGCGGAAGCCTCGTGGAGGCGGTGGGCCTGGCGGCGTGCGCCTTCGCGGGCGCCCTCGTGGCGGGAGGGGCGGTGTACCTGATCGCCTCGCGCGCCGGCGGCCTGCCGGTCCACACGCTGCTCCTGGCCGGCGTGATCGTCGGCATCTTCTTCTCCTCCGCGATCACCGTGCTGATCTCGGTGGTCGATTTCGACCGGCTGGGCGGGGTCGTGCACTGGCTGCTCGGCAACCTGAGCCCCATCGCGCCGACCAGCCTGGCCGTCTTCGCCGCGCTCACCGCGATCGGCGGCTGGCTCGTGATCGGGGCCGCGCGGCGGCTCAATCTCCTAGCGCTCGGCGAGGAGAGCGCCCAGCAGCTCGGGGTGGACGCCGAGGGGGTGAAGCGCCGCATCTTCGCGGGCGCCGCGCTCCTGACCTCGGCCGCCGTCGCCTTCGCGGGCCCCATCGGCTTCGTCGGCCTGATCGTGCCCCAGACCATCCGCCTGCTGCTGGGGTCCGACAACCGGGTGGTGATCCCGGCCGCCCTCCTAGGGGGCGGGGCCTTCCTCCTGCTCGCGGACACCGTCGCCCGCAACGTGATCGCCCCCGCCGAGCTCTCGGTGGGTGTCATCACCGCGTTCTGCGGAACGCCGTTCTTCATCTACCTGCTGCGCGTCCGCGCCGCCGACCCGCACCTGTGACCCCGCTGCTGGAGTGCCAGGGCGTGGCCTTCGCCTACGCCGCGCGCGCCGCGGGAGAGCATGCCTTCGCCATCCGCGACCTGTCCTTCGACGTGCGGCCCGGGGAGACCTTCGGGGTGATCGGTCCCAACGCCTCCGGCAAGACGACCCTGGTGCGCCTGCTGTCGTGCGTCCTCACCCCGTCGGGGGGCCGCGTGCTCCTCGAGGGTGAGGACCTGGGCCGTCTCGGGCGCCCCGCGGTGGCCCGCCAGATCGCGGTGGTGCCCCAGGACGTCCCGCACGGCTTCCCCCACACCGTCGAACAGCTGGTGCTCATGGGGCGCTTCCCACGGGCGCCCCGGCGCTTCTTCGAGAGCATGGAGGACCGCGCGGCCGCGCGTCGGGCCATGGAGGCGGTCGGCGTGCTCGACCTCCGCGGCGCGCTGCTGGATCGCTTGAGTGGGGGCGAGCGCCAGCGGGTGATGCTGGCCCGGGCCCTGGCCCAGGAGCCTCGCCTGCTGATCCTCGACGAGCCCACCGCGCACCTGGACCTGCGCTACCAGGCCGAGTGCGCCGGCCTCCTGCGCCGGCTCAGCCGGGAGGGGCGCCTCACTGTCGTACTCGTCTCGCACGACCTGGGGTTCGCCGCCGAGCTCAGCGACCGGCTCCTGCTCATGTCGGAGGGAGCGGCCGTCCGGGTGGGTCCGCCCGAGACCGTGCTGGACGAGGCGGTGCTGGAGGCCGCCTACGGCTGCCGCGTGATCGTCGACAAGCACCCGATCAGCCGCCGGCCAACCGTCCACCTAGTCTATCCGACCGGCTGAGATCCACCTCAAACCACGGAAGGAGGCGACAAGACTCAAAGTCAGCTATCGCAAGAAAATCTATCGCACTCCAAGGGAAGCCGGTGACTCGGTCCACGAGTCGATGCCGGCGCGGTCCCGCCACTGTGAGTGGGGAGTCACGCCCGATCCCAGAAGGGAGCCACTGGGTCGCCCGAGAGGGTGCCTGGGAAGGCCGGGCCACGACGCCGATCCACGAGCCAGGAGACCTGGGTGCGATCCCGGAGCGCCAACCCCTTTCGCGGCAAAAGGAGTGGTCGATGCGACAGCAGGTCGTGTGGGTTCTGACCCTATCCCTGGCGGCACCCGCGGTCGCCGGGGCGCAAGCGCAGCAGCAAGCCGAGCAGCCGGAGCAGCAGAGCGAGCAGAAGATCGTCGACCCGGTGGTGGTCACCGCCACCAAGGTCGCGACCCCGTCCGAGCAGATCGGGGCTTCCATCAGCGTAGTCAACGGGGACGACTTCCAGACCTATCACTACCCGACGGTGGACGAGGCCCTCCGCAACGTCCCCGGGGTGGAGATCCGGCGCTCGGGCTCCTACGGCAAGACCTCCAGCATCACCATCCGAGGTGCCAACGCCAACCAGGTGCAGGTCCTGGTCGACGGGGTGCGGGTGAAGAGCCCGACCCTCGGCCAGGTGGACCTCTCCGATCTCTCGCCGGACCTGATCGAGCGCATCGAGATCATCCGGGGCGCCCAGTCGACCCTCTACGGAGCCGACGCGATCGGCGGGGTGGTCAACATCATCACCCGCAAGGGCTCGGGCGGGCCGTTCCAGGCCTCGGTGCAGCAGGAGGTGGGCAACTACGACACGCTCGCCAGCCGCGCCACCGTGAGCGGGGCGTGGAAGATCCTCAACTACGCGCTGTCGGCTTCTCACCTCGAGAGCAACGGCCAGTTCCAGAACGACGGCGTCGACGTCAACGCGCTGAGCGCGCGGATCGGGGCCACGCTGCCCTGGAACTCGTCGCTCGACTTCATCTTCCGCTACAACAAGAGCGACATCGGGGTGCCGGTGAAGGGGGTGTTCCCGGGGCCACAGCCGATCGTGCCGATCATCAACCCCAACGCGCACCAGCAGTCGGAGACCACCATCTACAGCCTGGAGGGCAAGACCCGGCCGGTGGAGTGGTGGGAGACGCGCGCCCGCCTCTCGCGCTACGAGAACAGCGCCGGCTTCCAGGACCCGCCCGACCCCGGCGTCGACTCCGACGTCCCCATGTTCTCGCAGGTCGACGTGGTGAGGAAGGAAGCGGAGTGGGTGAACTCCTTCTTCATCGGCAAGTGGAGCACCAGCAGCGTGGGGCTCGAATACCGCCGGGAGGAAGGGGAGAACAAGGGGGTCTTCCGCGCCGCCACCGAGACCAACTCCGTCTTCTTCGAGCAGCAGCTCCGCTTCTTCGACCGGCTGTTCATCACCGGGGGCTTCCGGGTGGAGGACAACAGCGTCTTCGGCACCACCACGACCGAGCGCGGCTCGGTCGCCTTCGTGATCAAGGAAACGGGCACCCGGCTGCACGGCAGCGCGGGGACCGGCTTCCGGGCGCCCACCTTCAACGATCTGTTCTTCCCCGACTTCGGCAATCCGACCCTGCAGCCGGAGAAGAGCCTCTCCTACGACTTCGGGGTCGACCAGAAGCTCTGGAACAACCGGATTCGCCTCGGCCTGACCTACTTCCAGAACAACTTCAGGAACCTGATCACGTGCTGCGTCTCCATCCCCACCGCGCCGTTCGGGGGACCGATCAACGTGGGCCGGGCCCGCAGCGCGGGCATCGAGTTCACCTCCGAGGTGGACCTGCTGCCCAACCTGGTCGCGTCGCTGAACTACACCTACACGGATTCCGAGGACCTGGCCACGGGCCGGCCCCTGCCGCGCGAGCCGCGCCACCGCTGGAACATCGGCCTCAACTGGGAGCCGATCGCCCGGCTCTCCCTGTTCACCCAGGTGCACGTGGTCACCGAGCAGTTCGAGCCGTTCGGCGAGGTGTTCAACAGCGGCTACACGCGCGTGGACATCGGCGGGACCTGGCGGATCCTCGACCGCATGGGGTGGCTGCGCAAGCTCGAGCTGACCGCCCGCATCCAGAACCTGCTCAACGAGGGCTACGCGGAGGTGCGCGGCTTCCCGGCGCTCGGCATCAACGCCCTCGTGGGGCTGCGGGCCTCGTTCTAGGCCGCGATGATCGCCGGGGTGTCCGTCGAGGCCGGGCGGGAGGCGGTGGTGCTCGTGAGCGAGCGCCCGCTTCGCGTCCTGTCCTCGGCGGTGCACCACGGCGGCCTCGTCGAGGCCCGCGCGGTGGTGAACCTGCACGTGGACAAGGGCGACCCGTGCGCCGACCCGGAGGGCATGATCGCGGCGTTCGCCCGCCGAGCTCGCGTTCCGGCGCCCTGGGTCGGGCTCCTGACCGGCGCCCTCACCGAGTGCGCCGCGATGGTCACGGAGTCGGCCGGTGAGATCATCGCGCTGGCCGTCGCCACCGTCGGGCTCAGCAACCCGGTCGCGGCCGGCCATTCGCCGATCGCGACCTGGACACCCTCGACCATCAACACGGTGGTGGTGGTCGACGCCGACCCGGAGCCCGCCGCGCTCGTCAATGCGGTGATCACCGTCACCGAGGTCAAGGGCCTCGCGCTCCGCGCGGCCGGTATCGGGATGGGGGACGGCGTCGCGGCCTCCGGCACCTCGACCGACGCGGTGGTGATCGCGGCCACCGGCCGCGGCGCCCGCGCCCGCTTCGGCGGGCCAGCGAGCCCGCTTGGCTGGGCGGTCGCGCGGGCGGTGGGGGGCGCGCTCGACCGAGGCATCCGCGACTGGCTGGAGCGCCATCGATGAGCCGCGTCGCCCGAATCGGCGGTGTCGCTCTGTCAGCGGCTGCCCACGTCGGGGTGGGCGCTCTGCTGCTCAGCCTGTCGGTCATGGACTGGAGCAAGCCGCTCGTCGTGGACCTGACCGAGCGTGGCGACGCTGCGGGCGGCCGTGCGGGAGCCGCGGGCGGCGGAGGGACCCAGCCGTCCGAGCGCCCCGCCAAGGCCGCCGTCCCCGGACGTTCGGCGTCCGCACGGACCCGCGCCGCATCGTCGCCCGAGCCCGCGGTGAGTCCGGCGCCGGCCCCACCCGCCCTGATGGCCGAACCCGGTCCGGCCCCGGAGCCCGTGCCATCGCGAGACGCCCCGCCACTTTCGAGGTTCTCGTCACCGATGGTGCCCGATCTATCCGACCAGCAAGCGCTGCTGGGAACGTCGGCGTCCCCAAGGCCCGCGGCCTCCCCGGGGCCCGGAGCGTCCGACAGCGGGCTCGGCCAAGCCTCCCGAGGCGGCACCGACGGCGCGGGCCTCGCCCCCGGCGCGCGGGGTGGCGGCTCGGGCCGGATCCCGCCGGAGTACGGTCCGTATCTCCGACGATTCCGCGAGCGCGTTCAGGAGTCGCTCGTGTTCCCCCTGGCGGCGCGCCGCCAGGGCCTGCACGGGACCGTGGAGCTCGACGTCTGGCTCGATCCTGCCGGACGGGTGCGCGACGTGCGTATGGTGCGCTCGTCGAGCCACCCGCTCCTCGACGAGGCCGCGGTCACCACCGTGCGCCAGCTCGCTCCGCTGCCGTTCCCGGAGTCGCTGCCGCGCCGTATCCTGGCCATCCGCCTGCCCCTCGTGTTCGACCTGCGGTGAGCCGCGCGATGCGCCTCCGCCGGGCCCGATGACGGCGCTGGCTCTGGCGGTCGCCCTCGATCTCCTCGTCGGCGAGCCGCCCAACCGCTGGCACCCGGTGGCTTGGATCGGCATGATGATCGCGCGCGGCCGCCGACTCGCCCCCGGCCGCCGCGTCGGTCTGCTCCTCTGGGGGGCCGTCCTGATCCTGCTGGTGACCGGCGTCTCGGCGGGCGGCGCGCTGGCCGCGCACGCGACGCTGGCCGCGCTGCCCGTGCCGGTGGCGCTCCTGGGCGATGCCTGGCTGCTCAAGTGCACCTTCTCGCTCGGCGGCCTCTTCGCCGCGGTCGAGGTCACCAGGGGCCACCTGGTCGCGGACGATCTGGCCGGCGCACGGCGGCAGGTCTCGTGGCATCTGGTGAGCCGATCCACCGAGGAGCTGGACGCGCCCGCGGTCGCTTCCGCCGCCATCGAGTCCCTCGCCGAGAACCTCACCGATAGCCTGGTATCTCCGCTCAGCTACTATGCGATCGGCGCGCTCTTCGGTGGGCCAGGCGCGGGCCTCGCGCTCGCCTGGGCCTACCGCGCGGTGAACACCGGGGACGCGATGATCGGCTACCGCCGGGACGAGCTCGAGTACCTCGGTCGCGTGACCGCGCGGACGGACGACGTGCTCAACTTCGGGCCCGCCCGCCTGGCCGCCGCGACGATCGTGGCGGGCGCGTGGCTGGCGCGCCAGTCGTGGGGCGGCGCCGCCCGCGTGTGGCGGCGCGATGGGCCGCGGACGGAGAGCCCGAACGCGGGGCGGACGATGGCCGCGATGGCCGGCGCGCTCGGCGTGACGCTCGAGAAGCGCGGGCACTACCGGTTGGGCGACGGCCCCCCGCCCGGACCGGAGGCGATCGATCGCGGGCTCCGGGTGGCGCGCCGGGCGGCCGCGCTCGCTCTGGCCATCATCGGCCTCGTTCTCCTGCTCGGCCCCGCGCTCATCGAATGACGGCTCGCCGTCGCGCCCGCGCGCTCATGCTGCAGGGCACCGGCTCGCACGCGGGCAAGACCGTGCTGGTCGCCGGCTTCTGCCGGCTGCTCGCCCGTCGCGGGCTGCGCGTGGTCCCGTTCAAGTCGCAGAACATGTCCCTCAACGCCCACGTGGCCCCCGGGGGCGGCGAGATGGGCTGGGCGCAGGTGATGCAAGCGGAGGCCGCCGGGGTGGAGCCCCGCGTGGAGATGAACCCCATCCTGCTCAAGCCGCGCGGGGAGGCGCGCAGCCAGGTGGTGCTCCTTGGGCGCGCCCGGCGCGAGAGCGACGCGCGCGGCTACTATCGTCTCGCCCCGACCCTCTGGCCCGCAGTGCGGCGCAGCTACGAGAGGCTGGCGCGCGAGGCGGACGTCGTCGTCATCGAGGGCGCCGGGAGCCCCGCCGAGCCCAACCTCATGCGTCGCGATCTGGCGAACATGCGGGTGGCCCGCATGGCCCGCGCCCCGGTGCTGCTGGTGGGCGACATCGACCGCGGCGGTGTGTTCGCGAGCCTGCTCGGCACCATGACCCTGCTGCCGCCTGCCGATCGGCGTCGCGTGCGCGGCTACGTGCTCAACAAGTTCCGCGGCGACGTCCGCCTCCTCGCCCCCGCGACGGACGACCTGAGGCGGCGGACCGGCGTCCCGGTGGTCGGCGTGGTGCCGTTCCTGCGCGATCTCGCGCTCCCGGAGGAGGACTCGGTGGCGCTCGACCACGCGACCCCGGCCCGCCCGGGCCTCCGGATCGCGGTCGTCCGACTGCCCCACATCGCCAACTTCACCGACTTCGCGCCGCTCGAGAGCGAGCCCGGGATCTCCCTCGTCTACGCGGAGACGGCGCGAGATCTCGCGGACACGGCGCTCGTCATCCTGCCGGGCTCGAAGGACACCATCGCCGACCTACGGGCCCTCCGGGCGCGCGGTCTCCTCGACGCCGTCGACGCGCATCACCGGCAGGGGGGCCGGGTGCTCGGCGTGTGCGGCGGGTTCCAGATGCTCGGCCGCACGGTGGCGGATCCCCACCGCGTGGAGAGCGGCGGACGCGAGGACGGGCTCGGCCTGCTCCCGGTCGCGACGACCCTCGCGCGAAAGAAGACCACGCGTCGCGTCCGGGCCCGCTGGCTGCCCGCGGGCCCGGACTTCGACGCCTACGAGATCCACGTGGGCGAGACGGTCGCGGACGCGCCCGGCCGTCCGCTCCTCGAGGTGGAGGGCCGGGCGGAAGGCCGCGTCTCGGAGGACGGGCGCGTCTGGGGCACGTACCTGCACGGACTCTTCGAGTCCGGCGCGGGGCGCCGGCGCGTGCTCGACTGGGTGCGCGGCGCCACGCGGCCGTCGACGGCGCACTCGCGCGATCATCGCGCGCTCCGCGAGGCCGCGTACGATCGGCTCGCCGACACCCTCGCCGCGTGCATCGACCCGCGCGTGCTGCGCGAGTTCGGCGGGACGTAAGCGTCCGAAAATTCTTCGCTCGTCCGTGGACCGGAGGGTATCATCCAGGAATCGCCGCCGCATCGGCGGCGATCGGTGTCTTTGAACATCACGGACCATCTCGCGGACGCAGTGAAGCAAGCGCTCGACGCGGCCGGGTTGCCCGCGCCCTCCGAGGTGCAGTGGGAGATCCCCCGGGAGGCGCGGCACGGCGACTATGCCACCAACGTGGCCATGACGCTCGCGCGCGAAGCCCGCCGGCCGCCGCGCAAGATCGCGGAGGCGATCGTCGCCGCCTTCCCGCGCACCGCGGGGGTGGACCGGCTCGAGATCGCGGGCCCCGGCTTCCTCAACGTCTTCCTCTCGCCCGCCTGGTGTGCGGACGCGCTGCACGAGGTGCTCGCGGCGGGCGACGAGTACGGGCGGAGCGACGCGGGCAAGGGCGCGCGCGTCCTCCTCGAGTTCGTCTCCGCCAACCCCACCGGCCCGCTCGTGATCGTCAACGCGCGGGCCGCCGCGGTGGGCGACGCGCTCGCCCGGATGTTGCGAACGCAGGGCTACGCGGTCGAGTCGCAGTACTACGTCAACGACGCGGGCAATCAGTTCACCGCGCTCGCCCGCTCGGTGGACGTGCGCCTCCGCCAGGCCCTCGGCGAGAGCATGGAGCTGCCCGAGAACGCCTACCCCGGCGAGTACCTCGTCGACCTGGTGGCGGAGTGGCTGGCCCGCGATCCGGCCGGCATGCGGGCGATCGCAGCGCGTCCGGAGGCGGAGCGGCTCGAGACGCTCGGCCGGCGCGCGGTCGCCGACATGGTGGAGAGCCAGCGCCGCGTGCTCGAGGCCTACGGCACCCACTTCGACCAGTGGGCCCACGAGCAGCGCGACGTGCGCGACACGAGCCGGCCGCGCGAGGTGATCGAGGCGCTGACCCGCGCCGGGCACACCTACGAGCAGGACGGCGCGCTCTGGTTCCGGTCCACCGCCTTCGGCGACGACAAGGACCGGGTGGTGCGCCGCTCGGACGGGGAGCTGACCTACTTCGGGGTGGACATCGGCTTCCACCACTTCGGGAAGTTCGGACGGGCCGAGCACGTGATCGACTTTCTCGGCCCCGACCACCACGGCTACGTGGCCCGCGTGCGGGCGGCCATGCAGGCGCTCGGCCACCCGCCCGAGTCCTTCGACGTGATGATCGTCCAGCTCGTCACCCTGCTGCGCGACGGCCAGCCGGTGCGCATGTCCAAGCGGCGGGGCGAGTTCGTGCTGATGGAGGAGCTGCTGGAGGAAGTCGGCCGCGACGCCGCCCGCTTCACCTTCCTCACGCGGCGGCACGACAGCCCGCTCGAGTTCGATCTCGCGGTGGCGACCCGCCAGTCCTCCGACAACCCGGTGTTCTACGTGCAGTACGCCCACGCCCGGGTCGGCAGCCTCTTCAAGAACGCGGCCGAGCAGGGGATCACGATCCCGTCGTGGAGCCAGGTCGACATGCGGCCGCTCGTCCTCGACGAGGAGCAGGCCCTGATCAAGCGCCTGCTGCAGTACCCGGACCTGGTGGCGGGCGCGGCGCGGGCGCGCGAGCCGCACCGGGTGGCGTACTTCCTCTCCGAGCTCGCCGGCGTCTTCCACCCGTACTACAAGGCGCACCGGGTGATCGGTCCCGACCGCGCGAGCACGCTGGCACGCCTCGGGCTCTGCGCCGCGGTGGGCCAGGTGGTGCGCAACGGGCTCGACCTGCTCGGCGTGTCGGCGCCGGAGAGCATGACCCGCGTGGCGGAGCGCGACTGAGCGATGGCCTCGGCGCGCCGGCGGTCGGGTGGGGGACCGGGCTTCTTCCAGTGGGTGATGCTCGGGGGCGCGGTGGTGGTGATCCTCGGGCTCACCTTCGCCCTGGGCCTCTTGGTGGGCCGGCAGATCGCCCGCAGCAGCATCGCGACCGCGCCGCCGCCCTCCGTCTCCGAGGCGGCGCGGAAGGCGGCCACGCCCGCGTCGCGACGCGGGGGCATCGCGGCGGAGACCATGGCCGACCGGCCGCCCGAGCCGACCGAGAAGCTGACCTTCTATCAGACGCTGACCGAGCCGCTGAACGGGACGGGGGCGGCCAAGCCCGACTCGAAGCCGGTCACCGTGCCAGTCACGGTGAAGGTCTCGGCCCCGAGCCCGGCGCCGGCCACGCCGCCGGCCGCCGCGCCCGCGCCGGCCCCGGTGCCCGCGTCGCCCTCGCTGCCGCCCGCTTCCGGCAAGGCCGGCGCGCCCGCGGCCAGGGCACCGACGCCCGCGGCGGCCACGTCCCCGTGGACGGTGCAGGTGGGCGCTTTCAAGAATCGGCGCCAGGCCGAGGACACCCGCCAGCAGCTCGTCTCCGCCGGCCTCGAGGCCTACGTGGCCAGCGTGGCCGCCCAGGACGGCCAGCCGCGCTTCCGAGTGCGGGTCGGGACGTACCGCAGCCGCGAGGAGGCCGCCACGGCCGCGGAGCGGATCCGCGTCCAGCGGTCGGTCACCGCGTTCGCCACGCCCAAGTAGGGCCGCCCCGCGTTGGACCGGCAGCTCGGCCGCATCCTCATATCCCGGGACGAGATCGCGGCTCGCGTGGCGGAGCTCGGGGAAGCCATCGGCCGCGACTACGCGGGTCGCGCCCCGCTGCTGGTCGGGGTCCTCAAGGGCGCGGTGGTGTTCACCGCGGACCTGCTCCGGGCCATCCCGCTGCCGGCGGCTATGGACTTCATGGCGGTGTCGTCCTACGGCTCGGGCACTCGCTCCTCGGGCGTGGTGCGGCTCACCTCGGACCTCTCGCTCTCGATCGAGGGCCGCGACGTGATCATCGTCGAGGACGTGATCGACTCCGGGCGCACCATCAGCTACCTGCGCCGGAACCTGGCCACCCGGCATCCGCGGAGCATGGCCCTGTGCGTGCTGCTCGACAAGGTCTCCCGCCGGGAGGTGGACGTCGAGGTCGACTACGTGGGCTTCGTCGTCCCCGACGAGTTCGTGGTGGGCTACGGCCTCGACTACGACGGCTGG
>Ga0070698_100003167_pt1 | contig 18136 bp, 16 predicted proteins | sample KBSK1502metaG_FD_65477 | JGI IMG/M metagenome (GOLD analysis project Ga0070698, IMG submission 65477) | Corn, switchgrass and miscanthus rhizosphere microbial communities from Kellogg Biological Station, Michigan, USA - KBS K1-50-2 metaG | ecosystem: Host-associated > Plants > Roots >...
CACGTGGGCGCAACGTCGACACGTTCGTCCCTCAACATGCGTCGACATCTAGCACGAGGATTTTCGACGCCACCGTTTGCGCGCTGCGCGACGATTTGCAATTCCTCGTCGAGAATTGACGCCTGCATCATTCAACACGCACACACGCGCAATCATCGCGTCTCGTGATCGATCGTGATGACTCTCGCCGAACGCGCGCGACGTCGCTCGCAGATCGTGTCAACAACTAATTTCTCTTCACGAAAGTTTTGTCGCGATCTCGTCGGCCGATCGCGACTGCAGAATGATCGCGCTCTGCACGCGCGTCACGCACCGCACACCGCTCGCGCTCGCGGCCCGCGAGACTTGTCTCGCGCGCTCGCGACCTGCAGAGCGCCCACGCCCGGACGCAACACGACAGCAGAACGGATTCGCTCTCCCGAACGCCGCTGACCGCGAGCGTTAGCTCGTCGCACGCAGCCACGTGGCGTATCGATGTCGCGATGGATCGCCGCATGTCGCGTGCGCGATATCGCTCGCGAGAGTTCGCCCGTAAACGGTTGCCGCGGTGGAAATGGCGCTTCGTCGGCTATGAACGCGAACCTTACTTCGTAGCAGCGATCGTGAGCGTGATGCTCGTTAAGCACGACCCCGATCGAATCGAAGATGTGAAGCTTGTTGCTCAGGTCGGGGCGGTGTTGTGAGACGACGCGCGCGACCTGCTAGAACAGCCTTGAGAGGCTGGTGGTGTTGATGGGCAATGGCTCGTGATTGCATACCCCGGCAATCCAGAGATTCGCCTCAATGCCAAAATGCTTGATGGCCTCGAAGCGGTCGAACTAAGGGACCAAGGCCACTCCGCGTCAGGTCTGCAGATCACCGTCGGGGATCTTGAGGTCCAGATGCACATCGCTGACGGCGCTGAGGCTGCCCAAAGCATCGCCGACCGACTCACTTCGTACACGCGGTTTGCAGCCCTCACACGTGTGGAAGCTTATGAGGAAGCGAAGCGGCGATTGCAAGCGCGTGAAAGTGACCAGAGCCTGCGGCCGCAAGAGCCCCTATTGCTCGTCGGTAGTGAGGTTGTGACAGTTCAAGATCGCTGTATCCGCCGCTGACGCGCAACCACTGGTGACTCTGCAGCTGACGGCTCGGGATTCCTGAAGGCGAACGGCAGCGCCAATAACGCGCGGTCACCGTCAAAAGCGCACGTTGTCCTGGACCAGGTTGTTCGTCCCCTGATCGATGACAGCGTTCGACGACGTGGTGCCGCCGGCGGTCACGCGCTGCCCGATGTTGTCTTTGATGATGTTGTGATGTGTCTGCGGGCCGAGATGGACCAAGGCGCCATCGAAGTCTTCAGCATTGTTTCCAGTCACGACCGTAGTCGTGAGCCGTGAATCGAGGATCATGCCAGAGATGGAGATGCGGCTTGTGGTCGCGATGCTGCCGTCCCGGAAGAACATGTTGCTCGTGATCTTGTTACCTCGGCTCTCGACGGGGATGTTGCTTCCGACAAAACCCTGGCGGATATCGATTCCGACGTACGTGCCGTTGACGTTAAGCTTCGGGGTCGTGTCGTTCGCGAAGAATGTGTTGCCCGTGATCACGGCGGCGATTGGCGACTGCAGGATCATCCCAGCAACCCCGGTGTTTAGATTGTTGTTGGCGGCGACGAACCCGGGCTCACCCGGACCGTTGAACGCAACGCCAATCCCTGTGAACACGATCGAGTTTTGATAAAGCTGCAGCCCCTCTGTCGTGCCTTGCGAGACGATTCCGGTCTTCCACTGGAAGACGACGCTATTCTCGACACGAAAATCGGTGCATTCATCGAGCAGGAGTAGTCCGACGTTGCCCATGTGGTCGACGTCCGGCGCGGCATCGGTCAAGCCAAAGATCCATGAGCGACCGACGTATCCCTGGCGCACGTTGCGGAACGACAGGCCGACTTCGAACTTGCCGAACTGACGGCCCGCCGGGTAGTCGAACGTGAACTCCGGGCTGATCCGTACGCGCTCGACCTTGACTGTATCTGTGAACACGTTCGCGTCGGCATAAGAGAACGACAGCGCCGCGGAGTTCGGCTCGGTCTGAACGGAGCGTGCGAGCAACGACAGATCGGTGATCTCGATGCCGGCGCGAGTCGGACTCGTGCCTTGCTCGTGCCACTCGAGAAAGTTCCCGTTCCCATCCGCAAAGTCCATGATGAGATACGTCGAAAACACACCGGAACCGCGCACGGTCAGATCAACAGGAGGCAAGTGCAGTGTTCTGACGATACGGTAGTGCCCGGGCGGAATCACGAGCGCGGATCCCGAGACCAGTCGAGCGAGGATCTGCTCGAGGACCGGCGTGGCGTCTGCCGTACCGTCGGCCACTTCGGCCAATGCGCTCAAATCGTCGTCGGTGACGGGCGGTGAGTGGTGCGAGGTATCACAGGCAAAGAGGATTGCCGTCACCGCGATCCACGGAGCGATACGCATCTTCCGACACTACTCCGGTTTGGGGCGTGGGACCCGACCGGAGTTAGAAGTGATGCCGTGCTGGCAATCGAGCGCATCAGAAGTACGTGTATTGAGCAGTCGACTGCGACAACCAACCCATTCTCGCGAGCACTTCATTGGCCGAGACGTCAACGCCGTAGAGGTTCGTCTCGCTGGGTGTAGCGAAGGCGGTCGCCGACGCCGCCCGCCACGCACCGCCCATCGGATCGGCCGCGATCAGATCGGCCGGCAGTGACGGAAACTGTGCAGTGGTGGCATCGGGCGGCAGGTAGGCTGTCCAGGTCGTTACTTTCGCCGCGACTGCAATCTGCGCATTGAACACCACCATCTGCGGAGACCGTCCTGCGGCCGACGGCTGCCACTGCGCACTGCGAGCGTCGGGCGCGAGCTGGATGTCGTTGTAGAACGGCAGCGCCGTCGTCGTGTCGAAGGTCAGCGTGTTCGTGCCGGGGGTGATAAATAGATCGTCGGTGTGTCGAGCGTAGTGGGTGTCGATCGGGTTGAGGTATGCGCTGATCGATACCATGTCGATGGTCGGCGATGTGTTGGCATTGACAACGACGGTTCCCGGCATCGGTATGGTAGCGATGTCGGTGACAACGCGCGCCTCGCCATCGCTCACGATGGCGAGGTGCGTGGTGATAGCAGCGACGGACGGCATGACGTTGTTCAACGTGATCGTGTTGCTAGACGACGCTGCGTACGGCCCGGTCATCGTCGCGGTCGTTCCGGCGGCCAGGGTCACGGTGCCATCGAGCCAGTGACCGACGGGGACTCCATCCACCGCGAGCACGGAAACCTGGACCGAGCGACCTTCGCACCGCTTTGCGTACCGATGCGTGAAGACCGGCGTCGACGATGGGACGGAGCCGGTGCCGGGAATCTCACACTCCCTCGACAAGAAGAGGTAGTAGTTCTGCGCACCGCTCAACACCGGCACCGAGAACATCATCTGCGCCTCCGTCGGGCTCGTCAGAATCCGTCCTCCGACCGTGACGCCCGTGCCGGGCGGTACCGCGTCGAGCGTGTAGACATGCCAGGCATCGGGCCGGTCATAGACGACGACGATGTTCGCGTTCGTGCTCGTCGAGAATCGCACCCCGCCGTTCGCGTCCGTTAGCATGCGCTCGGAGCCGGCGCCGCGGTCGACGATCACGTCAGCGCCCGCGATCGCGACGCCTGCAGGCGTGGTCGCACCCTCGTCGCTGACGACGCGCAGCGCGATCTCGTCGGGCGCGACGGAGCCGTCGCCGAACACGTCGCCGTGCGGATCGAACCCGATCCGACCGCAGGCAACGAGCGACAGGAGGGCCGCGCGGCGCACTGCTGCTATCATAGAGCAGCCGCGCAGCGTCGAGCAGCTCTTCTGCAGGATCGTTGACGACTGGCGCGAACGCTGGTCGAACTCCGTAGCGACACAGCCGCTCGAGCGCGTCGCGGTCGTGCTCGGCGATCACGACGCCGGCGTGCAGCGAGAAACCCTCGTGCCAGGCGCTCGGCGCCGCGTACCGCGTCGCGGCTGTCGCTGGGCTCGCGCGACGTCGCGTCCGACGCTCGGACGACGGCTACGCCGTCGGCCAGAGATACCGTCCGGCTGGACGTTGTCGCCTCCAGCCGATCCGGATGCGACCGCGCTCGAGATCCGCCGCCGGTTGTTGAGCCGTCGTTTGGCGGCTACGAGATCACGAGCGCTGGCTGCAAGCCCTAGAACGTTCGACGGCTGTGTCCGTGCGCCCGCCTCGCAAATCCGAGCTCCCTTCGCATCGTCGTGTGGTACTCAAAACGCGTGCACTGCCCGAGCGACAACCAGCTGGACGCGTACATCGCGGGCGCACATCTCGACACCGATATCGCGACGCACCTCGACGAGTGCACGGAGTGCGTCGACGTCGTCGCGGCGCTCGTTGCGTTCTCGCCGCCCGAGCCCAAGGTCGGTCAGCTCGTCGGTCGCTACCGCTTGATGCGCGAGCTCGGTCGCGGGGGCATGGGCGTCGTGTTTCTCGCGCACGATGCCGAGCTGAATCGCGACGTCGCGATCAAGGTCGTGCGGCGCAGAGGCGCTCTCGACTCGAACCTCGACGCGCGGCTGCGCCGTGAATCGCGGTTGCTCGCCCGCATCCGACACCCGTCGGTGATCGCGATCTACGACGTCGGGGTGAGTGGCGACAACGTGTTCGTCGCGATGGAGCTGGTGCGCGGAACCACGCTGTCGAGCTGGCTCCAGGCCGCGCCGCGATCGTGGCGCGAGATCGTCGAGGTCGTGCGCCGCGCAGCGGATGGCTTATCTGCTGCGCACGAAGCCGGCGTGCTTCACCGCGACGTCAAACCCGACAACATCCTGATCGAAACGCGCGATGGACGCGTCACACGCGTCATCGTCAGCGACTTCGGTGTCGCGCGCCCGCTCGATCAAGACACGCCTGGTGACGTTCCGGCCGACGAAATCGGTGTGCTTACCGCCGCGGGGATGGCGCCTGGCACGCTCGCATACATGGCGCCCGAACAACTCGACGGACGGTCGATCGACGTGCGAGCCGACGTGTTCGCGCTTGCGGTGACTGCGTGGGAGGCGCTGTACCACAAGCGTCCGTTCGCGGGGAGCGATCGTGCGGCGCTGCGCGCCGCGATTGCGGAGGTGCCGAGTCATCCACAGCGATCGCGAGTGCCGCAGCGGATCGAACGCGCGTTGCATCGCGCACTCGATCCCGACTTGGCCCGGCGAACACCGTCGATGCAGGCGTTCGCGAGCCAGCTCGCAGTCTCGTCGCGTCGCGCCGTCATCGTGGGTGCGGCGGCAGTCGCGATCGGTGCCGGCGCGGTCGCGTTCGCGGTGTCGTCGCGCGGCAGCGAGCCGCATGCATGCTCGGTCGCGGGGCTCGATCAGGTGTGGCCACAGTCCTCGTTGCCTGCGGCGCGGTCCGGTGTTCCGGGCCTGGTCGGTCGCATCGACGCGATGGCGGCCGGCTGGCGAACGCAGCGCGCCGAGCTTTGCACGGCCGCCAAGCGCGGCGATGTGATCGCGAAGGATGTGCTCGACTGCCTCGACCGCTGGCCGGTTCAGCTCGACGCGGAGCTCGCCTCGCTCGCACCGATGTCGCCCGAACAGCCAGTCGTCCTCGCCGATCCGCGCGTGTGCCGCGGCTCGGCCGCCCACGTGCTCGGGCTCTACGTCACCGCGGATCCAATTCGCCAGCGCGAGGTCCAGCAGCTGCGTCGTCAGCTCCGCATGATTAACCTCGACGCCGCAGCCTCGGTGCGCGAGATCGACGCGTTGGCGCCGGCGATCACCGCGACCCAGCTCGTCGGCATGCGTGACGAGCTTGCTCTGTTCCGCAGCCACGCGGCGCGCGACCCCGACGAGTCGATCCTGCGTGCGCTCGCGGCGCAGGCCGAACACGACGGCGACGATTCGGTCGCCGCATACGCGTGGATCGACCTAAGCTCGGTGGTACTCGCCGGTGCGCCGGATGCGGCGCGCGCGCACGACTTGCTGTCGATCGCCGATGCGGCGATTCGCAGGCTCGGCGACGACAGCGAGCTACGCGCCGACTGGCACTCGGCCGACGCGCGAGCGGCCGCTGTCGACGGAGATGTCGAGCGCGTGCACGCGGCGATCGACGCGATGACCAAGCTCGATCCGAGCGATCCGAATCCCTGGGCCGGAGCCGCGTCGGCGCTCAGCCAGGTCGGCGAGCCCGATGCGGCCGTGCGGCTGCTCGAGCCTCGGCTCGCGCGCCTCCGAGGCAGCCACTCCGTGATGATCGACTACGGCAACGCATTGCTCGAGATCGGACGTAGTCAAGACGCGATCGCGGCGCTGACCGAAGCCGTGCGGCTCGCAGACGTGATGAATCCCCAGCACGTCGCGACTGCACTCGCGCGGATCGATCTCGCCCGCGCGCACATCATGGTCGGGGATGCGGACCACGCGCTTGCCGAGCTCGCGCGCGCAGCACCGATCGTGACTGCACCTACCGCCCCCGCCGCGGCCACGGCGTCGTATCACGAGCTGCGCGGGCAGATCTTCGACACGCTCGGCCGTCACACGGAGAGTCTCGACGCGTTGCGAGCCGCCGTCGCAGTGTGGACATCGGCGCCGCACACGGATCCGAAGTCGCTCGCGATCGCTCGTATCAACCTCGGCATCGCGCTGCGCAAGACAGGTGACGCCGCAGCGGCACTCCGAATCGAACAGAGCGCCGTCGATGATCTCGCCGCCGCAATGGGCGACGCGAATCCATTCGTCGCAAACGGCTACGCCGAGATCGGCGATACGCAAGCGCGGCTCGGGCACCCGCGCGAGGCGCGCGCCGCGTTCGAGAAATCGCTCGCGATCTACGGCGTGATTCCGGCCGATCCGGGGTACGTCGGGCTTGCCAAACGAGGGCTCGCGTTCGTGCTGCCGGCCACCGAGCGCAAGCGTGCACTCGAGCTCGCCGGCGACGCACTGGCCGCGTGGCGCGAGCATCCGAGCGCGTGGCAAGAGGACATCGCAGTCACCGACGCATGGTTCGTGCGTCACCGAGGCAACGCGCGATGACTCTCGACGAGCTGCTCGCCGAAGGGCGTCGCGCGTGGCCAATGCTCTCCGCAGATCCACCCGTCACGGACATCTTGCGGCGCAAGGATGCGGCGCCGGATGGCGATCTCGGTACGTTCGACGCTGCGGAGGTCTTTCTCGCCGCCGCTCTGCTCGGTGGCGACGCCGCGGCGCCGGGCGCCTTCGAGCAACGGTACTTCTCGGTGATCGACGCCGTACTCGATCGCGCGGGCGCGACGCGCGACGAGCTCGACGAAGTCCGCCAGGTGTTGCGCAAACGCTTACTCGTGCCACCGGGCGACGGTCCTCCGCGCCTCGTCGACTACTGCGGTGAGGGCCGGCTCGCGGGATTGCTGCGGATCGCTGCGACCCGCGCGCTCGTCAACCTGCGCACGAAGCGGCGGCCCGGCGGTGGCCTCGACCAGCTCGCGGAGCACGTTGCCGCCGAGCTCGATCCGCAGCGCGCGATTCTAAAGCAGCAGGAGCGCACCGACGTCGCAGACGCGATTCGCGCCGCGGCACGCGGCCTCTCGCAGCGAGCACGCACGCTGCTGCGGCTCAACCTCGTCGATGGCCTCTCCGTCGACGAGCTCGGCCGGGTGTTTCAGCTGCATCGCTCGAATGCAGCTCGCCAGCTCGCACGTGCACGCGACGAGCTGATCGCCGGCACACGCGCGCGGCTCGCCGAGCGCTGGGGCAGTGACGCCGCGGCGCTCGAGCTGATCTCGTCGAGCCTCGACGTCACGCTGGGTCGCGTACTTGCGACCGGTTCGACGTGGGGCGGGGGAAAGCCACCGCCGGCGTGACGCGCGAGGTGTCGCACCCCGCGACTTGCCGCTGTCTGGCCGGTTAAGGGGTGTGTGGCTCGATCGATTGGTCATTGCTGCGGCGCTGGTCGGCTGTACACGTCTCCCAGCGACCGGAGGCACCGGCAGCGATGGTGGCGGCAGTGGTAGCGACGGTGGATTGACGGCATGTGCCCAGCCAGCAACCTGCAGTGCGTGGAACGTGGTGTCGCGATGCGGGGTCGAGGAGACGTGTGCGGGCGGTTGCTTCGCCGGCGAGTGCCGCAGCGATGCGTGTGCAGATGAATGCGGTCTCGATGAAGTCGGGCCGCACGGCACGTGTCGGTTGTGGGACCTCGCAGAAAAGGCGTTCGTGTCGGCGAATCCGAATGCCTCGTTGCATGATCGGGCGCGTGACTACGACCGGATGATGCGTTTGCATCATCTACCGGAGGGCGGCGTGGCGGGCGTGATCTATACCGACGAGTCTCGTACGCAAGTCGAGTCGTACGATGGCATCGTGGATTCTGCGCTGTGGACCGGCACGCAGCTCGCCGCGCAGAGCTGGCGCCATCTCGCGACGCGGTCCGCGGATTCAGCCGCTCGTATCGCGGCGCTCGCGAGCACGTTGCACCTATGGTTCAACGTCAGCGGCGATCCTGCGTTTCTAGCGCGATTCGCAGCGCCCGAAGGGAGCACGCTGGTGCCGATGGATTGCTCGCGTCGCGTGATCCACTGCAATGCGCAGTTCGAAGGGCAGCAATACCGCTGGCGCGGCGACACCAGCCGCGATCAGTACACGGGCTGGATCCTCGGCGTGTGGTTCGCGTACGCGGCAACGCCAGACGAGACACTGCGCGCCAAGCTGCGCTCGGACGTGCTCGAGCTGATCGGTGAGCTGATGATCGATCGCCATGCCGTGCCGGTGCGCGCGACGATCAACGGAGTGCCGATCGACACGACGCTCGACTCGAAGTTCGTGATCCTCGCGCCGCAAGAAATGACCGACGGCCGCATCACGATGTCGGTCGATACAGGTGACCTCGGTGACGCGCAAATGGATGGCGCACGAGAGTTCGTGCCCGACGCTGGGGCGCTGCTCGGCCAGCTCATCGGCTTCGCGCCATCGATCCCGCGCCCCGGTTCGGCGATGATGCTCGGCGCGTTCTACGCGGTCGCGCTGCGCATGACCGAAGACGAGCCGGCACTCGCCGCTCGCCACGCCGCGATCCAAGCCGATTACGACGCCGAGTTCGAGCGCCTGTTCGCGATGGCATCGCAGTCGGAGTACAACAACAGCTGCGGCGCGAAGTACTACGGCACGCACATCTCGCGCATCATGGCGTACCTCTGGACATCGCTCGAGCGCGATCCGATGCGCAGCGCACGCCTCGTCAACGACGTGATGGCGCCGATGTGGCCTGAGGTCGCCGCGCACAAGAACGTCTATTACGCGTTCCTCAACGCGGGCGCGCGCGGCGGCTTCGCGAACGAGGTCGCAGCGCACGTCGCGCAGCTCGCGCAATACGAGCCCGGGCCGCGTATTCACGTCGCGCGCAACGGCACCAGCGAATATCCGATCGATAACGACTGCGGCTCGCCCAGCGATCCGTACTCGACGGTCGCCACCGATGTCGGCGATCGCGTGATGGACGATTTCATGTGGCAGCGCCATCCCTGGCAGCTCGTGACGCCGCGCATCGGCACCTACGTCCACTCGGGCAACGACTTCCTCGCGGCGTACTGGCTCGGCCGGTTCCACGACCTCCTGCCCGACGATCGCGCGGGCACCTGCACACGGTGGGAGCCATGAAGGCACTCGTGTTCGCTTGGCCGCTACTGTCGTTCGGCTGCATCTCCGTGTATTCGGGCGACGACTCCTCAGATCAATCGATGACCGAGAACGATTGCGCCAACCGTGTCGACGACGACAGCGACGGCCGAGTCGATTGCGCGGACACCGACTGCGCGAGCAGCTCGTCCTGTCAATCTGCGAACAAGGAGCTGATCTGCGCCGATCAAGTGGACAACGATCACGACGGTCACGTCGACTGCGATGACACCGACTGCATGGCCGAGCTCGCGTGCTACGAAGTGCCCGACGATCAATTCGACTTCATGGACGGCCCTGGGCTCAGCTCGCTCGATATCGCGCTTGTCAAGCCACGCTTCCTCGCCGACACCGTGCAGCTCGATGTCGACACGTATGGCGCGTTTCCGCCGTCGGACCTTGTCTATCAATGGGGCGTCCGGGTCGACTTGTATGTGGGAACGAGCGGTCCGCCAAGCGCCGAAATCACCACCGGACGCTTCGACGGTGATCGCGACATCGACGCGATCGGGGTCTCGCCGTTCGACGTCGCTGTCACCGACTATGGCGAGGGTGTGGTCATCGAGCTCAGCCACACGCCGCCGGAGATCGATCACTTCAGCGTCGGCTCGTTCGTTCGCGTCACCACCGACGATCCGCTCGAGACCGACCGACTCGGCAACGATCTTCCGTATCCACTGCCGCCGCGCTAGGCACAAGGGATGTCGCCGCATATCTGCCGCAAAGTCCAGCTACCCGAGAAGTGCTGGCACACGCTGCGTCACACGTTCGGAACCCACGCTGCGCTGTTCGGCGTGAACCCGTGACGGTTGCACCCAACCGCCGCATCCTTAAGATGCTCGGCGCTCGTGGCAGCCACATGGCAGCGGGGCAGACCCGAAAGCAGAAACGGCCGCGACTGCGGCCGGTTAGGTGGTGGAGATAAGGGGGATCGAACCCGAACGAGAGACAACAACGAGACGAAGAGTCACGTGGCCTTGCAGCGTTCTCGTCGGGTTACATCGATCCTCCATCCGTTCACGTCTTGGTTGATCCGTCTGGATCTGGTCCGCTATGGCGCGTTTGCGCCACGGCGATTCGTCGTGTAGTTGCAACCGAGTTGCGCGTTAGCGGGAACGCGTTCCCGTTATGCGGATAATCGCTACCGAGTTGCACGGTGCGGACGAGTGCCTGCTCAGGCGCCGAGCGATCGTGGCTCCCGCAACGGAGCCATCAGCGGGCACTGAAGCGGATCACGAGACTGGATCACACCGCTACGGCGCGTCCTTCAAGAAGCACAGGTTTGAATGTCCACTTCTTCACAGCCGTAGCGATCTTGGCGTCGTAGTTCTGGACCTGTGTGCTCTGGATCGTGACTACGTTTGTCACCTGTCCAGAATCATCGACGCAGTACTTGAAGGCTCCCTGCAGCGTCTGGCCGGTTTTTCGAGCCGCCTCCATGATGTCACCACCGGGTGTAATCAGCTTGTCACCGGAGGTGCGGTAATCTTCGATGAGTTTCGCTGAGACGATCGGGGGCCGCCGTCAGGATTCGGCGCCAGGTCAGCTGTCGTAATCGGACGGGGTGTCGTCGCTGGCTGCTCGTTGCTGCCGCACGCAACCGACACGACGACCATCCAAGTGACGCCGCCTGTACTCATGCGTCCATCGTAATTCATGTTGTCGATACCGAACGAGTCGACGCGCAGCCTCAGAGCGTTCAGACGATCGCTTGGGTCATTAGGGAACTATTCGTCGAAAACGCGCACATGAACAGTCGCGATTGACTCGATGCCATGGCAGGTCTCTACTGATTGCCGAGGATGTCACTCCTTCGTGCAACCCGTGCTCTGATCGTCGAGAGGCTTCGCCGTCGCGTCGCCGCAGCATGGTTCGAGCGTCGATTCTCACGATTGGGTCCAGGCATGCGCCCGGCAGACATCGAGGAACGTTTCGGCCAGGCAAGCGAAATCGAGGAAGGCCAGGTCCCGGAAGGATCCGTCGTCGGGCTCCAAGAAGCATTCGCGTACAAGCTTCCCTCCGGCGCGCCGTACCTTCTCTGGCGCTATCTGCGGGGCAACCGGACGTTCATCGTCGTATTCGCTCATGCTGGTGATGTCAGCGAGTGGCGACTTTCATTCCGAGTAGGATACCCGTCCGCTATCGACGGCAGATAACTTCACGACACACCCAGCTATCTTGCCGCGGAGCGCAACATTGCTATGGCTCTCCCAATCGAGTTCTTCACGTTGGTCTTCCGCAAAGCCGACATCGCAGCAAGCTTTCCAGGCGGCCTCGACGCATTTCTCAAGCTTTGTGACGCGCCGACCTTTCTCGAAGACGACCACCTCGTGCGCATGTCCTTTATGGGGCTCAGCGACGTCGACGCGGTCTTGAACCTCATCGATAGCGCAAGGCCCGCCGATGAGCTCAGGTATGCGGTGGTTCAGATCGGGATCGATCGCTCGCAGGTTCCTGCGTGGCTCGCGACAGACGACACCTCATCGTATGTCTGGCTCGCGGAAACAGTACCTGGGCCCATCGTCGAACCTCCCGGCTATTTTGGCGCGTACTTCACGCCCATTCCGCTCGCGAGTTTCAACGATGCGCTTCGCACCCGCGGCGTTGGCCTTGAGATGCACAGCAACGAATCGGAAGTCCACGAGGTCACGTTCCTACGAGGCTCGACATTTGTGGATGCGTGGCTCGTTGCAGACGAACAGCAGTACATGCGCGGTCTGATTACGCAGGCCCCTCGTGGTCGCCGTATCAACTTGGGTGAGCATCAGCAGCTGATAGCTGACCTCGAGGCGGTTGTGCGTGACCTTGGCTGGGACGGCAGCAAATGAGGTGTTGCCTCGCGCACCCTTGTAGTTTCGAGCCCTGCGGCGAACTTGGGGGTGTTTGCGCCGCGCACGATATCGAGTCGACTCGTGAGGACTCGACGTCACGCATCGTCTCGTCGAAGTGCTGCCTCGACCTGGAATGGCCAGTTTTTGCGCGGCTCGCATTCCGCGAACAATCTCGCAACAAAGTCGACGGTCTCACGCCCACTCGGTCGATTCGATCGTCTGCGAAGCCGTTGTGGGAGCTGAGCGAACGCTTGCTCGCCGCATAGAAGTTCACTACAGTCGACGTGTGATGCAGCGCCCGACCACGACGACGTATCCCGCCTCGAGCGGGTTTGTTGTCGCGTGCGCTCGCTGAGCTCCCCACCGACCAACACCCGCCAACTGGCCGGGTGTTCGTCACGCATTCGGCCTCTTTTGCAAGGAGCCCGTCATGCCGACATTGGATGAGCAGATCGCCGAGCTCACGCGCGGCGCACTCGATGTGATCGCCATCGAAGACTTACGTACGAAGCTCGCGCGCGGAAAGCCGCTGGTCGTGAAGCTCGGCGCAGATCCGACAGCTCCGGATCTACACCTCGGCCATTCGGTCGTATTGCACGCGCTGCGGCGGTTTCAGGACCTCGGCCACCGCGTCCAGTTCTTGATCGGCGACTTCACCGGCGCGATCGGTGATCCGTCGGGTCGCAACACGACGCGACCGCAGTTGACGCCGGCGCAGATTCAGGCCGCTGCGGCTACGTACGCGCAGCAGGTCGCCAGGATTTTGCGGCCGGACGCGATCGAGGTCGTTTACAACTCGACCTGGTTCGGCCAGATGGCGACGGCTGACTTCATCTCGCTAGCGTCGCGCTGGACGGTGGCCCGCATGCTCGAGCGTGACGACTTCGCGAAGCGGTTCGCGAATCACGACGCAATCGGCGTGCACGAGCTGTTGTACCCACTGGTTCAGGGCTACGACTCGGTCGCGATGCGCGCCGATGTCGAGCTGGGTGGAAGCGACCAGCGGTTCAACCTGCTCGTCGGGCGCGGCTTGCAGCGCGACTACGGTCAGGAGCCGCAGGTGGTCATCATGTTCCCGTTGCTCCTTGGTACCGATGGCGTCGAGAAGATGTCGAAGTCCAAGGACAACGCGATCGGCATCGCCGAAGCGCCGACCGTGCAGTTTGCCAAGACGATGGGCATCGGCGACGCGACGATGCACCAGTGGTACGAGCTGATCGGCGACACGCCGGGCGCGTTCGCCTCGCCGCGAGATGCGAAGCTCGCGCTCGCGCGCAGCATCGTGGCGCGTTACCACGGCGAGGCCGCAGCGGCGGCAGCCGTCGACGAGTACGAGCGCAAGGCGCGGGGCGGCGAGCCCGACTCGATGCCGGAGCTCGCGATCGCCGCGGGAGCGACGCTCGTCGATATTCTCGTTGCGAGCGGTCTCGCACCGAGCCGGACGCGCGCCACAAATGACCTCAAGAACAACGCGGTCTCCGTGGATGGCGTGCGGACGAAGGACAACCTCGTGCTCGCGGTGGGTGCGCATGTGGTGCGCTCGGGGAAGAATCGTTTCGCCCGCGTCACGATCATGTGAACAGCGTGACGGCGCGCATGATCTCGCACGAGTACATCAGACCGAATCGAACACCTGACCTCATCAACCAGTCGTACCCACGCACGAGTTCGGCGGCGTGTTGTGATTGGTAGCCGCTCCACCGCCGAGCGCGACTATCACCTCACCGAAGATCGCGTTGAACTTGTCCGTGATCATCTTGAAACGCACTGCCGGCCGGACGTTTCCGAGTTGTTGATCAAGGCGTCGATCGAACCATTCCCTGTTGTGCTTTCTCTTCTTTAGCAAGCCAACAAGAGAGCGTCCGTCGTGCATGTATTCCATTAGCCACTCGAACTCCTCGACGGAAGCGATTGTCAGCGGCGATACCTGCAGTTGAGCCAAGAGGCTCTCCTCGCTACATCGTCGACGAATGTGCTGGTACAGGAGGACATCCTCGCCGATTTCATCGTATGTGACGAGCACCGGGTGAAGCTTCAGATGACGCGAAACACCCTGTTCCTCGAATACACCCGCGCGGATCTCGTCGATGTTGGCATTCAACTTCCGAACCGCGCCCTTAAAGTTGCGGTCTTCGGCAAACAAGAAACGTTCGAGCCAGTCCAAAACGGCCGATTGTGATTTCGCGCGGTGAACGGAGCCTTCGGGCAGCATCGTAGATTTGATCGAAAAGAGCGCCGCGTGATCCTCTTCGATTACGATCACATCTTCGATCTCGTCTTCAGAGCCTGGTTTCGTCGGCAGCACCAGACGCCAATTCCTCCTGAAGCGTGGCGATGCACTTGCCTTCCTCGCAAGGTCTCCAGCGTACCGCTCGAAAGCCGTTCCGAAGGCTGCAGACCAGCGTTTGAATCCGATGGAGTCACCGTGCGCAGCCTTCGACTTTTCAAGGTATGCGCCCCACGGCCCGGAATGCAACTGCGTTGCAAGCGCCGCTTGCGACGTAATGAGCCAGCCATCGTTGTGATCGACTAGCAGCGGTTTTCGTCGCAGAAGTGAGGGTGCATGGAGCAGGCCGTTGGCATCCCGTGCGTGCTCGGCAGCTAGGATCTGTGTGCGGGCATCGTCACGCGTCACGGCAATCGCGTTAAGCCGCGACTTGATCCATTCCGGATCGACGCCCGTTGGCTTCCAATACTCGAGGCTCATGGCGGGAACGCCGTCCTTCTCGCCAGCGCGCCTTACTACGCCAAGCAACGGTGCCAGTACAAAGCGGTAGTACTGCTCGAAAGGCGCCGTAAACGTATCAAGTTGCATCTTGAGCCATGCTTGCTCGCCACCCAACGCGTCGTCTTCGGGGCACTGGCGAAAGAGTTCGTAGCTACGCACGGCGAGCCCTGCCCAGTTGTGGTTCTTGTTGAAGCAGTGCCCGCGAACTTCGATCGCGATGAGCTCTTCCTCTGTGCTTAACGTTCGACTGTCTGGCTCCGCCCATTCGCCCAAGTAACAGTTGGCTCCGAGCATCCAAAACACGAGCTCGGCATCGGAGGGCGTTTGATCGTTGTCACCGCCTTCGACAAGGACGAGGTGCTGTAGGTAGCTAATCACCTCCTCATGCACGATCATCATTCGGTTGCGGTTTCGGGCGACGAATTCGCGCGCGTTTGCAACGAGTCGCGTTGCGCGCTCGTCACCGGTGATCTCGAGCACTGGGTCCACTGTGCGACGGCGGATCTCATCCGCGGTTCGGCTTGGGTGCTGCACATAGGCCGCGAGCTGCGCGAGTCTTGTGACGCTCGGTTTCCATCCATATGAGCGCACGCGATCGAGTAGAAGATCGGGCTGCATCGTTTGGCCGAATACTTGGCGCGACGACAGGTACATCCCGATATAGGAGATCGGCGGTGGCGGCATGCGTGGCAGCTGTTCTTCCTTCTTTGTTCCCGTCGATGTCGTGGATCCTCGATGCTATCGCAGTCGAAAATCACCGCGGCGCGAGAGCCCTATCCATACCCGACCGCTAGCGCAGCAAAACGTTGCAGTACACAGCACGTCGGTAGCTTCTTAACGTCTCGCGCCTATCGGCGCTTCGGATCGCAGTGTTCTCGTCAACGCCTCACCAGTGCTACGGTTGTTGCGTGGAGGACGAGAAGCTCATTGCGATCGAGGCAGTTCGCAAGCGTCCCGGGATGTATGTCGGCGACACCGACGACGGCAGCGGCGTTCTCCACTTGTTGCTAGAACTCGTCGCGAACGCGTACGACCAATACCTCACAGGGCGCTGTACCAAGGTCGCGATCGATATTGCGGCCGACGGAACGATCACCGTCGAGGATGACGGTCCCGGCTTCTCCTCGGGCGGAAGCGCCGAGTTGCCACCTCTCCATGAGATGCTGACGCAGCTCTCGCGCCGTCCCACAGTCGATGGGCATCGTCCGCATGTTCATCTCGGCCTCGGCGGAATGGGCTTGTTTGTAGTGAACGCATTGAGCGAACGTTTCGAGCTGCGGTCCATACGTGAGGGCATGGAGACTGCAGTTGCCTACGCGCGCGGCACAGTCGTCGAAGCAGTAACGACTATCGCGACTCACAAGCCGGATGGAACGATGGTCCGTTTCCGACCAGATCCCACAATCTTCACCTACCCGCGCGTGCCCCGAACCGCACTCGCGAATCGACTCGAGGACCTGAGCTTCCTAGCGCCTCGACTTACGTTGAGCTGGAAGATTGAGGGTGACGACCTGACGGCCGGTGGCTTAGCCGCGCGCGTCGGACTTGGCGTCCCGTGCGAGCTACACGACGTTGCAAAGCACTTCGGCGCGTACGACACACCCAACGGGCCAATCGATGTCGAAGTCGCCATTGCCTGGTGCAGGTCGAAGTGGAGAGCGAATCGCGATCCGGTGATCGATAGCTTTGTGAACATGGAGCGGACCCGCAACCATGGAAGTCACGTCGACGGCCTCCTCGATGGCATCCGCGCGTTCTTCCGAGGGCGCAAGGAAAAGCGCATGGCGGGTCTCGTCGCGGCGGTTTCCGTGGTGCTTACCGATGTGAAGTTCGGTGAACCCGACAAGAGTCGTCTTGTGACTAGCGAAGCGCGGGATCCGGTCGCGAGTGCGACGAAGTCGGCGCTGGACGAATGGAATGAGAAACGGCCAGCAGTCGCTGATGAGATTCGGTCACGGGTTTCCGGGTCGTAAGCTCGCGAGGAGCGATGTCGGGTAAGGATGCGCGCGATGGGTTCTGGTTTCAGGACGCGAAAGCGTTGACTCGTTTACTCGACGACGCTATCGAACGGCGGCGTCGGCGCATCCTCGGCGAGCCACTCAATCCTGAGCTGCGCGTTCGTGTGGAGAGCGCGGTGCGCGTGCTCATCGATAACAACACCACCGACTCCGTATCACCGTCACCGCCGCGGCCGAGTTGGGATGGCACGTTCACACGAGGTGATCGTGTCGTCGTTGATGAATGCAAGCTCGGTGGCCCGACGCGTGACGATCGCGTCACGTTCTATCGGCGATTGCGCGCAACGATCGAGAACGGCGTCGCTGCGGAACAGCTCGTGCCGCGACTCACGGTGGGCCGCGACGCGCTGGCCGAGCCTGAACGATGGCGCCGACTGCCCGAACTCGCGCCCAACCTGGGACCACCCGAAGAACCAGTCCCGCGCGTCGATAGTGCCGAGCGCCTTGCCGCCGAAGCGTTGTACTACCTGACTACTGCCCAACCACGCTGGAAGCTCAGCCAGCAAGAAGAGGGGAACCGCGAGGAACTCGAACCGTCTCGGGTTTCGACACCCGCTGCGTTGTCTCTCGAGAACGCCCGCAATCTGCTGGCGCGGTTTGAACTCGACGATGCGGCCACGATCGCAGACGTGGAATCGCAATTACGAGCGCAACTCGACGCCCTAGACGCCGCAGACTTTGCGGTCGATTCGCTGATCGATGTTCTGCGTGGGTGGATTGACCGAATCGCACGTGCGCGCGATTGGCATGAGGACCTGACCGCGGACACGTTGGGCGAGCGAATGATGATGCTGGCACGCTATCTCGAAGTGCCACCGCCGGTGGAAGCACTATGGCATCGCATCAGACAGGCGGTGCCCGCCTTGGCACCAACCGCGATCGATATTCAGCCTTGGCGAGACGTTCAGCCGCAGATC
>Ga0070698_100003168_pt1 | contig 18134 bp, 18 predicted proteins | sample KBSK1502metaG_FD_65477 | JGI IMG/M metagenome (GOLD analysis project Ga0070698, IMG submission 65477) | Corn, switchgrass and miscanthus rhizosphere microbial communities from Kellogg Biological Station, Michigan, USA - KBS K1-50-2 metaG | ecosystem: Host-associated > Plants > Roots >...
AGAGCATGATTGCCGGAGATGATGATGTTCTCCGGCTTGATGTCGCGATGAACTACTCCCTGCTCGTGCGCATAGCTCAGCGCATCAGCAACTTCGCGAAGAATCTTCGTCGCTTCCTGAACCGGCAGCTCGCCTGTTCTGGTCAGTCTCGTCCGAAGATTCTCTCCGGTGATGAACGGCATTGTGTAATACAGCAGTGAACCTTTTGCACCCGCTGCCAGCAATGGCACGATATGCGGGTGCTGGAGTCGCGCAGCCAGCTGAATCTCTCGCCGGAACCGGTCGGTGTTAATTCCGGCCGCGAGATCAGGAGGGAGAACCTTGATTACAACCTGGCGTTCGAGGTCGGTCTCGGTTGCAACAAAGACGCGCGACATTCCCGCGCCACCGAGCTCGCGATCGATCCGGTAAGCTGAACCTAGAACTTCCTGGAGCTGGGATTGGAGGTCGGAAGTCACGGCACCGAATATGGGAGGCTTTGGAAAAACCTGCTACGTGCTCTTAGCCTCGATGCCTGAACTCGAGAGGGAGCTCAGTCCAACGCTCACGACCCTTGAAGTATTTCCACGGCTTATAGCCATTCTTTCGAATAAACTCACGATACCGCTTGTGCCGAATGCGAAACAGGCGATCGGATGAAGCAATCCGCCGGTGCGGCCAATCCTGAAGCAGCCGCTCGACCTTCCAGAGATTTCCACCGGACAAGCGCCAGTCATACGGATCGAGCACGCGCAAATCCAGCACGCAATAACCCCTGATCCGGCCGGAGTGATCTACGTATCCCTCAGCATAACTCTGTGCCAGAGCGCGAGGAGTTGCGAACAACGGCTTGCGTCCGTGCAATCCGGGATCGCGCGAGCGCGCAACCGAGCCCCAGCCCGTTCGTGTGCGATAGATCCAGATCACATGATCGAGCAGGTCGATCGACTCGAAGCCGAGGATCAGTGGAGGAAACCCGTGCTGCTCGAGAGTGACCGCGGCAAAGAGCGCAGCCTCGAGGCAATGCGCGGTGCGAGTGCGAACGACTCCGCGAAACCCGCGCATCGTGTCGCCGGCTGTCTCGCGATTGTACGGCAGGCTGTTGAGCCATCGTTGAACACTGAGCGGAGTACGAAGCTCACGCACAATGCGCCGCTCAGCCGATGAAAGCTCGAGCGAAGGAGGAACAACTCTCGATGTATCCGGGAGCCTCGAATCCACTACTGCTTCTTCAGCTCCATCGTCCAGATGTCGCTCTGCCTGTCGCCGATGGTGAAGTAAAACTTGTTGCCGTACACATCGAACGTGGAGCGATAGAGCTGCCGCAGAGGATCAGTGAAGTGAAGCACCCTTCTCTCTTCATCGCCGTTGACCGGAATCTGCCAGATTGCGGAAGTCCCGTCGGCTTCGCGGACTGCACTGTAGAAGTGCTTCGAGTCTCTACTCCACGGACCTGCACCTGCTGAGCTCGCAAGAATCCCGGGATTACGGAGCTGAATGAATTTCGGATTCGATCCGTCTGCAGCTGCGATGTACGCACCAGCGGGACAGTTGTCGCACACAACCGCCGCCTGAGCGATATGTACCATCCACTTTCCGTCCGGCGAATACATGCTCGGCGAAACGCCGCCGCGAAACAGGAGCGCGGGCGCGCCCCATGTAATTCCCTGTCGCTTTATCTCGAACACCGAGTCAGGGAATACCATATATAGTATTGCGTCCTTGCTGTGCCATACGGGCAGGCGCTGCTCCCCGGGACCCTGCACCACAGGACGAATATTCGTTCCGTCAGCATTCATGACGAAGATGTCGCGAGTTCCATTCTGCACACTGTAGAAGGCGATCTCGCTTCCGTCAGGAGACCATGCAGGGTGAAAATCATCGAATGCATTCCGGGTCAGCTGCTCAGGATCGCCACCAGTGAGCGACACCTTGTAGATGTCCTGGTTTCCGTTGACGTTCGAGTCATACGCGAGCCATTTCCCGTCTGGTGAAACGGAGCCGAACTCGACTGTCTGATTTCCAGCCGTTACAGGCTTTGCCTGAGCTGCACTGGCGACATCCGATCCGCGCGGAGCAGCGGTCCAGATATTTGCAACGGTCGTGAATGCGCTATATGCGAGAAGCTTTCCGTCTCGAGAGATCGAGATAGTGTGCGGGTTGAGACCTGTGGTAAGTCGGACAGGCGCACCGTGCGGAGTCAGATCACCATTAAGGCGCTGAACGTATACATCCCGTGATCCACCGAGCGAGGAGACGTAAAGCAGAGAGCCGTCGGGCGTCCATACCGGTGCGGTGTTGAGATGGCTTTCGTCAGAAACGCGCACCGGCGGTCCACCTTCTGATTTCATCACCCATATCGACGACGGTGCGATGTTTCCGATATCGGTGCCGCTCAGGAACCCACTGTTGCCGCGGACGAACGCAATCAGCTTATCGTCGTACGACCATGACGGTGCAAACGCACCCGCTCTGTCGGCACCGGTAAGGTCTCTGCGATTTCCGTCGGTCTTCCTGATGATGGCAAGACCACCGTTCTCCAATCGTCCGCAGACGAATCGGTCACCTGCATGAGCCCAGCTGCATTGATAGAGTAAGTCGAGCTGTGGAACAGGGGATGGAGATCCGCCGAGTGCGGGGATCATCATCATCTTGTCTTCAGTGGTGAAAAGAATCTCGGAGCCGTCAGGATTCCACTGCGGCCACCGGGGGTTTACCGATGTGTCGGTAAGCGCGATCGCCCGGCCGCCTGACAACTGTCTGACAAAGAGCTGCAACCGCCCTGAAGTATTCACGACGTACGCAACCATTTTTCCATCAGGCGAAATGCTCGGGTGGAACTCGAGTCCAGGCGCGCTCGTGATCTGGCGGGTCGTGCCGACAGAGATGGTATTGTTATCGCGACGCAGTGCAATGGTGCTTGCAAACAATGCCGTTGCAACAATCCCAAGCACACCAGCAGCCACTGCAATGCGCTGTGGTGTCCACTTGAACGGTTTTCCAATCAGGAAGGGTGCGGCAGCGGTAGCGCCACTCGCTATCGAATATGGCTCGAGCGCCGTGTAGAGATCGTCGGCAGACTGAAAGCGATTTGCAGGATTTTTTTCAAGGCAGCGCATAACGATCGCTGCAAGTCCAGGAGGCACTTCCGGACGCAGCTGGAGCAACTGCTCTGGCAGTGTAGTTATCTGTGCCGAGAGTGTCTGCTGAGGATTCATTCCACCGAACGGCTTCTGTCCCGAGAGCAGCTCGTAAGCAACCACTCCAAGCGCATAGATGTCTGCTCGCGCATCGATGTTCGGATCAGCAAGCGCCTGCTCTGGTGCCATGTACGCGGGTGTTCCAATGGCAACGCTCAATGATGTAAGTGCGATCGCTATGTCAGTTGCCTGCGACGATGCACTCGTGAGCGCCTTGGAGACACCGAAGTCGAGTACGAGCGCATGATTGCCGGAGATGAGAATGTTCTCGGGCTTGATGTCCCGGTGAACTATTCCCTGTGAGTGTGCGTAACTCAGCGCTTCAGCAACGTCGCGCAGGATCCGTGTGATCTGCTGCGTCGAAGTGCTACGCTCGTGCATCCACGTGCGAAGATTGTCACCGTTGATGAACGGCATCGTGAAATAGAGAAGCGATCCGCGTGCACCGGCAGCGAGCAGCGGCACGATATGCGGATGCTGCAGTCGCGCAGCAACGTGAATCTCCCGGCGAAACCGATCGGTGTTGAGTGCCGCGGTAACGTCCGACGGGAGAATCTTCACTACAACCTGCCGGTCGAGATCGAGCTCGGTCGCGACAAACACCCGCGACATGCCTGCACCGCCCAGCTCACGATCGACGCGATAGCCGGGGCCTAAGATTTCCTGGAGCTGAGTGGAGAGATCCGTTGTCACGCTGGGACGAATATGCCAGTCGGCTGGGGAACCAGAAAGACGCGGCATCAGGTATTACCTGAAAACCAGAAAAACGCGGTGTTAGGTATTAGATAAACCAGAAAAAGCGCCGCGATTTCTCGCGGCGCTTTTTAACAGGGCCTTAGCCTTTCTTGCCCTTTCCCGGATTGGTGGTCGGCTTTGCACCTCTGCCGCCATTTGCCGGAACCCCAGCCGGTGGACCTGCGCCGGTCTTTGTAGTACCGAGGGCCTTGCCCGGGTTAGCGGGCCGACCAGCAGTTGCGGGACGGTTGCCTTGGCTAGGCCCAAGACCCTCGGGAATCTGCTCGATCTCTCTATCCGAGGCGCGTGCCTGAAGTTTTGCCAGAACACGAGCCAGTGCTTCGTCGGATGGAAGACCGCGATCGACAAGTGAGCCGATGACGAAAAGCGGTACCGCGAGTGAACGGCCGGAAGGCGCACTCTTAGCCAGCTCGCTCACCGCGGCACCATCGACGCCCTGCCGTATGGCTTCGGCGCCGGCTTCGACTTCATCATCAGATGGTTTACGTGCATCATCGAGCGCATCCTTTGCCTTCTCCATTCGATCTTCCTGCTGCTCGATGGATCTGGCAATGAGGTTCGGCTCGACTCCCTTTGCGGCAAACTTGAGAGCGCGCTGCTCGAGGGCACGTGCGGGGAGCTCGTGTGCCCGAGCATCCGCAATCGTGGCAAGCACTTTTTGTGCAACGTCTGCGGGAAGGACTTCCCGGAGCCGCGCCGAAGGATCAAAGGCGGGGGTTTGCGCGCCGAGCGTTCCGGCTGCGACAAGCGATGCGCCAATCATTGCAAGCTTTCGTAAGGGCATGAAATCATTCCTCAATCTGTTATTAGTCCTGCACATAAAAGACTTCATTGTGTCACGCATCGGTCACATCTCCACCACCAGGACTCCGACAGCCCCCCCGAATTCATCCGATTTCCGCTGAAGCCCCTCGGGGACGGTCCAATTCCGACCGTTGAAGCGAACGTTCATTTCGTGGATGCCCCGTTTGATTGCCAGCCGAATTGACCACCACCCCGTTCCATCGGATTCAAGAGCAACAGGTGCCCACTCTGTGAAGTCGCCCATGATCTCGACCTTGTTGGCCGACGCATTCCGGATGCGAATCTCCCGCACGCCATTGTTGACAGTGCGCAGTGCGAACGCATTGAGCGGCAGCGTTGTGCGAGCGGACTCATGCGACGGAGTAAACCGGCGTGATCCGAAGCGGATGCTCAGCGATGCGAACCGTCCGCCTGGAAATCCCTGAGTGAGATCAACTGGATATGTGCCTCCGCTTGCGACAAGTGCAATTCGCGATGCAATCCACCCGGTGATGCTCACGCTTCCCCATGACTTTGCAGATCCGCCCAGTGTAGGAAGCCGCGATCCGGTGCGAAATCCTGCGGAGGCACCGAGATCGACGCGTGGAAGGTTCAATGCGCCAGTGAGCTGGGCGTCGGTATAGCGAATCGAATCATCTACAACGACGGGAGTTGCGGAAAGAAATGCGCTTGCATTGCTGACCTGCATCCATGCAGCAGCTTCACCCTGCCGTACGTTACGCCATTCGACTCCATCCCACGTTCCGCCAAATCCTGCGCCGAGCCAGATGCCGCGCGTGTCGGTTGAGAGATGGGCGCGTGCACTGGCGAGGAGCTGACCTGTGCGGGATGCATCATTCCGGGTGCTGCCTCCTGCACTGCCTTCGATCTCTCCGCTAAAGGATCCCACTCGTGAAGTGTAGAGGGATCCGCTGCCGGCGCCTTGAGCAGACCATCCTCCACCGGAGAATTGCGAAAGTGTCGCAGTCGAGCTGAAGGACGCTCTTCGTGAATCGATCCAGAATGCCGGAGTGACTGCGATGGCGTTTGCATCGATTGAATCGGCGTATTGCATGTTGAGCGCGCCTGCGTCGATCGATGCGCCAGGACGTTGAGCGGAAGCCGGTGCAGCGAGCGACGTCCCCAGGAGTGCGAGGACGAAAAGGAATGCTGAGGCTGAATGCTGACAAAAACAGGCTCTGCGGCCGACTTCCAAGATCAGGAGCTCGTGGCGTCCACTCGAACGATCGAGCTTTCGGTTCCGAATTCGTCCTGGACTGGCTGAGTCAGAGGATCAGCGATCCAGTGCTCACCGTTTTCATCGGCAACGATGAATGCGTACTCGTGCTTTCCTTCGCTCAGCGGAATCGAGATGGTCCATGCGCTCTTATTCGCCGCTCTCTTCAGAGGAGTCTGTGACCTGGACCAACCGTTGAAATCGCCGACGAGATAGACCTGTCTCGCGTTGTTGTGCACAAGAATAAAATGCGTAACGACTGTGGCCTCAGGATTAACTGCCATCGACGATTGAGGATTAACTGCGGACTGAGGCTGGGAACTACGGTTGATGCCAATTGCGCTCAAGGCGATCACTGCTGCAATCGACGCTGCCGCAGCGAATCCGCCAAGCGCGGTAAAGCGGAGAGTGTAACGCTTTGTCCACCACCGCTCGTCAATCTCTGCCGAATGATCAGCATCGATCTTCGCCAGCGCCTCAGCGTGAACCGCAGACATCACGCGCAGCTCGAATGTCTCGTCGAGATGCAGTGGCTTCTTCAGGATGCGAATGATGTTCTCGATTCCCGCTCGATCGGGATCGTTGTGCCAGTCGTTCATGTCAATGCTCCTTCGAGGAATCCGCGCAGCCGCTCGGTTGCGCGCTTCACTCTCATCTTGAGGGCCGAAATTCCTACGCCCGTTATCTCCGACATCTCTTCATACCCCAGCCCCTCGACGTGCCGCAGCAGAAATGCTTCGCGCTGCTGAGGGTCGAGACGATTCAGTGCATACTGTATCTCGTCTCGCAGAGCTGCGTCGGCTGATGTATCAGGCGTTGCAGCGCTGTCGACTTTCGATTCATCGCGAACGAGCCGTTTCTCTCGTTTCGTTCTGCGGGCACCGAGGGTCCGGCACTCGTTCACTACTATCTGGTAGAGCCATGATCCGAACCGATCCGGATCACGACACTGTGCCAGATTGCGAAACGCGCGGACGAATGCGAGCTGCAATGCGTCGTCCGCGTCCTCGAGACTCCCCAGCATTCGAGCTGCGAACCGTGTGTAAGTATCGCGGTACCGGTTTACCAGAATACCGTACGCGTCGGTGTTTCCGGTGAGAACCTGAGCTACAATGCTGGCGTCAGGCCGGTCGGCCAGTGGTCCCATAGTGAATAGACTACTACAAGTCGCGGGGCGGTCACAGACCTCTGTCTATATGCCCGGCCATCCTGCGTCCGCCACAGGGAATGACATTTGATCACGGATTAGACGGATTTTGACGGATTCCTTCCGGAACTGAATCAAGATGTTGTAGCGCTGAAGACAATAGGCATCATTTAGAAGCTATTGTTTGATTCCCAGCCAGTCCTGGATGTTTTCAGAAGCCGCCTGCTTCACGGCGGCCTCGCTCAAGCCGGCCCGCCGGAGCCATTGCATCTCCTCCAACAGAGACTGGCCGGGTCGATGGTCAGGCCGTACGGTCGCGATATCAGTTCCTGCCATGATCGGAATCCCAGCCTTGTACATTCTGCGTGTCAGCTCGACGAGCACGGGCAGCGCACCGCGTCGCTGTGCACGAGCAGCAGAATCCGCCGGCAAATTCACATTGGCAGCGTAGAACGCGAGCGTAGGTGTGAAATAGACTCCAGATCGTTTCAGCCGGGCGATCGCAGAATCACCGGCGGCTGAATTCCACCAGGCTATCGCTTCCTGAAACGTCTTTGCATACCCCGCGTAAATCGGACTTGTCATCATCGACTCGGCAGCATGTTCGATGCTTGATGCGCCGGAGTCTGCTGCGACCCATGCGGGAACTCCGCGCGGCACATGACTCGCAACTTTCAGATGATGTGCCTTGGCTGCGCGAAGAATCGCAAAATAAACCGGCGGGGAAAGTGCGTTGTGTGTCTTGATGAAGTCCACTCCCCGTTTTGCGAGCGAATCAACCGCGTGAGTTGCCTCGGTCTCCGTTCTGAGAGTCCAGCGAGTTGATGAATCCTCTTTCGGTCCGTCGAGAATCACCCCGGCCGTGTAAATGCGCGGACCTCTGCGCTTTCCGGCGTTGACTTCCTCTCTCCACCGCAGAATCTCGTCGAGCTTGTTCGCGCCGAGATCGCGGATGCCTGAGACGTGATATGCCGCAAAACTATCGAGTGCAGCAGGACCGTATATCGAGATGTGAGTATGCGCATCCCAGTACTCGGCACGCGTGGTCGCACAGGCCACGGCAAGTAAGGCGACTGCTGGAGAAAGGAATCTGCGGAGGACGGCCATGTGATTGAGAGTATTATCGACAATACTATAGATAGGGTATATTCGTGGCCGAAATGCGCAAAGCCTTTGTCTCAGCCGTGATTATTGTCGCCTTCACCGCGTGCTCGGACGGTGTGACTGGAGTAAAGACCATCACAGGCGACTGGGAGCTTCGCACCGTCAACGGCTCTTCGCTTCCATTTACCGTCTCCAGCAGCGGCTCGAACAAGACCGAAATCCTCGACGATGTCATTTCGTTCTACGAAGGCTTTACATTCTCCGAGACGGTTCATCTACGGGTTACTCTAAACGGCCAGCAATCGACCGTCACGAACACTGAAACTGGTGCCTTCTCAGTGTTCGGAACGTCCGTCACTTTGACCGGAAACAGCGGTGCTCTGGCAAGGCGGGGCCTCATCGAGGGGAATACGATGACTCTCGCTGAGAACGGCCAGATATCAGCCTACAAGAAATAGCTGATGGGCGGTGTTCCGCTGATCGATGAGTTTCTTCCGCAGTATGATGTGGCAGAACGACATAGCATCGTGATTCGCGCGAGCGCTCAAGCGACCTATGATGCGATCCGCACAGCTGACCTTGCGGCTGCGCTGCCAGTACGAACACTGCTCGCGATCCGTGCGTTGCCGGGTGCACTCGCTGCGGGGCTGCGAGGATTGTCATCATTACAGCATCGCCGGTCGCAGCGAATCACACTCGCTGATTTCGAGCGAGCCAGATTCTCGATCCTTGCAGAGAATCCTCCGCATGAGATGCTGATCGGAATCGTTGGCGCATTCTGGACATCGCGTGGCGGATTGTGCGACACTGACGCCGAACATTTTCGCGGACCCCAGGAAACCGGGACTGCACGTGCAGCGTGGAACTTTACTGTCGCGGATCTCGACGATGGCCACGCTCGGCTCTCGACCGAAACGCGCGTGCAAGCCGCCGATCCCAAAAGCCTCAGGCGGTTTCGCACTTACTGGTTGCTCGTTCGGCCAGGCAGCGGCCTCATACGTCGTTACATGCTCAAGGCAATTCGAGACGAAGCGGAAGGATATCTTTCCGCGAAGTGACCAGGCCCAACGACATTCAGACAAGCTACGATTCGGCTGCGGCCGCTTATGCCGAGCATCTTTTTACGGAGCTCGAGGGAAAGCCGCTCGACCGTCACCTGCTCAACCGGTTTGCCGAGTCCGTGAAAGGGAATGGGCTCGTTGCAGATCTGGGGTGCGGTCCTGGTCATGTCGCGAAGTACCTGTACGATCATGGCGTCGACGTCTGTGGTATCGATCTCTCACCCGAGATGATTCGCATTGCTCGAACCATGTGCCCCGGTCTCGACTTCCGTGTCGGCGATATGCGGTCGCTGGATCTCGCTGATGAAAGTCTCGCCGGCATCGTTGCGTTCTATTCCATCGTGCATTTCGATTCGTCGGAGCTTGCAGCAGTATCAGGCGAGTGTCGCCGGGTTCTGGCTTCTGGCGGCCTTATGCTGCTGGCGTTTCATATCGGTGACGAAGTAGTTCATGTCGATGACCTGTGGGATCAGCCGGTGACTCTCGATTTTCGGTTTCATCAACCGCGTGATGTCATGAAGGCGCTCAATTCCGTCAACCTCAAAGTGATCGAATCGACTGAGCGCGAGCCGTACGAAGGCGCTGAGCATCCGAGCCGGCGATCCTATCTTCTGGCGAGAGCTGAATAGTGCCGTATCGTGAGCTGGATCAGGCGAACATCATGACTACAATCGAGAAGCTGAAAGCCCGTATCTCCGAGAGATTCCCCGGATCCGGACTCAGCAAGGTTGCGGATGAACTCGTCCGCATCGGCAACGAAGTCCTTGTGACAGTCAAATACCTCGGCGAGCCGAACTGGGCGATTCGCATTCCGGTGATAATTGCGATCCTGCTGATAGTGGTGCTGGCTGGAATTGCGATGACGAAAGCGAATCCATCTGCAGACCTGAGTGGATGGGGAACAATCGAATCGGGGATCAGCAACGTCGTGTTTGTAGGCATTGCGATCGTGTTTCTCCTGTCGATAGAGACAAAGATCAAGCGCAGGCGTGCGCTCAGGATGATTCACCAGCTTCGTACTGTCGCGCACGTTGTGGACATGCATCAGCTCACGAAGGATCCGGAGCGGCTTACGTCGCCGGCGCCGGATACGGAATCATCACCCGAGCGTACGATGACGTCGGTTCAGCTCGGCCGTTATCTCGATTACTGCAGCGAGATGCTGTCGGTGACGAGCAAGCTTGCCGCGCTGCTCGTTCAACGCTTCAGCGATGAGGTGATTCTCGATGCTGTGAACGATATCGAGACCCTCACGACGGGTCTGTCCGGGAAGATCTGGCAGAAGATCCGGCTGATCGACCGACCTCGAGGGGCAGGCGACAAGGCTCGAACGCTGGATTAACTCGAGATAAAAAGGTCGCTCTTAGACTGTGCCATTTCGAGGGCACAGGAAGTCATTTAGTCGCAAATAGTGACTATTCCCTCACACCTTTTGAACGACTGAAAGCCGCAGTATTCAAATCACAAATATTAGCGCAAACAAACAGACTATTGCGCGGAGTAGCAATTCCGCTACTGTGTGGCACTGTCTGTTTATAAACGTTCCTTTACAATACCGCTCTCCGTTAAGGGCACCCCGGCCGTGAGGCCGGTCCGCAAAGCAACGGGTCTCTCCGTGAGCAGGAGATAGCCGCGCCGCCGAAGAGTCGGCCTTTCCTGGCCAGGGCCAGGGCAGTGTCCTAGTGACACGGGGGGCTGATTTATGCGCGAAACACGGCGCCGTCTCGGAATCACAGCGGCAGGAATTAGTTTCAGCATCGCACTAATTCTGGCAAGTTGTAGTGAGGCACCAGTCACCCCGAAGGAAGAAGGATTCTCTCCAGGAGTGCCGCTCCTGACTCTGAGCGCGGAATTCACGCCGTACGAATTCCTGGGGTTTGTCACCGACGACAACGGCGTAAACGATACCCCCGCTCAGTCCGACCTGAACGCATTTACACGAGCCGACAATATCCCCGGCAAGATCGGTGTGAAATGGGTCTGGGATGACATCGATTCGTGGACCGGAACGGGTCAAACCGGTGACGCCTGCGCACTGTTCGATACCGATAATGACGGCAAGGCAAACGCAGCGGTGTGCGTGCGGATCAACAACCCCACTCTAACAACAACCGCACAGCTCGCCCCGCCAGCATCGCCACTCGTCTATTCATGCGGCGACAACAAAAACGAGCGTTGCGCGCAGCCAGTGGCTTCGAGGCCACTCAAGGGTACAATCTGCGAAGTGGAAAAGATTGACGGCGAAACATTCTTCACAGCAGGTGAAGATGGTGCTGACATACAGGCTGCCTGTTCGATTCCAGATTCCGCGATTTCTGCGAGCTCGACGCCGAATCTCCTGAACGTCTGCTCGTTCCCGTCGGGATCTCCGAACAGCAATCCGTTCGATTGCGTGGTTACGCCGGGCGCAGGCTTCCTGGTGATCAAGAAAGTCACGTCCCCGCAGAACAGCGGTCAGACGTTCTCGTTCACCATCAATCCGGCAGTTGTGAGCGGCACAAGCAAGAGCCTCAAGGACAGCACGACGGGAGACGAGCAAACTGCCCTTCTTTCGGCAACTCCTGGCTCATACAGTGTGACAGAGGGCTCGATTCCAACAGGATGGTCGCTGACCGCAGCATCCTGCGCGCGACAGACCTCGCCTACTCCGACAGCAACCGGCACAAAGACCGGCAACGCGGTCAACGGAATTTCGGTAACTGGCGGCGAAACAACGATCTGCACATTCACAAATGGAGTAGTCGCACCAACGATCTCCGTCGTGAAGACCGCTAGCCCCGATTCAATTCCTGAAACGGGTGGCAGCGTCAGCTACAGTGTGGTCGTCACAAACGGCGCAGCGATTCCAGTTACGCTCGACAGCCTCGTCGACAATGTCTTTGGGAATCTCAGCGGACAGGGGACCTGCGGTACCGCAGGCAATCCTTACGGGAGCATCGCAGTTGGAGGAACCTACAGCTGCTCGTTCTCGAAGACACTCAGCGCATCGAACGCTGGCCAGGCGCACGTCAACCAGGTCTCTTCGTACGTCTCGAGCGATGGCGGACCTGCATCATCGAGCGATACAGCAAGAGTGAGGTACATCGATGTGAAGCCGAGTATCACTGTAACGAAGACCGCTGATGATTTCTCGATTGCAGCAGTTGGCGGTGATTCAGTACCAGGCTTTGGTCAGGATGTACGATTCGCCCGAGCTGGCGGAGGCGGTGGTGGAGGAACCACGCCGGTTTTTGGTACCGATGTCTGCGATGATGCCGGCCCGAATGACCAGCCGGCGCAAAGCGACCTCAACTGCTTCGGTCGAGCGGACAACGTTACCGGCCGACTGTGGATACACTGGACATGGGACGACATCAACTCATGGACCGGAACGGGACAGACCGGCGACGCATGCGCCTTGCTCGATACCGACAACAACAGCAAAGCCAACTTCGCCTTCTGCGCTCGTGTCACGAACCCGGGCGGTGATCCAACAGTTATCGCGCAGGCCGAAGGCTCGCCAATTCTGTACAAGTGCAAAGATGCCGGTGGCTCAGGCGAAATCGACCGATGTGCATCCAAGACGTTGATTCAATCTCTCGATGCCAGCAGCATCTGCACCATCAGCCTGACTGGCGATCAGATGGCAGGTGGAGAGGATGGCGCCGACAGCAAGGCCGAGTGCAACCTCAAGCTCTCGGATCTTGGCAATGTGTCGATTGCAAATATCGACCTCTTGAACGTGTGCTCCTTCCCGTCAGGATCACCGAATAGCAATCCGTTCGATTGTGTCATAACGCCGGCAGCAGGATTCCTGGTCATAGTGGAATCGACGACGCCGTCGAACGCGGATGCCTACTTCGCATTTACGCTGCGTAACAGCGCGAACACTGCAAACGCGGCGACAACAAACGGGGAGGATCAGTGGGAGGTTCAGGGAGGTGCGGAGTCAGCTGCGCTTCCGATTCTTCCAGGAACCTATGCCGTCGCGCAGCTCATGCCGACGAGCTGGAACCAGACGTCGATCTCGTGCACGAGGGATGGCAACAACGTCGGTAATACGAGCGACAGCACCAGGCTGAATGTCACGATCGTGCAGGGCGCGACGACAACCTGCACGTTCAACAACAGTCTCGTCGCATCGCAAACGATCACGTTCACTGTCACGGTTACGAATAACGGTCTCGAGGATGTAACGCTGTTCTCACTCGAGGATACTGAGAATCCGGACGCTGCGACGCCGACGTATTCGACGCTCGCCGGCGTTGGTGACTGCGCAACTGGCGGCACCATTGTGAACGGAACTCCTTACACCTGCCAGTTCACGCGCGTTGTTTCCGGAACGCCGGGAACGGAGCACAACGACAAGGTAAGGGCGGTCGGACAGGACAACGACAGCAACTCGGATACGAAGATCTCGAACAAGGTGACTGTGGTCATAAACTGACCGGCAGCACGCTGAACAAACAACCGGCCCGCCATTGTGCGGGCCGGTTTTTTTAATACACTACATTTTTGGCTTACCATCCGAGCTCCTGTACCCGTGATCTCTCTATCACCCGTTACTCTTGAAGGAAATGGCGTTCGTCTGGAACCGCTTTCACCGGCGCACGAGCAGGGTCTCGTAACCGCCGCTTCCGACGGACGAATGTGGGAGCTCTGGTACACCGCTGTTCCTGAACCAGGTCTCGCGGGCAAATACATTGCTGATGCTCTAGCCGGACAGGATGCGGGCGTGATGCTTCCATGGGCCGTCCGCGAGCTCGACACCGGCGACATCATTGGCAGCACGCGCTATCACGACATCGCTCCCGCAGTCGATCGCGTAGAAATTGGATACACATGGTATGCGAGCAAGTGGCAGCGAAGCCACGTGAACACCGCGTGCAAGCTTCTGCTCCTCACGCATGCATTCGAAACCGTCGGCTGTGAGGTCGTCGGCCTTCGTACTGACAACTTCAACTTTCGATCACAGCGTGCTATCGAGGCACTCGGCGCGAAACTGGATGGAGTGATCCGTCATCATCAGGCTCGGCGCGATGGCACCGTTCGTGACAGCGTGATGTACAGCATTCTCAAGACTGAGTGGTTGGATGTGAAACGACACCTGGCGCTTCGCCTGGCCCGCGGTGGCCGCAAAGCTTGAAGTTCCGCGTCGCCACAAAAGCGGATGCAGAAGAGCTGGTCGCTCTAGCGAATACGTGCTACCGGGGTGAATCGGGAAAACGCGGCTGGACAACTGAATCCGATCTGCTCGACGGCACGCGCACAGATAAAGCCGAAGTCGAGATGCTGATCACGACGGCCGGTTCAGCGATTCTGGTTTGCGTCGATCATCATTCGATCATCGGCTCAGTGCACGTCCAGCGACAGGGTTTCGAGTGCTACCTTGGAATGCTGATGGTGAACCCTGAAGCGCAGCGCGGCGGTGTGGGGAGCAAGCTGATTGAGGCGGCTGAGAAACACGCGCGAGACGTGTGGCAGTCGAAGACAATGACAATGTCGGTGATCTCGATTCGAGACGAGCTCATCGCCTATTACGAGCGCAGGGGATATCGTCGCACGGGAAAAATGAGGCCTTTCGTTGCAGACGAAGTACACGGGATGCCGCGAGTTCCTGGACTTGAATTCGAGACTCTCGAAAAGGCTCTGGTCAAATGAAGATGATCAGGGTGGGAGTGGTGCGATATGCGAAGGTTGCGCGCGCGATAGCTGATGCACTCGATATCAATCCACCACCCGACTGTAGAATTGGCCGCGGTCGGATCACAGTCACATTCCGCCAGATGGGCGCGTCGCGGTGGCCGGAAGACGAGAAGCTGGAGTACGCGCTGCACGTTGCTGATGTTGCGCGTTCAGTACTTGCCGCCGATTCGCGAAGGCTTGTGCGCCGGCGTGGCAACCGTGCAGTCGTAATTCTTTTCGACGATGCATTTCTTGACGGCGGCTGTGATGTAGCGTCGCGGTGGCAATGCATTGTCCCGAGGGCACGCTGATGCAGATGAACATCGGATTCATTGGCCTCGGCACGATGGGCTCACGCATTGCGGAGAATCTCATCAAGGCCGGCAACCAGGTGCGAGTGTGGAATCGCTCGCGTGCGAGTGTCGACGCACTCGCAAAATCAGGTGCGCAGCCAGTAGCAACAGCACGCGAAGCATTCAGCGGCGACGCCGTATTCTCGATGCTTGCCGACGATGCAGCAGTACGTGCAGTGATCGATCCACTGCTCGACAACGCACCGAAGGGAATCGTGCACGTCAATATGGCCACGATCTCTGTTTCACTGGCGCGCGATCTCGCGGCACGACATAGCGAACGGGGCCTCTTCTATGTAGCGGCTCCAGTATTTGGGCGTCCGGAGCTGGCAGCGACAGCCAAGCTATCCATACTTGCTGCAGGTGATCCTGCTGCGCTTGCGCGAATCGAGCCGCTCCTGAGTGTGGTCGGCCAGCGCACGTGGCCGATGGGAGCTGAGCCATACCGGGCGAATGTCGTAAAGCTCGCCGGTAACTTCCTGCTCGGCGCGGCGGTTGAAGGAATGGCTGAGTCGTGCGCGTTCGCACTGCGTCACGGAATCAGTCCAGCAGAATTGCTCGATGTGCTAACCAACGGCGTATTCACCGCGCCTTCGTACCAGCTATATGGTGCGGCGATCGCGAAAGAACAGTACGAGCCTCCAGGGTTTCGCCTGGCTCTCACACTCAAGGATCTGAGGCTCGCACTCGCGGCTGCTGAAGAAGTCAGCGTGCCTATGCCATTAGCAGACGTGGTGCATGAGAGTCTTCTCGATGCGGTGGCAAACGGCGACGGTGATCGGGATCTGGCGGCCCTGGCCAAGGTGTCAATGCGCCGCATAGGAGTCTAGAAGTATGGGCTTAGGGCTCGAGAGCGGAACCGTTCGATTGTGAGCACCCGGCGCGAGCCGATCGCCTTAAGCTGGAGTGGCGGTAAAGACAGTGCTCTGGCACTGTCGGAGCTCAAGAATGATTCGCGATTCGAAGTAGTGGTGCTTCTCACGAGCGTAACGTCAGGCTACGACCGTGTGAGCATACACGGAGTTCGGCGCGCGCTACTTGATGCTCAAGCTGGATCGCTCGGCCTCCCGCTCATCGAGATTACGCTCGAGCCAAATTCCTCGAACGAAGCGTATGAGGCTGCGTTCGTTGACGCGCTCGAGAAGATGCACGCTCGATTTCCTGGAATTCGGCGTATTGCATTCGGGGATCTCTTTCTGTCCGATGTGCGGAAGTACCGCGAACAGTTGCTCAGTAAGGCCGGATACGATGCGCTCTTTCCACTGTGGGGCAAGGATACGAAGGCCCTGGCATCGAGCTTCATCGAATCCGGCTTCAAGGCTCACCTGGTTTGTGTCGACACGAGCCAGCTTGCATCATCGTTCGCCGGTCGAGTATTCGATAATCATCTGCTTGCTGATTTGCCGGACCACGTAGATCCCTGCGGGGAGAACGGTGAGTTTCACACATTCGTTTCGGCGGGTCCGATATTCACGTCGCCGATAGAAACAAACGTCGGCGAGACTGTCCTACGCGAGGAGAGGTTCGCCTACTGCGACCTCTGCCAGCTCTAAAATCACCTGAGCGCGTGATATAAAACCAACACTTCGATGTTATAGAAGTGGCATTGCGCGTTTTTCCAAATCCCACACTTTTGGGGGCGCGCATCGGGAGGAGGGCTCGCTTGATAAATAGTAACAAAATGCAACTTATTAAGACTCGCCTGGGCCACGCTTCCCCCATTGCGCTTGCCGCAGGCTATACGCTCGTGCGGCTCTGCCTCCTGGCCTTTGGCGAAGTCCTGCCCGACTTTATTACCTCCGGTTTCAATCAGATCGCCTGGTCGGTCGCGGTAGCAGCGCTTTTCGTTGTGGTCACCTGGTTTCGCAGCGACGACTGGCTCTCTGCCGGCTTTCTCCTTGCGCTGACCGTGTATCTCGGTGACATGGTCATTCTCCTGTTAGGAAGCGCTGTTCAATCCGGCAATGTTGGACCGGCAATCGTCGGGAGTATCACCGGCTCGTTCACGACCCTGCTGTTTGCAGTAGTGGGAGTTCCGATTGCCGGAGGTCTCGTAGCGCTGGCTCGCCGGCTTGGTCAAAGTATTCCTCGGCGAGCGTAACACGGCAGCATCACCTGTCTCGTCAGTTGAGCGGCAATAACTTCGAGCGGTCATAAACGGTACCGCCGCGTATAACCATCCGAACCTTGCGTGCGTTCGCAATGTCGGCGCTCGGATCAGCGTCGAATACGACGATGTCGGCGAGCTTTCCCTGATCGAGTGAACCCAGGTCGCGTTCGCGACCCATGGCTCGAGCTGCAATGAGAGTCGATGAGAGAAGCACATCCCGCGCGGTCATACCTGCACCTTGCATTGCTTCCATCTCGCGGTAGATGCTCGGGCCGTGTGCGGTTCCCGGATTTCCGGCGTCAGTTCCCGTTGCTATGGGAATCCCGGCTGCGAGCATTTTCTTCAGGTTCACCTCGCTGGTAGCGCGCTGTCTTTCCCACGTACCGCTGCGAGCGGCTGTCATCGCACGTGTTCTCAATGCTTCCGGAATTACTCGTTCGAGCTTCGCTCGTGTGCCGGGGTCTACGCACTCCAATGGATATCGCAGGGCTGGGGATCGGCCGAGTGCGGCGTCAGAGTAGCCTTCGCGGACGGTTAGTGTGGGAATGACGATCGTTCCATTCTTCTTTGCGGCAGCGATGAACTCGGCGTCGATCTCGGCGTTGTCGACGCTGTGAACGAGGACGCGTGTGCCGGCCGCAAGTGCTTCCTTTGCTCTTGCGAGCTGTGTGGCGTGAACGATCAAGGGAAGTCCTGACTTAGTCGCGGCCTGACCCGCGATCATCAGCATTTCGCGAGCG
>Ga0070698_100003169_pt1 | contig 18134 bp, 15 predicted proteins | sample KBSK1502metaG_FD_65477 | JGI IMG/M metagenome (GOLD analysis project Ga0070698, IMG submission 65477) | Corn, switchgrass and miscanthus rhizosphere microbial communities from Kellogg Biological Station, Michigan, USA - KBS K1-50-2 metaG | ecosystem: Host-associated > Plants > Roots >...
ATGCTCTCAACCTGGTCCGCGGCACCCCTGAACGCCACCACCCCGGGCGATTACGAGTGGGCGCTGGTCCACCGCACCGGAATGGAGGCCTCCATCGGCGATGCCGCCGAGCAACTCGCCCGCCACGACCTCGACCAGCACAACCCCACCCAGGCCACCTGGGCCGCCCGCCGCGGCCTACTCGCCAGCCCCTACGACCAACCGCTCTACCGCCAGCTCATGCGCGCCGCCTATACCGCCGGCAACCCCGCCGGCAACCCCTGCCGGCGGGGACACCATCATGCGAGAGCTCCTCCACGTCCTGGACGCCGAGGACCAGCCTCTCGACGATCTCCACCCCGACACCATCGCGTTGTACAAGAAGCTCCTCAGCACCCGAGCGCTCCGCACCTGAACCATCCGTTCCCAGCGCAAGACGCTCTCGACCTCTGCGGCGGCGCTCGCGCGGCTCGCCGTCTTGATCGGCCCACCAGCGGCTTCGACGGGGCTGTTGCATGACGCGGCGCCCCCGGCGACCTCCAAGGCTTGGGCTATCCTCCTCGACACGAGCTGGCCAGACGGCCAAGCGCGCGAGATGGGTTTCGACGGCCACGGCGGACTGCTCATCGACCCGCGCCAGGCCTTGGGTGGATGTCAGGAAGGGGCTGGGAGCAGTGGGACAGCCGGGACTGCGTCTCATCTACGGCCGCCAAGACACCGCCGTCCCACCAGAACTGACCACACGGGACCTTCCCATCCGACCGCTGGCCGGGCTGGAGATCCCCCTTTGGCGCGCGACCCGCTGCTGCTCGCCGCCGGACAGCTGCGTGGGGCGGTGGCCAAGCCGCTCCCCAAGGCCCACGCGGTCAAGTGCCAAGGGGGGCAGCCGTCGCCGCTGGCACGGTGCGACGCCGCCCGACGGACGATGTACGGGAGCAGCCGGAGTACGCCGGAAACCGGCAATAGACGGTAGGGCGAGCAGGCCACCGGCGGCGTAGCACTGGCAGCCCCGGCCCTGGCGTCCACCGATCCGGCTTGCCATCGCCTGGAGCCCTTCGGTCGAATCAGCGAATCCTCGTCGACTCGCCGAGGTGTTGTGCCGACGCTTGAACGCGCCGGTCGACCGCTTGACCGTCAGCGAAGGCCAGGAACTCGCTGCCGGCGTGCGCGATCGCTCCGGGACGCAGGTCCGCGGGCTCAACAAGCCGGCGGCCGGTGCTTGGTCGCGTAGCCCCGTCGCGGACAGACCCGCGCGCTATCGGCACATGTCGCGCGCCCCGACCCGTCGGGTTCCGCAGCTATTGACCGGGAGTATACTCTCAGTGTAGTCTTCGGCTCATGAGCGTTCCCCTTACCCTCCTCGGCCTGCTGGAGCGGGAGTCCAGCTACGGCTACGACCTCAAGCGGGACTACGACACCTACTTCGGCTGGGGCCGGTCCCTCCCCTTCGGTCAGGTCTACGCCACCCTCGCCCGGCTCGCCCGTGACGGCAAGGTCAGCGCGGGTCAGGTCGAGCCGGGGGCGGGACCCGACCGGAAGCGCTACTCGATCACCGAACTGGGAGCCAGCGAGGTGGAGGAGTGGCTGAGGACGCCCATCGAGCCCGAGCCCCATCTGCAGACGCTGCTATTCACCAAGGTGGTCCTTTCCTTGATCCTGGGCAGGTCGGCCCGGACCTACCTCGACACCCAGCGCGCCGCCCACATGGAGCGGATGCGGCAGCTGACCGAGCTGCGCCGCATGGCAGGCTCCGTCGAGGCGCTGCTGGCCGACCACGGGCTGTTCCACCTCGAGGCCGACCTGCGCTGGATCGACCTGACCGAGGCGCGGCTCGCCTCCATCGCCAAGGCCATCGAGAATCATGAGGAGGTGCAGCCGTGAGCCTCTCGACCTTCGGCCGCGAGGGGTCCGCCGGTCCAGCGGTGGAGGGCCGCTCCCTGGTGAAGTCCTTCGGAAGGACGCCCGCCCTCAACGGTGCCAGCGTGGCGGTGGCACCCGGCGAGATCCTCGCCGTCATGGGCCCCAGCGGCTCGGGCAAGTCCACGCTGCTGCACTGCCTGGCGGGGATCTTCATCCCCGACGCCGGTGAGGTCTACTTCGACGGGCGGCGCACCGACCGCCTCGGAGAGACCAGGCGCAGTGAGATGCGCCGGAGGGACTTCGGCTTCGTGTTCCAGTTCGGCCAGCTCGTGCCCGAGCTCACCGTCGAGGACAACATCGCCCTGCCGCTGCTGCTCGGCGGGATGGCGCGCCGGGATGCCTCTGCGGCCGCGCGCTCCTGGCTGCCGCGCCTGGGTCTGGACGGTCTGGGGCGCCGCCGCACCGGCGAGGTGTCGGGGGGCGAGGCGCAGCGGGTCGCGCTGGCCCGCGCCCTGGTCCACCATCCCAACGTCCTCTTCGCCGACGAGCCCACCGGCTCGCTCGACTCGCTCACCGGTGAGCACGTCATGGAGCTGCTGGTGAGCCTCACCCGGGCGGAGGGGACCACCGTTGTCCTGATCACCCACGAGGCCCGGGTGGCGGCCTATGCCGATCGTATGGTGCTGGTCCGCGACGGCCAGGTCACCGTCGCCGAGCCGCTTGCCGTCCCGTCCAACCCGGCCGAGGGGTCCGCTGCCCGGCCGCATCCTCCCTCGCTGGCCCGCTGATGTACCGGCTCGGATTGCGGCTGGTCGCCAGGAGCGGTCGTGAGGCGTTGCTGCGCCTGGTCGTCACATCGCTGGCTGTCGGGGTGGGAGTGGCGATACTGCTCGCCGTTCTCGCCGAGTTCCACGCCTTCCAGGCGACCAGCAACCGGCCGTCGTGGGAGTCCACTGGGGGGACACCGGTGTCGACGACGTCGGCCACTCCGGGAGCCGAGCTTTGGAACTACTCCGAGAACATCTACAAGGGCCGCTTCATCGAGCAGCTCGATGTGGCCGCGCTGGGTCCGGGAGCGCCGCGCATCCCCGGTCTTGCCCACATCCCGGCGGCAGGGCAGTTCTACGTTTCGCCGGCGCTGTCCCGACTGTTGAAGACCGTCCCCACCGACGAGCTGGGTGACCGCTTCCCCGGACAGCAGGCCGGCCTGCTGGGTGACGCGGCGCTTTCGGGCCCCGACGAGCTGGCGATCGTGGTGGGGTACTCGCCGTCGCGGCTGGCCGCCCGCCCCGGAACGGTCCAGGTGAGCCGGATTGCGAGCGCCCCGCAGCTGATGGGGACTACGAACCTGTACCGCCTGGGTTTCGGCATCGCCGCGGTCGTCGTCCTGTTCCCTCTCATGATCCTCATCAATACCGCGACCCGCCTGGCGGCCACGCGGCGCGAGGAACGCCTGGCGGCCCTGCGGCTGGTCGGGGCGACCCCCCGCCAGGTCAACGTGGTCGCATCGGTGGATGCGGTCGTCACCGCCTCGGCCGGCGTCGTCATCGGAGTGCTCGGGTTCCTGGCGATCCGCCCGCTCCTGGAGTCGATCTCGTTCTCGGGGGTCCAGTTCTTCGGCTACACGGTGACCCCGACGCTGTGGGGATACCTGGCCATGGTCGTGCTGGTGCCCCTGCTCGCCGCCCTGAGCTCGCTGGTCTCCCTGCGCCGGGTGTGGATCACCCCCTTGGGGGTCAGCCGCCGGACCACGCCCCGTCCGCCGGGTTGGTGGCGGGTACTGCCCATCTTTGCCGGGATACCGCTGTTCATCGCCCCGCTGGTCTCCAACCCCGGCAATCCCGACGCCACCCCTGCCTTCATCGGGTTGTTCCTCATCATGGCGGGGCTGGTGCTGGGTGGGTCGTGGCTGACCATGCAGATCGCGCGCATCCTGGCCCGGATGGCCCGAGGCCCCTCGGCCCTGCTGGCCGCCCGCAGACTCTCCGACAACCCCAAAGGCGCGTTCCGGACCTCGGCTGGACTGGTGCTGGCCGTGTTCGCCGGAAGCCTCGTCGCCTGCGTCGTCCCCGCCTTCAACGCCGCCCAGTCGAGCGGGGCGGCCGCCCAGCTCACCAACGTATTGAAAGTCCCCTTGCGCAACGGGCCGGGCAAGGCCGGGCTCGACCCGAAGACCGGCGCTCAGCTCGTTTCCTACCTCGACTCGCAAACGGGGGTGACCGTCGTCCCCATCTACGCCAATCCCGCAGCCGATCCACCCCCGGTGACCACCGGACCGTCCGGTCTACCGGGAGGGTCCCACACGCTGGGGCCGGCCACTGCCACTTCGGAGGCCCATGCCACAGTGACCCCGGCGCACCCGCTGTTCGGCCCTTCCGACTCGGTTGTCAGCTGCTCGGCCATCCGGGCGCTGCTCGCACTGGGCGCCTGTGCTCCCGGGGTCGCGGCGGTGCAGGCGAGCCTCGGTGAGCTGCTCACCACCGACAACCCCATCTTCTTCAACAAGGACCTGCCCGCCGTCAGCCACTCGAGCACCCCGGCCACCGAGCGCCTGGCGGGTCTCGACGTGAGCGCCCTGCTGGTGAAGACCAACAGTCCCGACACCCTGGAGCGGGTGCGGACCTACCTGACCGATTTCGAGGCGACTTCGACCGAGTCGGCCCCGAGCCACTTCAAAGGCGGAGGTGGCCTGAGCGAGTGGCAGATGGGGATCATCGAACCGGAGACCTTCGGTGAGGTCACCCAGATCCGCAACAACGACGACAAGAACATCGAGAGGGTCGTGCTAGCCATCGTGGCGCTGATCCTCATCGTTGCCGGGTGCAGCCTGGCGGTGAGCGTGGCGGGCAGCCTGCTGGACCGCAAGCGGCCCTTCACCCTGCTGCGGCTCTCGGGAACGCCGCTGAAGACCCTCACCCGGGTCGTCCTCCTGGAGTCGATCGTGCCCCTGGTAGGCGCCACCGTCGTGGCGGCCGGAGTGGCCATCGCCATCGCGGAGCCTCCCCTACGGTCGGTCTTCGCAGCCAACCTCGGCACGCACCAGAACTTCGCCTCAGCGGCCCATCCCGACCTCGGCTACTACATCACCATGCTGGGCGGCCTGGCCCTGTCGGCACTGGTCGTGCTGGCCGCGATGCCCTTGTTGAACCGCATCACCCGGCCGGAGAACGCAAGGTTCGAATAGCCACCGCGTGCCACACGGTAACAAGCATGACAGGACGCCGCCGCGGCCACCGTCCCTGAAGACTCACCCTCGGACCGACACAGCAACCCATCCCGTCCGCAACGGCGTTGTCCTAGGAGCAGACATGACCAAGGTTGCACCAGGCGTCGCCTTGCGAGCGGAGCGCCACCGGAACCGGCGAGCCGTAGTGGCCCTCGCCATCACCGGCATGCTCTGCGCGGCCTGCAGTACGGGCACGGCCACCCGTGCCGGCTCGGGCCCCTCGGCGTCACGCCAGCAGCCGGGCTCCACCGCTGACTGCAACTCAGTTACGACGTGCTACGGCCCCCAGCAGATCGAGGCCGCCTACGGGATAGTGCCGCTGCTCCACCGGGGGATCGACGGTCGCGGCCAGACCGTCGTGCTGCCGGAGCTCGCCGAACCGGAATTCCCGCTCCCCACCAGTGACATCCGCCAGGACCTCGTCCAGTTCGACAAACTGTTCGGCCTGCCGGCGGCAAAGCTTCAGGTCAACGCCAGCCTGGCCCCGTCGGCCTCGCCCTGGTTGGCCAACGGCGAGGAGGTCCTCGACGCCGAGATGGTCCACGCCGTGGCCCCGGGGGCCACCATCAGCCTGGTCATGGTCGCAGCCAACTCGCTCGACGACCCAGCGAGCGGGGTGCGTGCCGCCGTGGCCGCCATCGGGCTCGGCGGCTCCGTGGGTGACGTGATCTCCATCAGCGCCGCCGGCCAGACGGGAGGAGAGCATTGCGACACCCCGGGCGAGGTCACCGCCCTGCACGCCGCGCTACAGGCTGCCGCCCAACACCACGTGACCGTGGTCGCCGCCTCCGGGGACGTAGGAGCGGTCGGAGAGCCCTGCCACCTGGTCAGCGGACTGACCGGGGGCCCCTTCCCCCCGGTCAAAGAGGTCAACCTGCCCGCGGCCGATCCGCTCGTCCTGGGTGCCGGAGGCACCACACTGACCGCCAGCCACAAGACCGGCGCCTACGTCTCCGAGAGCGCCTGGGACCTTCCATACGGTGACCCGGGCAGCCAGTTCCAGGGCTCGGGCGGCGGCTTCAGCCGCCAGCTCTCCCGCCCGGCCTACCAAGACAGCGTGCCGGGCATCGGCTCCCACCGGGGGGTCCCCGACGTGGCCGCCGACGCCGCTCCTCACATTGCCGTCGTCACCGCCACCGGGGCCGGCAACTACACCATCAGCGGCCACGGCGGCACCAGCGCCAGCGCCCCACTGTGGGCCGGGCTGGTCGCCTTGGCGGACCAGTACGCCGGGCGGCCGTTGGGGTTCGTCAACGTCGGCATATACCGGGTCGCCGAGAGCTCCAAGTACCACGCCGCGTTCCACGACGTCACTACCGGGCACAACACGGTCGCCTTCCCGCCGACGACGATCAATGGCCACGCGACCTCGAGAGGCTGGGACGCCGTCACCGGTTGGGGCAGTCCCGACGCAAGCGTGCTCGTTCCCCTGTTGACTCGGGATGTCCATGACGGCGATGCCAACGGTCTCTGAGAGGAATGAGTTCGTCACGGGCATGGCCGAGGATTTGGGCGACGGTGACCAGGTCGGTGCCGCCACGCACGAGGATGGTGGCGCAGGTGTGCCGCAGGACGTGGGCGGTGGCGGGGTCGTCCAGGGCGGCGGCCTCGGCGATACCGGCGATGATGGCCGACGCGCCACGAGTGGTGAGCCGGCCGCCGCGGCGGTTGAGGAACAGCGCCGGGCTGCCGTGGGCGCCGGGCCACACGGGCGCTCGGCGAGCCAGCGGCTGAGGTCCTCGCGGAGTTGGGGGTGGACCTGGACGTCGCGGGGCTTGGCGCCCTTGCCGAGCAGCCGCAGGGTGCCCTTGCGGGCCGACAGGCGGACGTCGTCGACATCGAGGGCGACGGTCTCGGCGATGCGCGCGCCGGCGTAGAACGGGGTGCCCGCCAGAGCGCGGTCGCGGGGCGAGGTGCAGGCGTCCACGGCGCGCAGCCAGCGCAGGGTGGCGCGCTTGTCCAGCGCGCGGGGGGCCGTATCGGGGAGGTCGACGCGCTGGGCGGCGGCGGGTCCGAGCCCACAGCGAGTGTAGAAGTCATCGACGGCGGCCAGGGCATTGTTGACGGTGGCGGGCTTGCGCTTGGCGACGGTGAGCAGATGGGTGCGGTAGTCGCGCACGGCCCAGTTGCGGACGCGGGGGTGGGTGAGCGGGTCGCCGTCGACATCGGCGGTCTGTAGCCAGGCGAGGTACTGGCGGACCTTGGAGGCGTAGGTGCGGCGGGTCTGGTCCGACAGCGGCGCGTGCGCGAGTGCCGCGGCGTACGCCTTGAGGGTCGTGGCGAGCGTGGCGGGGTCGCACGAGCAGCGGAACAGGATTGAACGTTAGCGTCTGGCGTGGAGGGTGCTGAGGGTTCTTCTATGCCGCCAGCGTCGACGACGATGTAGAAGTCCCGCCTGCTCGCTATCACGGCCGAGTACTCCGCAGTTCCGGCCAGCCGCAACGTGAGCCACGGGTGACAACCACGCTCGAGTCGCTCGCGGGGTCTTATGCTTGCCCACTGCGGTGTGCATACTGGGTATGATCTGAGCATACGGAGTATGCAATACTCGGTAAGGGAGCGCGTCGATGTCGGTCCGTCACAGCCTGCTCGCCCTGCTGGAGCAGGGTCCCATGTACGGCTACGGCCTGAAGAGCGAATTCGAGGCGGCCACCGGCCAGATGTGGCCGCTCAACGTCGGGCAGGTGTACACGACCCTGGCGCGGCTGGAACGCGACGGCCTGGTCAAGGCCGATGTGGAGGCGGACGGCCAAGGTCAGAAGGTGTACCGGCTGACTGGTGCCGGCCGGGCGGAGCTGGACGCCTGGTTCTCAAGTGCGGTCAGCCGCGAGGCTGCGCCGCGCCAGGAGCTGGCGATCAAGCTCATCTTCGCGGTCCGCTCGCCATCGGCCGATGTCGGCAAGGTGATCCAGCGCCAGCGGGCGGCGACGATGCGATCGCTGCAGGAGCTCACGCGGCTGAAGGCCGACGGCGGGGGCGGTGATGACCTCACAGCGGAGCTCGCCTGGACTCTCACGCTCGACGGGCTGCTGTTCCAGGGCGAGGCAGAGATCCGGTGGCTGGATCTCTGTGAGGCTCGCCTGGCCGGAACGGCGCCCGGGGCGGCGGCGGCGACGACGGCGGTGCCGGCGTCCGGGGTGGACCCCGCGGCCCAGTCCGAGCCACGCAGCGCCACCAAGCCCACCGGGGCGCGCGCCGGTGGCCGGCCATGACCCCCATCCTCGAGGTGCGCGGCGTCACCCGGGAGTACGGCTCGGGTCGCACTACAGTGACGGCACTGGACGACGTGTCCGTCATGGTCCTGCCAGGCGAGCTGGTGGCGGTCATGGGCCCAAGCGGCTCGGGCAAGTCCACTCTGCTGGCCATCGCCGGCGGGCTCGACCGCGCCACCAAGGGGCAGGTCCTGGTCGACGGCCGCGATCTCGGCGCGTTGGACGGCAAGGCCCTGGCCGAGCTGCGGCGCCGCTTCGTCGGGTATGTCTTCCAGGACTTGAATCTGCTGGCGACCCTTACGGCCGGGGAGAACGTCGCCCTGCCGCTGGAGCTGGACGGCGCCCGGCCGCGGACGGCGGCCTCCCGGGCGCGTGCGCTGCTCGCCGAGCTCGGCATGGCCGAGCTGGCTGGCAGGTTCCCCGAGGAGCTGTCCGGTGGCGAGCAGCAACGCGTCGCGATCGCCCGTGCGGTGGTGGGCGAGCGCCGCCTGCTGCTGGCCGACGAGCCGACCGGGGCGCTGGACTCCCTGACCGGGGAGACGGTGCTAGGGCTGCTGCGGCGCCAGTGCGACAATGGCTGCGCCGCGGTCCTGGTGACCCACGACGCCCGCTACGCCGCGTGGGCCGACCGGGTCGTGTTCTTGCGCGACGGCCGCCTGGTCGACCAGACCGCGCCAGCCGACGACCTGCACGGCCCCCGCGACCCCGAGGCGGTCACATGAGCGCCGGGAGGCGGTTCCCGCGGGTGCTGTGGCGGATGGCCAGGCGGGACCTGCGACGCCACCTCCGCCGCTCGGCGCTGATCGTCGCCCTGGTCGCCCTGCCGGTCGCTGGCCTGACGGCCGGCATCGTGCTGCTGCGCGCGGCCAGCCCGACGGGCGCGCAGCGGGCTGCGGACCTGCTGGGCGCGGCCACGCTCAGAGTGGACGCCGCCAGCCCGCTGGCGCGCCTGGACGCGGCGGCGCTGCCCGCCGGGTCCCGGACGCTGGCCTTCTCGACGGATGGGGGTCTGCTCCGGGTCGGCCCAGGCGACGTGCGGCGCATCAGCCTGACCGACCTGCCCCTCGACGACCCGCTCACCGCCGGGATGCTGGGGTTGCGCGCTGGCCGGGCGCCCCGCGGGCCGGGCGAGGTCGCGGTCAGTACCGCGGTCCTGCGCGAGCTTGGCGGGCGGGTCGGCGACACGCTGCAGCTGGTGCAGCGGGACGGCACCGACCGGACCGTGCGCATCACCGGCACCGTGCTCCGGCCCGCCGACACCGGTGCCTTCCTGGCGGTCACGCCTCGGGGTGCGCTCGGGCCAAACGCGGGGCGGAGCTGGCTGGTCGCCCTGCCGGCGGGGGTCGGGGACCAGAGCGTGCTCCGCGACGCGCGCGGGCTGACGGTCACGACCCGTGAGCAGGCGTCGACCAGTCCCAGGTCGGTGCGGACGCGGACTGGCGTGCTCAACCCGATCCCGATCACCGCCGGGCTGGCCTTGATGATCGCCGCGCTGGTCGCGGCCGCCGCCTTCGCGGCCGGGGTGCGCCGCGAGATCCGCGAGCTCGGCCTGCTCGCCGCCGCCGGCGGCAGCCCCGCCCAGCTGCGGGCAGCGGTGCTGGCGCGCGGCGCCACGCTCGGGGTGGCGGGTGGCCTGGCGGGCCTGGCGCTCGGCGTCCTCGCCGCCGTGGCCGTCCACCCCTCGCTTGGCGGCATCGTCGGCCACCTGCCACGCCCGATCGCGCTGCCCCCGCTCCCGCTCGTGGGCGTGGTCGCGGCGGCGGTGCTGGCGGGGACAGCGGCCGCGTGGTTTCCCGCCCGCTTCGCCGGCCGGGTCCCGCCCGTCGAGGCGCTCGACGCCCGCGTACCCACCGGTCCGCCGACGCGGCACGCCTCCCGTCTGGGGATCCTGGCGATCGTCCTGGGGTGCGTCATCGCCGCCGTCGGGGTCAAGCCGATCGACAACCTCGCGGTGAGCCTCGCCGGGCTGGCGCTGTTGCTCGGCGGCTTTGTCGCGTGCAGCGCCGCGCTGGTCGCGGCCGTCGAACCCCTGGCGCCTCACCTCCCCCTGGCCGGTCGCGTCGCCACGCGCCAGGCGGCCCGCAACCGGTCCCGCGCCGGTCCCGCCGTGGCCGCTATCGCCGTGGCGCTGGGGGTCCCGGTGTTCGTCTCCTCGGTCGCGCTCACCGCCCGCGGTGACGACCGTGCCCTTTGGATCCCGGCGCTGGGCGCCGACCAGCTCCAGATCAGCCACATCGGCCCCGGTGACGGTGGCGGTGGCTCGGGCCAGATCCAGATCCGCGACCCCGGCTCTGAACAACTACCGAGCGCGGCGGTGCGCGCGGTGCTGGCGGCCATTCCCGGCACGGTGGCCGCCCCGTTGCGGGCGGCGCTCGTCCCGGTCCAGGGCGCTGGCGGGTCGGGGCAGCGCCCACCCGCCAAACGCGGGGCCGGCGCGCCCCTCATGCCCATGGTCGTCACCGCCCGGCAGTTGGCCACCCAAGCAGAGCAGCCGGGCTTGCTGTACGTCGGCGGCGACGACCTGCTGGCAGCCCTCGGCGCCCAAAGCGCCGCGGCGGACCTCGCCGCCGGCAAGGTCGTCGGCATCGGTCCCGGGACGGTCAGCGCTGGCCAGGTCGCGCTGCACCGCGCGGACTTCCACGACGGCCACACCGGATCCTTCCTGGATCGCCAGGCCAGGGTGCTGCCGGCCGTCCAGGTCGGCGGCCGCCCGCGGCTCACCATCCGCTACGTCATCAGCACGGCCACGGCCCAGCGCCTGGGACTGGTGACCGCGACGCAGGGCACGCTCGTGCGCGCCCCCCACACCATCACCCCCGCCGAGCTCGCGGCGGCCCAGGCCGCCCTGGCACCATTCCCCGAGCTGGCAGCGGACGCCGGGCCGGGAACCCCGCCACAGTCGGTCTCGACGTCGCTGCTGCTGCTGCTGTTCGCGGTCAGCGCGGCCGTCGCCCTCGCCGTGGTCGCGGCCATGGTCGGCCTCGCCCAGGCTGAGGCGGGCCCGGAGCGGCGCACCCTGTTCGCGATCGGCGCCTCGCCATCGGTCCTGCGCGGGACGGCGGCCGCAACCGCGGGGCTGCTCGCCCTGCTCGGCGGGATCCTTGCCGTCCCCGCAGGCCTGCTCCCCCTCGCCGCCATCTACGTCGCGTCGCCCGCCGCGGTGCCGCTGGTGATCCCATGGACGGGTCTGGCCCTGATCGTGGTGGTCGTCCCGGCGCTCGCGGCCGCGGGTGGTGCGACGCTGACCAAGACCAACCTGGGTGACCGAGCGCTGTGGTCGAGGTGGTCCTGAGCCCGCAGGAGGAGCCCGGGGAGGAACACAAAGCGGCGACCGGCCGCCCGTCCGCCCCGGTGGGCGGAGACGCGGTCGCCGCTTCGCCGAGGCCCGGTTCCACCTCCTGCGGTCCCACACCAAACCATCAGCAGGCAGGCACCATACAGAATGATATATTCTCTGTGGTATTCTCCCGTCAAGACGCTTCATGACGACGGCCGGGAACGCCCAGTGGCCCTGGTCGCCCAACATGAGCCGTCATTAGGCCGAGCGCGCGATAGGCTCAGCGGGGACGGATTCTCTGTGACAAGCACCGGGAAGGCGGGGGAGATGGCCAGCAGCAGCGCCGGGAAGGTGACCGCGATCGCCGCCGCCGAGCGCACCTTGGGCGCTGCGGTCGACGCCTTCCTCGCCCAGCCCCGCGCGGCCACCACCCACCGCACCTACACCCGCACCCTCGAGCGCCTCGCCCGCCAGCTCGGCGGCGACCGGCCACTTCGAGCCGTCACCGACGAGGAACTCGCCGAGGCCGTCGAACGCCTCTGGGGGGAGCGGGCGCCGCGCACGTGGAACCGCCACGTGGCCACCATCCGCTCGTTCCTGTCGTGGTGCCGCCGCTACAGATGGCCCGCCGGCGACCTCACGCTGCGCGTCGACCGCCGCGCGGTGGCCGACGACGACACCAAGGCGATTCCCCTGCCGGAGCTGGAGCGGCTGTGGAGCCGCGCCGACGTGCCGCTGCGGGAGCGGGCGCTGTGGCGGCTGCTCTACGACAGCGCGGCCAGAGCGGAGGAGGCCCTCGGCCTGGACGTCGAGGACCTCGACCTTGCCAACCGCCAGGCCCGGGCGCGCATCAAGGGCGGCCACATCCGCCCGCTGCACTTCCAGACCGCCGCCGCCCGCCTGCTCGCCAAGCTCGTCGCCGGCCGCGACCGCGGGCCGATGTTTGTGACCGACCGCCGACCGGGCCGGGCCCGCGCGCCGGCCGCCGGCGACCTTGACCCCGCCACGGGCCGGGCGCGGCTGAGCTACGAGATGGCCGAGCAGCTCTTCAAGCGCTACTCGAACGGCAGGACCCTGCACCAACTTCGTCACTCGCGCCTGACCCACCTTGGTGAGCAGAACGTGAGCGCGCCGCTGCTGATGGCGATCAGTGGCCACAAGCGCCTGCAGACGCTGCAGCGCTACGTCGAGCCCAGCCAGGCGGCCGTCGCCGCGCTCATGGCCGCCACCGACCCCGACCGGCGCCGCCGCAGGTAGTGGAAGGGCACTGCGGTGGCCGAGGCGGAGCGACACCGCCCCTCGGCCGCGGCTGGGTGCGCGCGCCGGCCCCGCTCCAGACGCCGGTTTACCGCTCAAGGACAGGGATGGTGGTGCCGGATGGGTCGCCAGCGAGCACGAGCCCGTAGCAGGCGTTGCACAGCCCGGCGCGCTGGGTCGCTGTCGACCTCGGCGACCAGCCGGGCGATCTTCCGCCGGCCGCAGCTTGCGCAGGGGAAGGCATGGGCGCGGCCAGCCGGTACTGGCGAAGCCGACCGCGGCAGGTAGGCCGTTCCAGCAGGGCCTCGGGATCGGCGCAGGAGCGAGTTCAGGAGCGTCCTCCCGGCGGCCTTGGCCTGCGCCTGGGCTTGTGTTGCGGGGCTGTCCGCTCACGGTCCCTCCGGCATTGCCACCGACGTCGCCGGCTCCTGATGATCGTCGGGCTGGTCGGGGTCTCGCAGCGGTCGCAGGCCACCAGCGACCGGGGTGGTCGGGAAGTAGTACCGGCCGAGCAGGTTGATGTGGGTGTCGCCAAGCGGCGACAGCCGCGCCAGGTCGGCGTCTGCGATTGGCTCGCCGGCGGCGCGCAGTCGCGCCACCGCCGCGTCCAGGTCGCGGTGTTCCACAGCACGATCGCATTCACCACCAACCCGAGGACCCCGAGTTGGTCCTCTTGCCCCTCGCGGTAGCGCTGGCGCAGCTCGCCACGCTGGCCGTGGAAGACCTTGCGGGCCAGCCGGTGGCGGGACTCCTGCAGGTTGAGCTGCGCGCCGATCTGGCGGCGGTAAGACTCGTCGGCGTCGACGAAGGCGAGCAGGTGCAGCGTCTTGGCGACGCGGCCGTACTCGGCCAGCGCCCGTCCCAGCGTGGTCGGCCGCCCGCCAGGTGGTGGCGCAGCACCAGGACCTCCAGGTCCTTGGCGGTGCTGCCGCGGGCCAGCAGGACGAGCAGCTGGATGCAGCGGCAGAGCGTCAGGTAGGCGAGCTTCGACAGCACGCAGGTAGCCTCCGGGACGGGTCAGCGGAGCCGTCACCCTGCCGTGTGATGGTGAGCGAACCGGCAGCTCGGAGGCCACGTCCGACTTTGCGCATCCTACGGGATCCTCGCCGACTTCCACCGTCGACGCGAAGCCACAGGTCCACGTCTGCGGGTGAGTTTTTCGGCACCCACAAGGACCTGACCGCCCGTCCCGTCACTCCAACCCCTGAACCCTTTAGGTCAGGGTGATGGGGCGGTCGCGTATCGGAGGCAGGCAGGTGGTCAGGCTGCACGCCCCATAGGTGACGACCACCTCGACTCGTCCGTCCCTGGTCCGGCGCACAGGCACCGTAACGGTGACCGGTCCGTCCGGGTAGACAGGCAGGTCCACGCCCAGCTCCTCGATCCGCAAATTACTCACAGGCACATCCGCGGTCGGGCGGCCGGTCACGCGCAGGCCACCGCGCACACTCACCACGGTGGGGATGCCGAGGCCGTTCACGCCGCCAGGTGGCAGATCGATGCTGTATAGGTGGTAGCCGGGCTTCTGCGGGCTGAACGTCGCTCGCACGTGCCCGGTTCCGTCCGGTTCGACGGTCAGCACGGCCACGACGGTGACGCCGCCGTCGTCCAGACGCCCCGACGGGTCGGCCGACGGCTGGCTTACGCCGAGTCTGGCACATCCGTTGGCGAAAAGCGCGAAGGTCACCGCCACGGACAGCAGCGCACGGTGCGCCATCAGCTCCTGGGCGCCCAGCGGGTCAGGAATGCGTTGACCTGATCGCTATTCATGGTGCGTGCGTTGGCGAACGAGCCGTCGTTTGTGGCCACGCGGACCTTGCCGTCGGGCGTCAGCACCACTAGCGCCGGGATGCCGCTGGTCTTCAGGTTCACGTATTTCGCGGTGAAGTTCAGGTTGTGGTTGAACTCGCCGACATCTACCGCCACCACGTGGTAGCTGCGCCGAAGCAGCGGCTTGGTCTTCTCCGACTGGAATAGCTTGTCGAGCACGTTGCAGTCGGGGCACCAGTCGGCGCCGAAATCGATCAGGACCTCTTTGCCGTCGGTCGCGGCCAGCGCGAGGGCCGCTTTCAGGTCTGCGGCCGGGTCCCGCGCGGGGTCGTAGTGGTCCGGGATCGTCTCCGCGGCGGCAGCCGACGGCGCAACGGCGGCTGCAGAAGACGAAGAAGAGGCGGCAGGCGCTGCGGAACCCGGCGATGGCTCAACCTTGTCGGCGCATCCCGCCAGGAGCAATGCGGTACCGATGGCGGCCGCGAGGCCCACCCATCGTAGCATTAAGCCGTTCCTTTCCCTGAGTTGATCAGGCGCAGGAGAATAGCGCGCCGCGACTCCGAGCGCATCGGCGACGTGTGCCAGCGCGCTGACTACCTCTGAGGCGATCCTTGCGTACTGACCCAGGGGGTAGATGCGGCCGCCGCGGCGTATCTGTGACGGGTCACGACCCGGGTGGGTCGGACAGGCTGCTGATCAAGCCAGCACGCGGTGCGCCAGGTCGATGCCGGCTCCTTGGCATGAGCCAGAACGGATCAGGCGCCCGCTGTGGGCTGCCCTTGTGACGAGCTGCGGCTGTACGTGCTGTTCTTCATTCAGCTGCAGACCCGGCGCGTCCAGCTGGCTGGCGTCACCGCCCACCCACCGGCGCGTGGGTCGCCCAGCAAGCCCGCAACCTCCTCGCCACCTCGACGACAGTTCGCACACCAGGTGTTGCCCGTCCTCGACATGCCCGGCCAGGCCTGCAGCGCCCGACGGCGCGGCTGAGGAGCATCCGCCGCGCACGGTCCACTCTCAGGCCATCTGCTGGGCGGCCCCGCTGGCAGCCCAGCGCCCGCCACCCCGGCATCCTCGCCGCCCGGTGCCGCGGGCGAGTGCGCGTCCGCGGCAGACGCCAGCACCGCTGGGACCGCCGCCCAAGCCGAAAGCCGCGTGATCGGGCCGGCACCCGTTCACGGGCAGCGAGCCGGCCGCGATTGACAGCCGTTCCAGGCTGATCTAAAGTACCAGGACACTAGTACTTTGAGGATGTAAACTTGATCAGTTTCCGGCTTGATGGGCGCTCGGTCGTGCCGCCGTATCTGCAGATCGTGCAGCAGGTCCGGCAGGCGCTCCGGATGGGGGTGCTCGACGTGGGCGACCAGCTCCCCACGGTGCGGGAAGTCGTCGCGGCGACGGCGATCAACCCCAACACGGTGCTCAAGGCCTACCGCGACCTGGAACGGGAGGGCCTGGTCGAACCCCGGGCCGGTCATGGCACGTTCGTGGTGCGCCGGCCGCCCGGCCCGCCTCCCGGCACGCATTCGCGGCTGGCCCGCAGCCTGGCCCACTGGGTGCGCGGCGCCCGCGAGGCCGGGCTGGACGACGAGTCGATCGAATCGCTGCTGCGCGTCACGCTGCAGGCAGCGGCCGGGGAGGAGATCGCGTGATGGACCCCCAGGACGCAGCCCCTCCCGTGATCGAGACCCGCGGGCTGGCGAAACGCTACCGCAACGTCACCGCCCTCACCGATTGCACCATCACCGTTCCCGAGGGCCGGATATCGGCGCTGATCGGCCCGAACGGCGCCGGCAAGACCACGCTGCTGCGAGTGCTCAGCGGGCTGGCCAAGCCGAGCGGCGGCGACGTCGCGGTGCTCGGCGGAACACCGCGCCAGGACCCGGCCTTCCTGGCCGAGATCGGCTTCCTCGCCCAGGAGATCCCGCTGTACCGGCGCCTGTCCGCCGAGGATCACATCGCCGTCGGCGCGCACCTCAACCCGCGCTGGGACGCCGCGTCCGTGCGGGAGCGGCTGAAAAGCCTGAACATCCGGCCTGACCAGGCGGTGGGCACGCTGTCCGGGGGCCAGCGTGCCCAGGTGGCGCTGTCGCTGACGCTGGCCAAGCGGCCCCGGCTGCTGCTGCTCGACGAGCCCGTCGCGGCGCTCGACCCGCTCGCCCGGCGGCAGTTCCTGGCCACCCTGGCCGACGCGGTGGCCGCCGGCGGGCTGACCGCCGTGCTGTCCTCGCACCTGGTCGCCGATATGGAACGGGTCTGCGACCACCTCATCCTGCTGGCCGCATCCCGGGTCCAGCTGTGCGGCGACATTGACACGGTGCTCGCCGAGCACCGGGTCCTGGTCGGCCCGCGCAAGGACACCACGGCGATCGAGCGGACCCACAGGCTCGTGCAGGCTACCCACACCGCCCGGCAGAGCACCCTGCTCATCCGCGGAGGCGGCCCGGTCGTCGACCCCGCCTGGGAGGCCGCCGACGTCGGCCTCGAAGAACTGGTACTCGGTTACCTAGGCCAGGGCGCCCCGCCAGCGTTCGCCCACCTGACCACGGTTGGAGAAGATCAATGACCTGGCTTGTCTGGCGCCAGCACCGCAACCAGGCGTACCTCGCCGCCGCCGCCCTCGCCGCGTTCGCGGTCCTGCTGCTGGTCACCGGCCGGCAGATGGCGTCGCAGTACCACTCCGCCCTCACCTTGTGCGCCGCCAGCCATACCTGCGGCAACCTCGCGAATACACTGACCCTGGGTACCCCCGTGCTGTTCTTGCTGGTCACGCTGACCTTGGTGGTGCCGTGCCTGCTGGGAGTGTTCTGGGGCGGACCGCTGGTGGCCCGGGAACTCGAAACCGGCACCATCCAGTTCGCCTGGATGCAGAGCATCACCCGCCGGCGCTGGCTTACCGTCAAGGTCGGCTGGGCCCTGCTCGCCGCAGCCGCCTGGGGCGGCGCCGTCTCGGCCCTCGTCACCTGGTGGTCCAGCCCGGTCAACGCCCTCAATCACCAGAACTTCCAGCCCGGCCAGTTCGACATCCAGGGCATCGTCCCCGTCGGCTACACGCTGTTCGCGGTGGCCCTCGGCATCGCAGCCGGCACGCTGCTCCGCCGCACCCTGCCCGCGCTCGCCATCACCATCGGCGTCTTCACCTTCCTGCGCCTGGTGATCGGCCAAGACCTCCGCTCGCACTACATGACCGCGCTCACCATGACCTTCAACTTCCTGCAGGGCCCGGCCTTGCCAAAAGGGTCCTACTGGCTGGTCTCGGGGGGCGTCGTTGGCCCGGGCGGCCAGGTAGCGAGCAGCCAGGCCCACGGCGGGCCCGGCATTTCCTTCGGCGGCGTGTCCGTGCCCATCGGCGACATGCCGTCCGCGTGCCGGGCGCTCGTCTTCCAGGGTCCGCTCAAGTTCGGTTCCTGCCTGGCTGCTCACGGATACCGCGGGTTGATCACCTACCAGCCCGCCAGCCGGTACTGGGCATTCCAGGGCATCGAGACCGGCATCTTCGTGCTCCTCGCCGCCGCCCTCATCGCCGTGACCGCGATCGTGGTCCTCCGCCGCGACG
>Ga0070698_100003171_pt1 | contig 18129 bp, 19 predicted proteins | sample KBSK1502metaG_FD_65477 | JGI IMG/M metagenome (GOLD analysis project Ga0070698, IMG submission 65477) | Corn, switchgrass and miscanthus rhizosphere microbial communities from Kellogg Biological Station, Michigan, USA - KBS K1-50-2 metaG | ecosystem: Host-associated > Plants > Roots >...
AGCGCGCGGCGGGACGCGACCTGCGTGTCCTGGCCCCGGAAGGGTATCGCTCGCCCGCTGTCACTTGCATTTCGGCGCCGGCCGGCCGCACCGGACCGCAGATCGTTTCGGCGATGAAGGCGAAAGGATTCGTGATCACGCCAGGCTATGGTGACATGAAGGACGTCATGATACGGATTGGCCACATGGGTGAACACACCGTCGAAGAACTGGACGTGCTGCTCGGCGCGCTCGATGAGGTACTCGGGTCATGAGCCCTGCCCGGTTCCGTGTGCTGGTGGCGGACGCGATCTCCCTCGACGGGCTCGCCCCGTTGCGCGACGATCCGCGTTTCGAGTTGGTGAACAAGCCGGGCCTCAAGGGCGAGGACCTCACGAACGCGATTGCCGAGGCCGATGCCGTACTCGTTCGCAGCTCGACGCGCATAACGCGTGAATCCCTGGCGCGTGCGGATCGGTTGAAGGCCATTGGCCGCGCCGGCGTCGGCGTCGACACTATCGATGTCGAGGCGGCGACCGAACGCGGCATCCCGGTGCTCACCGCGCCCGAAGGCAATACGATTTCAGCGGCGGAGTTGACGATGGCGCTGCTGCTCGCGCTGGCGCGGAAAGTTCCGGGCGCGGACCGGTCGATGAAAGCCGGCGAGTGGGACAAGAAGAGTTTCACCGGCACGGAGCTGCACGGGAAAACGCTTGGCCTGATCGGAGCCGGCCGGATCGGCGGTGAAGTGGCTCGTCGCGCGCGCGGATTCGGAATGCGCGTCCTCGTGCACGACCCGTTCCTGAACGCGGAACGGGCGCGCATTCTCGACGTGGAGACGGCAGCGATCGACGAGGTCATCGAGGGCGCCGACGTGATTTCGGCGCACGTGCCGTTGACCGACGCGACGCGGAATCTCATCGGCGAGGCCCAGATCGCGCGGATGAAACGCGGTGTGTTGATCCTCAACGTGGCGCGGGGCGGTGTCGTGGATGAAGCGGCGCTCATCGCGGCGCTCAAGTCCGGGCAGGTGGGCGGTGCGGCCCTCGACGTCTTCGAAGTCGAGCCGCTGCCCGCCGACCATCCCCTGCGCTCGCTGCCTAACGTCGTGTTGACGCCACATCTCGGGGCGTCGACCTCCGAGGCGCAGCACAGCGTCGCCATTGAGATTGCCGGCGCCGTACGGGCCGCATTGGCCGACGGAGACCTGTCGCGGGCGGTGAATGCGCCGAGCCTGGGCGGCGTCGACGTCCAACGGGTGCGGCCCATTCTCGATCTTGCGCAGCGACTGGGCACGCTTGGCGCGGCCGTGGCCGGCGGGCCATTGCGGAGCATTGAAGTGCGCTACTCCGGCTCGCACCCGAGCGGGCTTCGCGTGATTACGGCAGCGGCGGTGGCGGGAGCCCTGACCCGGGTGTCAGGCGGGTCGGTCAACGTGGTGAATGCCACTCGACTGGCGCAATCGCGTGGGATCCGGGTGAACCAGATGCAGCAGGAAAGTCCCGTCCCTTACGCGGAAGTGGTTGAGGTCCGCGTGGCAAGCGATACGGGTGCGGCTCGCGTGTCGGGCGCGCTACTCGGCGACGAACACGAGCGCATCGTGCGGGTCGATGACTACACGGTGAGCGTCACGCCGCGCGGAACGTTGCTGGTGCTTCGCAATGCGGACTCGCCGCAGGTGATCGGCCAGGTGGGGACCGCGCTGGCCCGGGCCGGGCACTTTGTCGACGAATACCAGCAGGCGCGCAAGGAATCCGGTGGTGATGCGCTTTCACTGATCCGGATCGACCGGCCGACCAGCGACGAGGTGCTCAAGGAGCTTCGATCGATTTCGGACATCAGGCAGGTGCAGCAAGTACTGCTCTAGCGATCAGCAGACAGCGAAAAGCGACCAGACATGGGCTTCATGCCTGATCGCTAATCGCTTATGTCGCTTACGGCCGTCTTCCAGGCGCCACCAGCTGGCGAACGATGCACCACTTGGCACGCTGCTCGGGGGTGAGCACGTCCATGATCGCATCCTGGAGTCGCTGCTCCGCCTGACGCACTGCCTCCATCTCGTCTTTCACGCTGGCGAGGATCGCGCGGATTTCTTCAGCGCTCGCTCCCGCTTCTTTCGCGGCACGAGCCTCTTGATGCGCTGCCTTGATCGCCGCCAGTTCATCGGCGACTGCCTCGGCAAAAGCCTGCTTGAGCGCGCGGATCTGAGCGATCTGCGCTTCGGTCAGGGTCGGCGGTCCGTTCCGATCGCAGACCTGCGGCTTGTGTGCCTCGATCCACGCCTTCTGTTCCGCAGTGTAGATCGCCCAGATCGCGTCCTGCAGGGCTCCGAATTCATCCGCCAGCCCTTCACGGATCGCGTGCGCCTGTTCGAGGAGCGCTATGGCGGCTTCGCGTGATCCACCAGAGCGGCGGAGTTCGCGGAGTTGCTGTTCAATCTGCCGGAGTGCGGCAACTTCATCGCTGTTTTCGGCCATGAACGCATCGTGCAGCGCTGCGATCGCGGCCTTCTGTTCTGTGGTGAGCTGGAGCTCGGCGGGCAAACGGGCCCCGCCAATGCCACCACCATCGATCACCGCGGCACTGCTGATTGCGTAATCCGGCACCAGGTCAAGCGCGTCGCGGTCCAGCAGTGCCAAATCATTCGGCGCGACCGTCTCGGTTGAGCATGCGGCCAGGCTAGCAAGCCCGAACGCAGCGACTGCAAGGAATGTCTTCCGCATCGTCGTCATCACCATTGCAAGTGTGGGCTCCCTCGAAGCGGTCGCGCACCGCCAGTGGGAAAATGAACAGCTGAGCCGTGCGGCGTCGAGTCGTGCGCCCCATCCGTCCGCACGGACTGGAAGACGGCGATCTACCCGCGCCGTTAAGGAGACACGATGAGGCTGGGACACCCTGACGGGCGGAAGCGCACCCGTCTGAGGCATCGATGCAACGAGGTGGGAAGGGTGGAAGGGTGGAGGGGTGGAAGGGGGGAGGGTGGGCACCTCTCGCACCCTTTCCCCCTTCCACCCTCAAAAGCAAAGCGCCGCCCCTTTCGGAGCGGCGCTCAAACGTTAGGCGTGCGCGAGACTAGCTCGCCAGCACCCGCATCGCCAGCAATCCGAGCGTAAACGCACCGACCGCCAGCGCGATAATGGTCACCGTCGACAGCTGAACATCTTTCTTCCACCACGGCGCGATAGCTACGGACGACGCGGCGTCCGGCAGCGCTGCCATGATCCGGTCGGCGACATAGGCCGGGGTCACCACCCGCCGGCGGCGGTCGGTTTCCTCGTCCAGGCGGCGCCAGAATTCAACCGAGCGCGCCTGCTCGCCGCGGAGTCCCGTGGGCTCCGCACCTTCGCCGTCCAGCCAGCGATGGATGTGATCCATCGTCGCGACCGGAGCCAATGGCACCTCACGGTCTGCCAGTGGGGCACTGCCCTCTCCCGGCTGCTTGCCGCCCTCTCGGGCCGCCTCTCCACGCCGATTCGGCTCGTACATGTCATCAAGATTCACGCGTATTTCTCCTCTAAAAGTGCCTGGAGCGCCTCGCGTGCCCGATGTACGCGCATCTTGAGTGCCCCTACCGTTGTGCTTAACAGGTCTGCCATCTCCTCGTACGAGCGTCCTTCGACGTGCTTCATGATGAAGGCTTCCCGCAAAGACACGGGGAGCGTCAGCAACGCACGGTCGAGATCTGATCGCAACTCGCTTAAATCCAGCTCTTCCTCGGGATTGGCGTACCCGGTTGGCTGATCGTCCTCGTCGTAACTGAGATGCGTACGACGAATGTTTTTCAGCCAGTCCTTGCACCCATTGGCCACGATACGGAAAACCCAGGCATCAAACCGTCCTCGCACCTCGGCCAAGTGACTGTAGGCCTTGATGAAGGACATCTGCAGGATGTCTTCCGCGACGTCGGGGCTTCCTGTCATCCCGAGCGCATGCCGGAACAGCGGATCGGAGTAACGGTGGATGAGGAGGGAGAAGGCCTCACGCTCGCCCGCAAGAACGCGCGCGATTATCTCCTGATCCAAATCAACCTGGTCTACCTGATCGGCGGGCACCGTCGATTTCACGGCAGGAGCATAACCCCTTTGCCCACCTCTGGATAGTCCGGTTACACCGGGCCCTTGAACGGCATAAGATGTCACGCCATTAAGACGAACGATGGCCCGCAGCGTAACAGGATCGCCCTTTTGCGGGCGGTCAGACCTGCCCTTCCCGGAACGCCCCCCACCCAGTCCGGCGAATCGCCGCCCCGTGTTCGTCCAGCTTGGGGGGTCGGCGTCGTACGGAGCCGGGAATTGCCGGCCCGACGCCGGTCACAGGGCTGACCGGAACATCGCCGAGTGCCTCCCGGACCGAACGTACGACGCCACACGGCACACCAGCGGCCTGCAAAGCGCCTAACCAGTGCGCGGCACCGGCGGTCGCCACGCGCTCAGCCATCGTTCGCACGACGCGGTCACGTTGTGCGAGACGTCCGGAATTCGTCGCGAGCGACGCATCGGTTCCCAAGTCGTTCAATCCGAGCGCGGTGCATGCGGCCTTCCATTGATTGTCGTTGCCCACAGCGATCACCATCCGCGCGTCGGCGGTCGCAAACAATTGATACGGAACAAGGTTGGCGTGTGCATTTCCCCAGCGACGCGCGTCGGCGCCGCTGACGAGCGCGTTTTGCGCCACGTTGATCAGCGCAGCGGTGGCTGAATCGCGGAGGGAAATGTGCAGGTGGCGATCGGCAGGGTTGAGCGGTGTCTGCAACAGCGCGCGATTGAGCAACGCGCCGAGTATTGCGATCGTCGCGTCTTTGCCGGCAGTGACGTCGGCCAGCGCGACACCGGCTTTCATCGGCTCCCCGTTCACTTCACCAGTGACCGACATCCAACCGCACTCCGCCTGAACGACGAAGTCGTAACCCGGCCGATCGCTGCCAGGACCGAAGCCGGACAGCGTGCACCATATGAGTCGCGGAGTACGGGTCAGCCAATCGGCTGCCAACACGCCCCGGGCGGCCAGCGCTCCCTCCCTGAAGTTCTCGAGCACGACGTCGGCCTCGGCAATGAGGCCAAACAGAACTTCTCGATCGGCGGGCAGGTCGAAGTCCAGCGCGACCGAGAGCTTGTTCCGGTTGCAACAGAGGTAGTAGGCGCTTTCCCCGTCGGCGTCGAACGGCGGCCCCCAGCCTCGGGACTCGTCGCCAAGCCCCGGCCTCTCCACCTTGATGACTTCGGCTCCCAGGTCTCCAAGGTTCATGGCACAGAGCGGGCCAGCGAGAACACGTGACAAGTCGAGAACTTTGACGCTTTTAAGATCAATTGTCACGTAAATGCTCCTTTACTGTCTCTAAACTGTCGCTATTTTCTGGTACTGATGCCACCTTCTGAACTCACCGAATGTACCGCTCGAACATCCTTGCGTATCTCTCAAGTAACCATATACTTAGCGCCGCGTAAAGCCGACAAAAGCCACGCGCCCAGTCCAACCCGCCTGAACAGGCGCATGTGACTGCCGGCCACTGCCCGGACCAACCCCTCCACGTGGCCGATCCCAGCCAGCAACAATGACCGAAACGGTAGGTCCGAACGAGACCCCCCCCGCTGGCGACGACGCCGCTCCTCTGGCGCCACCGCCACCAAAGCGCAGTCCAGGACATCGTGGCCAGGATGTCCGCGACACGGTAGCGGAGCTGGCAGCGCGTGCCCACGAAATCAGTCTCGAGGCTGGCAGCAAGATGTCGGGTGCCCTCCGTGACGTCATCGGCGCGGCAGCCGGTTTGACCGCGTTCGCGGTGGAAAGCGCTCGGGATCTCGTACAGTACATGGTCCGGCGCGGGCAGATGACCCAGGAAGAGGCCGACAAGCTCATCCGCGAGGCGGAAGAAGCAAGCTCCAAACGCGCCAAGACGCCCAAACTGGACGTCGCGAAAAAGGCGCCCAGTGAGCCGAAACCAAAGGCAGCCGCGAAGCCGAAAGCGCCTCCGGCTGCGAAGAAGGCGTCCGCCGCCAAGAAGCCTGCTCCCAAGAAACCTGCCGCGAAGAAGTAGCCCGGCAGAATGCAGAAATGCAGAACGCAGAAGCAGATGGAGTGACCCGAAGGGCCTGAGTCCGCACTCTGTTTCTATTCTGCATTCGCGATTCTGCATTCAGTATTCTGCATTCTCATGGCTACCCTTGTTGCCCGTGCACCAGCACGCCTCGACTTCGGAGGCGGATGGACTGACGTCCCGCCGTACAGCGAGGAACGCGGCGGCTGCGTGTGCAACGTGGCGATCGAGCTCCATGCGGTAGCAACCGTCGTCGAAACGGATCGCGCTCCTGAACTCGCCGGTCCCGACGTCAACAGTCCAGACAATGCACTGGCACGCGCCGCGACCAGGCGTGCGGCAATGTCGCATGTCCACGTGAACGTCGTCGCCGAGTACCCACTCGGCGCCGGGCTCGGAGGATCGTCGGCTGCTGGCGTTGCGGTCCTCGGCGCCCTCGCCGCTTGGCGCGGGGAGCAGGTCTCCGAGTCCTGCCTCGCTGAGGAGAGCCGGAGGCTGGAGGTGGAAGACCTCGGCATCGCCGGAGGCCGGCAGGACCACTACGCCGCCGCGATGGGCGGTGCACTCGGGCTCTGGTTTGGCAGCGAGGTCATCGCGCGCCGGATCCCGCTGACCGGCGACACCATCGACGCGCTCAATGCGAGGTGCGTCGTCGCCTACACGGGCCAGTCGCGAGTTTCCAGCAACACGATCACGGCGGTGATGGACGCGTACCGGGCGCGTGAACCCCTGGTGCTGGGCACGCTCGACCGGCTGCGCGACCTGGCCGGGGCCATGGTCACCGCCCTGGAGTCCGCCGACATCGACTCGTTAGGCCGACTGGTGGGCGAGCACTGGGTTCACCAGCGGCGGCTGCATCCGGCCATCCCCACTCCGCTCATCGACACCGTGCTGGCCGACGCTACCGCCGCCGGCGCACTGGGTGGCAAGGCGTTAGGCGCGTCGGGTGGCGGGTGTGTGCTCGCCATCGCCGCCGAGGGCCGCGAGGAAGACGTCCGGCGGGCGATGGGCAGGCACGCGCAACCGATTCCGGTTCGCGTGGCCCGCCATGGGTTCCAGGTCGTCAGTCGGGCCGAGGGCGTGCGCTCGAGCGCCGTCTCCCCCGGCGCATGACGCCCGCGCCAGGCGACGCGGTCGCACTGACTCGCCTTCTCGTCCAGGTCGACTCGAGAAACCCGGACCTCGTGCCCGGCGCGCCGGCCGAAGGCGAGATCGCGCGCACACTGGCGGCGATTCTCGACGCCTGGGGATTTCGTGTTGCACTCCAGGAAGTCGTCGCGGGTCGCCCGAACGTCGTGGCGCGCATCGGGAAACCGGGAGGTCGCTCGCTGATGTTCAACGGGCATCTCGACGTCGTGGGCGTGGAGGGCATGACGCACGCGCCGTTCGACGGCCTCACCATCGACGGAAAGATGTTTGGACGCGGCGCCACCGACATGAAGGGCGGCGTTGCGGCCATGTGTTGTGCCGCCTGGCGCGCAGCGCAAGCCGATCTCGAAACGGAACTCGTCGTGGCGGCGGTCGTCGACGAAGAGTGGCAGAGCGCCGGCACGAAGGGACTGCTGGAGCGAGGCGTCCGCGCCGATGCGTGCATCGTCACCGAGCCAACGCGCATGGCCATAGCGCCCGCGCATAAAGGCTTCACGTGGACTGAGGTGGAGTTCACCGGTCGCGCGGCCCACGGCAGCCGGTATGACGTCGGAATCGACGCCATCCGCCACGCCGGCCTGCTGCTGGCGGAGCTCGACCGCGTCGAACGCGAAGAACTCGTCAGGCACACGCATCCCCTGCTCGGGCACGCCTCGCTGCATGCATCCGAGATCTCCGGCGGCAGTGGATGGTCGACGTATCCGGATCATTGCAAGCTGACCATCGAGCGACGCACGGTGCCGGGCGAGTCGCCAGACGACGCCATGGACGAGATTGAGGGTGCCCTCATTCGCGTGTCGTCAAACGCCCACACCATGGGGGCCGCGGTCCGGCACGTCTTTTCCCAGTTTCCGAGTGACGTGGCGGTGGACGCGCCGATCGTGGTGGCGCTCTCTGGCGCGATGCGTGCCTGTGGTGAGGCGATCGCGATCGAAGGATTGTCGGCGTGGACGGACGCCGCGCTGCTCAACGCGGCCGGCATTCCCGCGATCTGTTACGGTCCGGGAGACATCTCCCTGGCCCACTCGGCGACGGAATGGGTGGCCGAGGCCGAGATCCTGCGGGCGACAGCGGTCCTGGAACGCTTGGCATTGGACTGGCCCGGAGCGGCGTGAGTGGCACACCTCACACCGAGTGAATACGATCGCCTGGAGCGCGCGGTGCAGGACGGCCGGCGCGTCGCACTCGTCAGGCAGGGCCGCGAGATGGTCGTCGTTCCGCTGCGCCTGTACATGCGTGGCGGGCGCGAGGTGATCGAGGCACGCCATCCGTCCACCGGAGATCTCCTCACCGCCGTGATCGAGGACCTCGACGCCCTCGAGGTCGTGCCGTGACCGGGCGCGCGGACGCGCTCGTCGCCATCTATGCGGACGAGTCGTGCCTGGGGAACGGCCGAGAGGGAGAAAATCCCGGCGGAGTCGGCGTCCTGCTCGAGTTCCAGCAGCGCGAAGGCGCGCCACTCGTCAGGCGTGACCTGTGGGTCTCCGAGCGCGCCACGACCAACAACCGCATGGCCCTTCGGTCGGTGATCGAATCGATGACCGCCCTCAGCCGAAAAGGAAAACGTTTCCGTGTGAGCTTTACCACCGATTCGCGATACATCGTGGACGGGATGAAGCAATGGGTCCACGACTGGGCGAAACGCGGCTGGACCCGGAAGACCGGAGCGATCGAGAATCTCGACTTGTGGCTCAAAGCGGTCGAAGCCGTTGACGGCCACGCGATAGACTGGCGCTGGGTCCGCGGCCACGCGGGACATGCCCAGAACGAATACGCCAACGACCTCGCGGTGCGTGCCGCCGGGACCCTGGCGAATTCCGACGGGCTCGTCGATTCCGGGTTTGACGCCTGGGTCGAGGAGCGGACCGCCAAGGGCCGGGTTGTGACGCCTGAACCATTCCCGGATGCCGCCGCTTTCCGTGCATCCCGCCCGTTACCGCCACCACACACGGCCAGTCCCTGACATAGTCCCCTACAGGAGGTTTTCTGTCATGGGAAAGCTGTTTCTTCTGGGCGCGGCAATCGCGGTCGGATACATGCTCGGGTTCAAGGATGCGCGAACGCACAAGGATCACATCGTCGCTCGCGCCGTGCAGAAGGTGGGCGGGTCGTTTGGTGGTGGAAGAGACGTCAACAACGTGGACGCGGTGATGTCCAAGGTCGAGGGGAAGAACTGATGGATGAACTGGACCGGATGTTCCGGCGGCTCGTGAACAACATTCGAGCCGGGTATCCGGACCTCCTCGCACGCCCCTTCGAAGTGTCAGCGTTGCATCAGAACCTGATCCCGTACCGCCTGAATCGCCGGGAACTGGATATCGACTCGGCCGAAGAGTACGAGATCGCGCTGATGAAACTGTTGAGCGGGACTCGTGGACTGTTGAACGGCGACCCCGACATGCAGGCGGCGCTGAGCGCCGAACTGGAATCACCGAATCCGGACTTGTCGGTCTTTCGCGCCTGGGGCACCGCATCGGTTTCGATCAACCCGACTGCGATTCGTGCCATGGATAGTCAATCGCCGCCGATGGTTCGCGTTCCTGTTTCTCCCTCGCCAACTCGTCAGGCGGAGATGGCAGGTCGTGCAACCCTCGAGGTGCCCGCCTCGGGTGAGGCGCCGGTTGCCACACACGTGGCCTCTCCGCCGTCCGCGCCAAGAGTCGCTGCCCCTGCCCCGAAACCCGCTCCCAGTCCCGCTCCGACTCCAGTGTCGGCACCCCATGTCCAGACGGTCGGCTGCCGGTACTGCGGTGGTGAGCTCCCCGAAGGTCGGGAAACGCACTTCTGTCCTCATTGCGGCCAGAACCTGTCAGTAAAGCAGTGTCCGGCCTGTTGTACGGAGCTCGAGGTCGAGTGGCAGTTCTGCATCACCTGCGGGCGGCAGTCGGAGTAGACGCGGACGCGATGCGGCGCGCGCGGTGACCACGCATATTCCGGTCACACTCGCCGTTGTTACGACTACATGCCTTCTGATCCTCCCGCGCCGGCGGAACCGCCGGGTGGTTCGCTCGCCCCGCTGGATCGCGCCGCGCTCGAGCGCGTGCTCGCGCGGGCGACCGAGCTGCAAGCACATCTCTCCGATGCTCCGGACGGACTGACGGAGAAAGAGTTGCTCGATCTGGGCAACGAGGTCGGGATCTCGGCCGATCACCTCAAGCAGGCACTGGCCGAAGAGCGCACGCGAGTCGTGTTGCCGGAGGAGTCTGGCGTTGTGGGCTCGTGGTTCGGCTCAACTATGGCCGCGGCATCGCGTGTGGTCCCCGGCACGCCGAACGAAGTTCTGGCGCTAATCGACACATGGATGCAGCGTCAGGAGCTGCTGAGGGTGCGCCGCCGGATTGGCGAGCGGCTGACCTGGGAGGCGCGTCGCGATTTCATGGGAAGCATGCAGGCCAGCTTCAACATTGGCGGACGGCCATATGCGCTGACTCCCTCGTCCGAGGTCGGCGCGACGGCGGTCGCCGTCGATGCCGGGCGTGTGTTGGTGCGACTCGATGCCGACTTTACGCCGAGCAGGAGACTCGCCGTGGGGTGGGCCGGCGCGGTCGCCGGACTTGGAATCAGCTCCGGGGCAGGTGTCGTCGCGCTCGCGTCGCTGTCGGGCGAGCCTGGGGCATTGGCGATCGGCGCCGTGGTTGGCAGCGTCTGGACCGGGCTTTCCGGAATTGCCTCCGCGGCGGTGGCTCGCGCCCAGCGGCGAAAGGTCGCGCGCGGCCAATTGGCGCTCGAGCAGATTCTCGACCGTCTCGAGCACGGCGAGATAAAAACACCTCGGTCGCCGTTGATGGATTTCCTGTCATCCGTCCGGTGATGCGTTCGATCCGGGTCAGCAGAGATGCGGGCAACGTCGCCATGTTCGCACTGGCGGCGTTGGCGCTGCCTTCAGCCGCGAGCTCGCAGGGACGGCTGTCGGTTCCGCCTTCGGCTCGCGTCACCGGTACGGTCTACGATTCGATGGCGATGCGGCCACTCCATGGGGCCGTCGTGCAGCTGGCGCTGGTGCCCTCACCCGGCGCCATCGCCACCGTGCGATCGGTGGTCACGGACTCGCTGGGCCAATTCGACTTTCCCACGGTGTCGGCCGGCACGTACCTGCTCGGGTACCAGCACGTGGCGGTCGACTCGTTAGGCCTGCACGGGCCGCTGCAGCGCATCGACGTCCGGACCGCCTCGACCGTGCGGGCCCCGATGGCTGTCCCCTCGATGCGGTCGATCATTCGGACGGTCTGCGGCCGCGACGGCGTTGCGGACTCGCTGGCGGTGCTGATGGGCAGCGTGCGCAATGCGCGCTCCGACGCGTCGCTGCCCGGCGCGTTCGTGTCGCTGCGCTGGGGCGAAGTGATCCTGTCGCGGGGCGGAGGCATGCAACGCTCCACGCCCATCGTCGACACCTTTGCCAATGACGAGGGCTGGTTCACCGCCTGCGTCCCCGGTGGCGTGCAGATGACATTGCGCGCCACGAGCGGGACGGACTTGTCCGGCAACGTGGAACTGGGCGTGCCGGCGCACGCGGTCCTGCGGCGCGACATCTATGTCGGCGCGTCCGAAGCGGAAGTTCGGTCGCCGGATTCCACGCTGACCGGGCCCAACCGGGAAGCGCGCATCGTGGACCGGGGCCGGGGCGAGCTGCGGGGGATCGTTCGTTCGCTGGACGGATCGCCGGTCGAGGGCGCGCGCGTGGCGCTCCTGACCGGAGCCGGTGAGACGCGAACGAATGGCCGCGGTGAGTTCGTGCTCCGGGACTTGCCGTTAGGCACTCACACGATCGAGGCGCGCGCGATCGGGTACGTGCCGGGGCAGGTGATCGCCGACATCGTCGATTTCCGCCGCGAACTCGCCGAGTTCGTGCTGCTGGATGTGTCAGCCTACCTGCTGGACACCGTGCGCGTTGCCGCCGCCAGGCGCCTGGACGCGGTTGCCCGGGAGGGATTCGAGCGACGCCGGCGCGGCGGATCCGGTTATTTCCTTGATGAAACCGTGCTCGACACGATGCGCGCGATTTCTTTCCAGGACCTCGTGCGGGGTGTGCCAGGCATCCGGTTCATGCGCGGTACCCGGATCGACGAGATCTCGGAGGAACACATCGAGTTCATGAGCGGCCAGGGACGGGGGTGTTTCCCGGACGTCTACCTGAACGGCGCACAGCTCGTCGCGGGCAAGGTCGACCTCAACGCGCTCATCCACCCCACGTCCGTCCGCCGGATCGAGGTCTACTTCCGCGGCCTCGCCATTCCGGCCGAGTTTGCATCGAACCAGACGTGTGGCGTGATGGCCATCTGGACCGGGCCGCGGCGGCCGAACTGACGACGCGGTCTCAGACCCTCGACGCCCTTGTGCGCCACGGTTCCCGGTTCATCTTGCGGGCGCCATGAGCTACACCGAGGACACGCCCATTGCGACCCGGGCGCCTAACGAATCGCTCGCCCTGATGCTCGGCGGCGGCGGAGCGCGCGGCGCCTATCAAGCTGGGGTGTTGCGGGCGATCGCCAACCGTCATCCGTCACTGCGACTCCCCATCCTCAGCGGCATTTCCGCGGGCGCGGTCAACACCACGTTCCTCGCCGCGCAGGCCGCGCCGCTGCCGGAATCCACCGAGCAACTGGTCCGACTCTGGCTCAGCCTCACGCCGGACCAGGTGTACAACGTTCACGCATTGCCCCTGCTGGGAAACGTAGGCCGCTGGGGCATGCGGTTGGTCGGCGGTGGCGGGAGCGGCAAGGAACCGACGCGGGGACTGCTCGACACCGCTCCGTTGCGGCGTTTTCTCCAACGCGCCCTGCCGAACGACGAAAACGGTGCGCTGCCAGGCATCCAACACAACATCCGCACCGGTCGACTCGATGCGGTTGCGCTCTCCGCCACGAGCTACACCACCGGCCAGTCGGTGACGTGGGTTCAGGGCCGCGACGTCACCCTCTGGCAGCGGCCGCAACGACGAAGCGAACTCGCGTCGATCACCGTGGAACACATCATGGCATCGAGCTCGCTGCCGATGCTCTTCCCCGCCGTTCGCGTCGGTACGGAATGGTATGGTGATGGCGGCGTTCGCCTGACCGCACCGCTTTCGCCGGCCCTGCACCTTGGCGCCACGCGCATCCTGACCATCGCGACCCGGTACATGCGATCCCGCGATGAAGCCGACCGACCGCTCACCGACGGCTACCCGCCCCCGGCCCAGGTGTTGAGCGTTCTCTATAACGCGATTTTTCTCGACCTGATCGATGAAGACATCCTCCGGCTCGAGCGGATGAACCGCCTGCTCGACGACGTGCCGGCGTCGGAACGAGAGGGAATGCGGCTCGTCGAGATTCTCGTTCTCAGGCCATCCCGGGATCTCGGAAAACTCGCGGGGCAGTTCGAGCCGCGGTTGCCGCGTGCATTCAGGTATCTCACGCGTGGGCTCGGCACTCAGCGCACGACGAGTCCGGATATCCTCAGTCTCCTCATGTTCCAGACCGATTACGTGAAGTCGCTGATCGAACTCGGTGAAGCGGACGTGGAAGCCAACAAGGACCGAATCGATGCGTTCCTCGGGCAGCCCGTTGCGCTGTAGCACCGATGCGACGTATGGCTTCATGGCGCGACAGCCATTTCCCTCGCCCGCTGGCACGGCAGCCCGAACCCTATGCTTTCAAGTTGTTGAGTTTCAGTGGCTTGTCAGGGAAGAAACGATGTGGACCGGGTACGGCATGGACAGTGCTTCTGTGACGCTCAGCACGCCGGCCCGGTTTAAGCTTTGTGGTAGCCCGCCCGCTCTCCACATCGCGCCGGAGAAATCTGGGGCCGGGTTCGGCGAGCACCACATTTTAGTTCTGCAGCGCCACCCCCTTCGGTGCTGCCGTAACGGGTCGGGGACACAGCCCCCGGCCCGTTTCTTTTTTTCCCGCGTACGAAGACTCCCGTCACTTTGCTCACGACGAACTGGATCGCAGAGCAGATAGTGAGAATCCGACTCGATCCCGACGAGGCACTTGGTGGGCCACTCTACGCAGTGGCCGCGCTCCTCATTCTCATTCCGGCAGCGGAGGTCGTGTTCACCATCCCCCCGCCGGTTTTCGCGAACGTGCGGTGGCGTTTCGAGGCAGTGAGCCTCGTCTCCAGCAACATGCTGATGCCGGTCGTCGGCTTGGCTCTGGCGCTTGTTGTTTCCGGGATGCTCGGCCAACCCAGAGTACAACGCGTTCTTGTCTACGCCTGCCTGACGATTGCGCTCGGTCTCGCCGCCGTGAGCTTCGGTTTCATGCGAGACGTCCAGGCGTTGCGGCTGGCCGTCCCGCTGGAAGAAAGCGCGGCCTTCAGGAGCGCCTGGATGAGGTCAATCATCAAGCTTCTGCTTCCGATGGCTGTGCTCGCATACGTGGGCTGGAAGGCGCGACAAATGATCCCGGCGACCTCCCGTCACAAGAGCCCCACCGGCGTACACGTCATCACGAAATAGGCGGACGTCAGGCACGTCCTGTTGCATTCCGGTGCGTGTCCGTCCCTTCGTCACTTGCCTCTACGGGAAAGCGCCGCAATACTCAAAACGTGCCGGCGACATTCCACGCCGCTCGGCCGGGAGGGCAAAGAATGCTGTTCGCGCGGCTGCTCGAATCACAACGTGCCGCGGAAGCGAGTAAAGCCATGCTCGAGGGCGCGGGAATCAGCGCGCTCGCGCACGTTGCGTTGATTGGCGGGTGGTTGTACCTGCATCGGGACGTTGAACTCGTCAGGCCCGAGCCGGATGCAACGTTTACACCCGTTCAGTGGCTTGTGCCGAAGGATCGCATCCCGGGCCGGCCGCAGCGCGAGACGGTAACCTGGACTTCGCTTGCCGCCGGAATCGGAGAGGGCTTTGCAGAGTCGGAGAAACCGCAACGCGACGAGCCGCGCGTTGAGATGGTCATGCCGACCGGGAAAGCCGCCGAGACGGATGCCGCGGCGAAGAGCATTGAAACGCAGCCGCCAATTGCTCTCGGCGATTCCATCATGACGGAGTTCATGGTCGACAGCGCGGTCGTGCGCTTCGAAAACGGCGCCGCGCCGACGTATCCGGAATCGATGCTCAAGCGCCGCATCGAAGGTTCGGTCATCGTGCAATACGTCGTGGACACGCTGGGTAACGCCGACACGTTGACGTTCCGGGTCATCGCGGCGACCCACGCCGATTTTGCGCGCGCGGTGAAGACCACGCTCCCGATGATGCGATTCAGGCCGGCTGTCATGGCGAATCGCCTCGTGCCGCAGCTGGTGCAGCAACCGTTTGCGTTCAGGATCCAGGACACGACGATCGTGCGCATCAAACCGCCCGGCGGTGATCGCGGAGAGTTGCGCCGCTAACGCCAGGGAAGCTGTGCAAAGGGGGCGTTTCCTACCTAACGGTTGCCGAGCGTGACGAGGTCCCAGTAGGACGACCAGCCCTGGCGCTCTCGTGTCGCGAAATCGTCCAGTGTCTGGACCAACTGGGTGCTGTAGTGATCGGACTTCCTCAGTGGATGCGACTGACCGAACCCGCCGCCGAAGAACGACCTGATGATCACCGAATGTTCGTTGCGCGGCAGCCTGGCCGCGTTGGCGGCGAACGTTGGAAACGAGCCGTCGCGCCAGATATACATCTCGACGTTTGACACGTAGAGCGCCGACACGAATTCACCGCGCGCCGCGACTTCACGCCCGATCGCGGGGAACGCCATCGTCCCGGCCAGGTTGCCGACAACTGGAATGACGCGGTGGCGCGCCTCCAGATCCTTCACGAACCGCCACCCTTCTTCGGTGGCCAGGTAACTCGATCGCTGCCCCTCGAGGTCACGCTCCAGAATCAGCTGCCGCAGATCCGGGTAGTACTCGCGCGGGGCTCGTCCGGTACTGGTGAAGCGCAGGTCGAGTCCGTAGCGGATGAACTCTCCGTGAAAGCGACGAATCGTGGCCGAGTCGGCGAGTGACAGTGGCACGCCGTACCCGGTTATCCTCGAGAGAATGGAATCGGACTCGGCGGCGAGTGAGTCGACCGGGAGGCTGTCGACGGCAACGAGTACGGAGTCGATGGAAACGCCGTCCCAGACCTGCACGTTTTCCGGAACAACGCGCCCGGTCCACCGACTGAGGTACTCGAGCCGATTTCGCGACCGCTCGAAAAGCGCCTTGAACATCAGGTGCATGAGGAGGTTGTCGCGCCGGATGTCGATCATGAACGCGACGGACGGACGAATGGCGGCGATGTACGAAAAACTCTGATCCGGTCCAACGCCGACAAACGCGCCGCCTCTCACCTGGCCCGACCGCAGGTGGCTGATCGCGTGCAGGTACGACGTCTCGTTCGAGATGAGGTTGTCCGAATCGAAATAGCCAGGCGACTCGGATAACCTGGCGACGGTTCCGGCAAACGACGTATCGCCGCGCACCGTGGCGGCCTGGATCCCGCGCGTGGCAACGCCCCGCGCCAGCCCGGCGCCGGACACCAGCAGCAGACCACCCGCGACCAGCAGGCCGCGGGCAGCGCCTAACGTGAACGTGGGAAGGGTCATGACGTTCCTCCTGCCTGCGCCGCCGGCAGCGGCGCGCGGCTCCTCCGGTCACCCTATGCGGCATTCAAACCAAGGGCAAGGGATGGGGGACGAGCCTGGAAAGATCGTCCGGCAACCTCCGCTGAACGCCATTAGTTTTCTGTCGCCTTTCCCCGCGCATCCAGCCCCCCCACCGCCAGTCGTCTCCAATGTTCTTTAGCGAGCCACGCATTTCGGTCCTGTCGCGACCAGCATTTTCAGAACCCGATCATCTCCGCGTTCAGTGGATCGGCGAGAGCAGCGACGGCGAGCGACTGGCGGAATTCGCCGGACGGCTCTGCTACATGAGCCAGCGCAATCCGGCGAATCGAACGACGGCCGAATACCTCGAGAACATCAAGAAGCAGGCGCATGGCAGTGTCCTGGAGCACGCGAACTACTCGCTCCTGCTCGAAGGGGTGAGCCGTTCACTCACGCACGAACTGGTGCGACATCGGGCCGGCTTCGCGTATTCCCAGTTGAGCCAGAGGTATGTCGACGAATCGATCGCTGATTTTGTCGTGCCGCCCGCGATCATCGGCGATGACGCGCTCGAAACGCGGTGGCGCGGACAGATGGAAGAAGCCCAGAAGACTTACGTCGCGCTGGTCGAGCAGTTGATGGAGCGGTACGCGTGGGTGGAAGACCGCGTACATCGGCGCAAGATGGCGCGTGAAGCCGCGCGCGGCGTCCTGCCCAATTCCACGGAGACGAAGATCATCGCCACCGCCAATGTGCGCGCCTGGCGAACCATGCTCGAGTTGCGCGCGAGCGAAGGCGCCGAGCTGGAAATCCGGCGCCTGGCGGTTGGCGTCATCCGAACCCTGAAGAGCGAGGCGCCGGCGTTCTTCTCGGATTTCGAGGTGTACGAAGCTACCGACCGTCGTGAGGCAGGTCGCTCCAGCTTCCACAAAGTGTAGATGAGGCCAACTTCACGTCCCGAAGCGCCGTATCCAGAGTGATTTCCATCGCACCGTCCGCATGGGGGTTTACCCGTGCGCTCGCGTGCGTCCTGCTGGCGGTCTCATGTGACTCGGATCCGGGCAGCCCTCCAGTAGACAATTCGGTCAAGACGCTGGATGTCGTGCCGGCAACCGCCTGGCTCTCGCCTGGATTGTCGTTGCAGCTCGAGGCCACTGCGCGAGACTCGTCGGGCGAAATCATCGTCCGCCCTGTGAGTTGGACGTCAACGAATGCGATGGTGGCCACCGTTTCCGCGACGGGCCTCGTGAACGCCCGTGCAATCGGAAGCGCGACGATTCGAGCCGACGCTGCCGGCCTGCAGAGCGTCACCGGGATCACGGTGACGAATGCGGCAACACCGGTGTCGTGGAGCGTCGAACATGAGGGAATCACCGACGCTTCCGCGCTGGGCGCCTGGGCCGATGCGGCATCCTCGCTGGCCATCGTCAGCGGCCAGGCCGGCGTGATCCTGGAGTCAACCAA
>Ga0070698_100003172_pt1 | contig 18125 bp, 30 predicted proteins | sample KBSK1502metaG_FD_65477 | JGI IMG/M metagenome (GOLD analysis project Ga0070698, IMG submission 65477) | Corn, switchgrass and miscanthus rhizosphere microbial communities from Kellogg Biological Station, Michigan, USA - KBS K1-50-2 metaG | ecosystem: Host-associated > Plants > Roots >...
ACACATAGTCCTGGCACAACCCCACCCTCCGACCACGACATAAATGTCGCGGTCGCGACATTTATGTCATAGCGAGGTACGCAAAAAGTGCGGGGCGGGAAGGGGGACTTGACACGACATGGATACACTGTATCGTGAAATCGATTCACACGTACATGAAAACCGTTGTAACTCCCGCCTAGAACTGACGGCACGCCACCTGCAATGGAAGGGAACATGATGACAGACGACAAAGCTAAGCAGTGGTATCAACATTACGTCGACAACGTTAACGGCCCGCCGGTTAGCTTCGAACGGTGGCTAGCGTGGCCAGAACAAGAACCCGGACCCTGGTAAGGAGGTAATTCCAATGCCCAACAAAATCGAATTTGAATATGGTGGAGAAGTGGAACGATTCGAAGGCTTGACCGGCAGAATGGTTTTCCGTTTTATAGACGGTGCCGACCGCATGTCTCGCTTTATTTTCACCCGTAACGAAATTCTCTCACTTGTGAATCTTCTTCTCTCCACACCAACAGATGACGTAGTCAATCCCAACAACTGTCCACAGTGCAACAGTCCAATCGATACTGAGAAGTCGGTGACAATAGTCATCTCCGAATCCGGTCCGAAAATCATCGCCTGCCACGAATGCACCGTCACAAACGCCAAATATACAGAATTCTGGCGTAGTCAACCACGCGACCGTGTTTCAGCCTATCCAAAGGAAATGGTTGACGACCCAACCCCCGAAGTCTGGTTTCGCTACCGCCAACCCGAGCAAACTCGTTTGATGCGCGGCTGCCAAATCGAATCATGCCCGGAGAACGCTCGTTGGCGCTCAACCCTAGACCGATACATGTGTCACTCCCACGTGCCAACCGACGGCCTATACGCAACCACTAACTTTCCGTAACCTACCCTACAAATCCAAAACATATGGTCATGACCATACATATATTGTAGTGCAACGTATGGTCATGATTTTGTTCAGAAATTCAGTAGAAAACCTGACGTCCAACCCTCCCGACGGGTGTACTATCTATGCCTGTCCTTGAACCAAGACACGAGAACCTAGACCCTCAGACCCTCACCAATTTAGGAGAACCTTCCAATGGGCAAGACACAAACCCAAAAGAATCAGGCGCCAGCCGCAACACCCGCTCCCGCCACCGCCAAGCGAGTCCACGTGCGAAAGCCGTTGATGGAACTTCTCGCAACCAAGCTGGAAACGTCGCTGGAAACCATGGCGCAGCTACGCCACTTCGGTTTCAGCTGCGCGCAAACCGCCGACGCACGCTTCAAGCCAGTTCTCGAAAGTCTTTCAACCGACGCTGACAGAGTCGGCGCGGCAATCAAGACCGTCCTTGTCAACTACACCAAACTTGTGGACGCGAAATTCGTTCCTCCCGAGTCCGTTCGCCCCGTCCGTCCAACCGGACTCGCAATCAACGACAAGGTCAAAATCGTCGACGAATTCGCCGCCCGTTACGATGCGTTCGCCCCCTGGAAGGGTTGCAGCAAGGAAACTCTCACGGTGCTGCACATCGAGACCACCGACGGTCGCACGGAATATCTTTGCGCGCGCCCGAACGGGAATCAGGTTTTCGTCCGTTCCTCAAAGCACCTCTCCCCCGTCGCTTAGCCTTGAGGGCGGGGCTGGCCCCCGACTCCGTTAGCGGCCATGGGTGAAACCAGGTAAGAGCGTTGGCGGTTCTTGGCCAACGTCGCCGCTCGGGGGCCCCGAAAGGGTCATGCGTTGAATGGGATTCTGCAACGGTCCTCCATTAGTGTGTAACCCTCGGTACTGGCCAAGCACGCTGGGGGCCACTTGGTACGTAGACCATCGTAGCTAATTGAGAGTTGCAGGACTCCCGTTGAACGCATGACCCCAATACCTTACGCCGAATTCCGAACCGGTCTCACGTTCCGCGACGTCTACCACATGATTTGGCAACGACAGTGGAAACGCCGCAACGGAGTGCTTGGTTACTGGCGTCAACTCAAGCTTGAACTTTATAATGAATATCTACGTCGATTAGACCACACAACCTGAAAGGACACTCACAATGGCCAAGAATCCCTCAACCGAAAAGGCTCTCGTCACCACGTCCACGTTCAACGGCAAGGAAACTGGCGAGTTGATTGGTTACGACCCGTTGGAATTCTACGCTCTCGGTTTCGCCGAGCAACGAATCATCAAAATCGGCGACCCTGCCAATGGAGGCATTGGCGCCTACATTGGTGAAATCATGGGTCCCGGCCCGGACATTCAGGTTGCCGTTCCCGGCGGCGAAGAGGGCGAAGTCGGTGTGATGAAGTCGTGGCTTCTCCGTCCGCTCAACATCAAGACGTTGCAGCCCAATTCGCAGATTTCCGACCAGGTCATCACTCCTTACTCGCTCAATCAAGCGTTCGAGCGCATCTTTTCGACCGCTCAGCGCGATGCCAAGCGGGCCATCTCCGGGGCAGTGTGGGAAGGCAAGGCGGCAATCCAGGGCGGCCGGCGCATGGTCAACAAGTACCGCATTTTCGAGCGCTACTTGGATGTGAACGAAACTGTTCGTCCGGTGGTTGACGCCGCCACCACCTAACCAAGTTATCGTGCGCGTTCGTTGATTTCGCGCACGACCGAGGGTCTGGTTCACCCTCCGGCCATTACAATCGACCTCTGCCATGGCGGTAAGGCATGAATCCGCCGTTTGGTCCGACTGGTCGGCCCTCATCCTCTGGTGAGCAGCCTTTCACGTTCGATTCGTGAACGGACCGCGATGGAAATAGAACAGAATGGGATTAGATATGACCCAAACTGTGGCGCATGTGTGCGTTCTTATCTCAACAAACTAGACATTGGTTGCATCTCTCTAACTTCTCAAATATCGCAACTCTTCCTTGGATATGACGTTCATTCTAATTCATGTGAGATGACCGAAATTCCATCCCACTGGTTTGCACTTTGAGCCGTCCCGAACATAAACCAATCGGCGACCCGTGCGCAACGTGCGGCAGGTCTGCCGCGGTCCACCGTACGCGCAAACGCACCCGAGCCGACTACTTTCGCGACTACGAACGCAAGACACCGCGACCCCGCGCAGTTGACCACATAATCGGAATTGACGGTGAAGGCAAAGGGCGCCGTCCGCATCTTTACAATTTCCTTGCCGCAGCCGATGAAAACGGCCGAACCTGGAGTGTTGAAAATGCGCAAGGTCTTACAACCGTTCAATGTCTTGATTTTCTTCTTTCTCTTCCTTCTCGCACCCTTTGCGTTGGGTTTGCTGTTGGCTATGACCGTGCCAAATGGCTGGCCGACATCGACAACGACAATCTGCGGTTGCTCGTCAATGAGAAACTCCGCGCCGGCAAAGCAAAGACTAAGACAGGCAAATGGCGAGTTATATACCGCCCAATCAAATGGGGCGAGTACAAAATAAATCTCGTTAACGGTAAGTTGACAGTTACCAAAGGCAAGCATTCCGTTTCAGTGTGGGACATTTTCAAGTTCTATCAGTCCAAATTCACGAAGGCGCTCAAGGCATGGAAAATCGGGGACGAAACTGCAATCTCCTACATGGAGCGCATGAAAGAGAAACGGTCCGCGTTCGATACGGTTTCTACCGCGGACGTCAAAGAATATTGCAAGACAGAGTGCCTCAATCTAGCTCAGCTGGCGCGCGCTCTAATCAGCGCACACGACCAAGCTGAAATGCCGCTAAAGCACTATTACGGTGCTGGTTCTACTGCATCCTCGCTTTTGGATAGCTTCGGCATCCGCTCGAAACGAGGTGAGCATCCGAAAGAAATGGAAGACGCAATCTCGCGAGCGTTTTTCGGCGGCCGCTTTGAGAATTCGGTCATCGGCGCAATTGATGGGCCGGTGTACAACTACGATATTTCGTCAGCGTACCCCTACCACATTTCATTGCTGCCGTGTCTGGAACATGGCAAGTGGACATTGCATCGTAGAATCCTTGGTAACTTGAATCGAATTGACCAAATTCGAAATGCTGACTTAGCATTGTGTCATTGGTCGATGGGCAACATTGATAGTGCTGTGCACAACCGACGTCCGTGGGGTGCACTTCCGGTGCGCACACACAACGGAACTATCGCCTTCCCACTATCGGCCAAAGGTGGCTGGTGTTGGAAAGACGAGTTTCTGATGGCGTCCGAACACTGGGGAGCAACCTGTGATGTTGCATGGCTCTATCAAACAGACTGTGATTGTAGACCCTTCGCAGATTTGCCACGAATGTATCTCGAACGTTTGCGACTTGGCAAAGAAGATGGGCGGGGCCAACCGTTTAAGCTTGGCCCAAATGCGGTATATGGCAAGCTTGCACAGTCTACTGGTATCAATCCTCCCTTTCAATCTTGGATTTGGGCCGGAAATATCACGTCCAGCACACGGGCCCAATTGTTACAGGCAATTGTTAATTCTAATGACCCTACTGATGTTCTAATGTTTGCGACAGACGGTGTATGGTCGCGCCGTCCAATCAAATTCGCACCGCCGCGCGACACTGGAACTTCACACGTCGCCAAACCGTTAGGTGGCTGGGAAGAAAAGATATTTCCTCGTGGCGTGTTTTGTGTTCGTCCCGGTGTTTACTTTCCAATGGAGCCAACGGCCGAGCAAGTTGATGAAGTTCGCGCGCGCGGTCTCGGCAAGAAGGTTCTCTACGAGCGCTGGGGAGATATCGTAGATGCTTGGTACTCGGGCGAAGATTCGGTTGAGCTAGGCGGCCTACAACGATTCGTCGGCATCAAATCCGCACTCTCCTACTCCGAGCAACACAAAACTACATTCCGCAGCGCCGACTATGGGGAATGGATTGACTACAAGATAGTTCTAGGATTCGACCCAATGCCTAAGCGTGCTGGTATCTTAGGAGACCGCGCGCAGTGGAATACGTTGTTACCGTGGTCCCGATTCAATTGGGAGTCGGAACCGTACTCTAAAGCAACGGTGTCTCCGGACGCAGAGCAACTTCGGGCGATGGAGCTAATCGCCGAGGAGCAACCTGACGGAGATTTCGTGGGAGTCGATGGCGAAACGTAAACGCGACTACAAAGCGGAGTATCGCCGCAGAATCGAAAGAGGGCGGGAGCTAGGCCGCCCGGACAGTGTCTCCCGGGGTCATCCCGGACGCGGTCTCAAGACGATACAAGAAGCACGACGAGATAAATTAGGCGACAGTGGTGAACGTCGCGCGCTCAAGCTGCCAACCGGTGAGATTGAGGAGCTAGAACAAGACGAATTCATCCAATTAGTTTTAGACCTTGGTCTGAAAGAAACCAAACGAGGAGCATACACATTATGGGCATACAGCGGAAGCGTGTAGTGGTGCCAGTGTGGTGGGTGCTTGGGGAGTGCAGTGAAGTTAGTTGCGTTGATGAGAAGAAACGAAACAAGGTAGTCAAGAAAGTAGCGCTTTGTCAGATCTGCAGACTGTGCAAGGCGCATTGCATTGGTCATCGTGGTATCCTCGACGGACTCCGACCGGTGCTGACTGTCCACAGCTATGCCTAGGCCGCACGTGCCGACTCCGATTGACCCTGACGTGCGACTCTGTCAATGTCCCGGTCGGCGCAAAACCCAATTCAAATTTTGGGTTGCCAAAATTCCAAAGGTTGGCGAACCAGGTCAGCCACATTTCCGAACCCTCAAACCGGCTAACGAACTAGCCCGAACCCTTCGTTGGACACGAGAGGCCAACGGGGAGAAAGCGTGGTGGCAGAAGTGAGACATTCGAAACAGAAAATCGCAGGAATTCAAACCGAAACGCTAACCGAAATTCGAGCGTATGACGGTGCATATGCACTAAACGCTTATTTCAGTGGCGATGGATTTGTCACCGGCGGCGCACAGGGATTTGACTCCGCACAACAACAGGTTGTAACCGCGTTCATTCAACGGGTTTGGGATGAAGCGACTGGAAAACTCAAGGCGTGGGATAATCACGCTACAGCTGGCGCAGAAGCGCTTTGTAGCGCTCACTTTATCATGCACGAGCAAGAAGAAGAAACCACGCAACCCGACCATCACAGGGATGTGAGCAAATGCCACTGAAGGTATTCAACGACGGCCGTTCCGGATTCCGTTTCAACTGGCCGGAACGCCGTTTGCGCATGCGCTCACTTTACACCGCGGACGCGGCCGAGGCAGAGAAGCGCGCCGCCGAATTGCGCAACGGAATGAAGGCGGACGAATTCAAGCGCAAGTACGCCAACGCTCCAAAATCGCCAGCGGCGCAATCACTGTCCGACCGCATGGCCAAGTACAGAACGGAGGCACCACCCATGGAAGCGCCGCCCGAATCGGCAAATGTCACACTGGACGAAGTTCTGTCGCGGGTGTCCGAGCAACGTCTGGGAGATGCGCCGCCAATCCAGGGACCTCCGTTGCCGGACCCGACTCCTGTCTCTGAGACGGCAGCCGACGAAAGTGACGCGAATTCGGAATGGGACGACGGCGAATCGGCTAAGCCGGCCGCGAAAAAACGCAACTGGCGTGCCATTGGTCGCAAGGCTGCAAACGGACTGGCGCAAGCTAATCACGTTTTGATGGCGCTCGGAATCAAGATATTCGGCACCAATCGCAAGTACGTGATGCGCGTTGCCGAAGCTTCCGAGGAGTCAATAGCCACCACGGCCGAAGGGTATGAGATGTTGTTGGAGGAGTGGTTGGTTGACCATCCTCCGCGGCCGGCTCATCTAATTGCGGCTGGAAATATCTTCATGGCCATTTCCATTGTGGCAGCATCCGAACGAGTTGAGCGCGCAGTGGACGAAGCGCAGCGTGCGGCGAATGCGGCTGGGCCACCACAACCGAATGACGGGACGGTGCCGGGATGAGTCTACGTCGCAAAGCTATATTTATAGAACGAGCAGACTGCGAAATTTCAATTGAATTCATCGCAACTGGCATAGCGCCGGACAAGTTTTATAAAATCAAACTACGAAACGGGGAGTTGTATTTGACCAGTGCAGAATTCAATTGCCTGTATGAATTATTTCAAGATTGGTGGAAACCAAATGACCGACCGTAAAACGGTCATTCCGACCGAAGCAATCGACATTATCACTGCGCCTCTAACCAAGGATGAAGCCATTCGGCACGGCTGGCTTGGTGACAGCGGCATGGGCAAGTCAGTGGCCAATTGCATTCTAATCGAATACATTTTGGCAAAAAAACTGGCGCAGCTGGTTCTAACGATGGATGACAAGACGCCAAAGCGCAGCTACTATCCGCGCGGTGCCATGCGTTCAACCGTTCATGACTACATGCTCAACTGTCAGGCCGCGGGAAACCACGTCGTTTTTCGTGGCGTTTCAATGAATCGCAACAAAGACGAGACCATTGAGCCAGGCCAGATTGCGGAATTGGCGTGGGATATAGTCGTTCAGGCGCCAATGCAAGTGGTTGTGAATATCGATGAATTGAGCGACGCCACTCCGGGACAGGGGCAAGCGTGGCTCAGTGAATCGGAGCCGTTGGCGCAAGTGTTTCGCAAGGGTCGCGGGGCTGGAATCAGTGTCGTGTGGACGACACAGCTGCCACAGACGTTGCCGTTGGAAGCGTTCGGACTGTCGGAGACGCTTGCAATCTTTCGACTTGACGGTCGGGAGGTAGACTACCTTTATCGCAAGCGGGTACTCTCAACTGAATTGATTGACATCGTAACGTCGTTGGAAGTTGGAGAGTGGGTGTTGTACCGAAAGGGCCGCGGTGGTTGGGACGGAAACGTGTACAAGTTTCCGCTGCCAAAGAAACGACAGGATGACGACACATGAAAGAACGAATTCGAAAAACGTTCGGTTTCATTCGCGCCGCCGGCAAGGACAAACGGAATCTAACGAAAACCGGCAAACTCAAGCCTGCACAAGCAGCGGCAGTTGTCGAATTCCTTGCGGCGCTACGGTCGCGAGATGAGAAGCGAATCGATAGAGCAATTGGTCAAGTCAACGAAAAGTTGGAATACTAATGCCATTCCATCCACGTGAATGGATTGTCTGGGAATGTGCGGAATGTTGGTCTGTAGTGAACGTAAGTCCATCTCCAGTCATGAGTGGACCTACACACACCCCTCGATGCCCGTACTGTCAACATTTGCCACGTAAGGAGCCCGATAGGCGCGCAGCAATTGACGTTCGTGGTCTCGGTCTAATCGGTTCCACCGAAACAGCCGGACTCGATTACTTGGCGAGTATCGCTAATTCGCTGGTGGACATTCGAAACATGCTGTCAGCCGACCGACAAGTTGCGATGCCAGTTGAAGTGTCGACGCAAATGGATTTGCGACTGGAGAGCAAGTAAATGGGAGTGAACCAAAACACCCGAGCGTATCGCCGCCGCTTGAATGTCGTTGCGAACAAATGGCATCGTAACAACGACACGCAATCACAGCCCGAATTGACGAAACCACCGCCAGTGGCGGTGCGAATCATCGTTCGGGCTGTGATGTTGGTTCGAGCTAACTGGCCAACGATTCTGTTTGTGTTGTGGCTGGCAGTCGTTGGCGCGATTGGAGCGCTGTCACATTGCTAGTCAGAAGATGGTTGTATCGCTGTCAAATCCCATCATGTTGCGCCGAAGAAATGTTGGAATTTGACGAGCAGTACAAAATTAGAAAGGTGGAAATCGTCCAAACGCATACCTGTCAGCCGACGGTCGTTGGGGCGACATTCATCATGTTGCTACTGTGCGGTGCACCCGAACACGGCCCGCTAGAAGTGGAACCCTCCAAGTAGCTTCGACCCGGTCTTCAAAACTGACTTTGCCGATTTCACCGGCGACGTAACCGTCTTTTTGGCGAACGTCGCCGTTTTCTTGACCGACGTAACCGGATGTGCGATGGCACCCGGCGCAGCCTTGGCCACCTTGAAAGCGGTTTTGCCGAGTAGCTTGGTATCGTTCACGGCAAGCTTTGCCGTGTCGACCGGGTGAACAATCACCTTGTATGAAATCAGCGCCGGTGCCAACGCCGCCTTTGCATACCCCTCGGCATAGACCTTGGCCACGGGGCCGGTAGCCTTGCCCACCGTCGTTGCAGCCTTGACGGCCGACTGAGCGGCCCACTTAGCTCCCTTGCAGAGAAGCGGCGCTGTTGCCGCCGCCGCGATTCCAACGCCCGCACCAATCGGGCTGTTGGTCTTGGCGGCGCCAGCTGCGCCAGTCTGGACAACCTGCTGACAGAGGGTGGCGAAGCTTCCATCCTGTTTTGGCGTGGTGATAGGCGCGGACGGTGGTCGACGGCGCAACAGAAAGAATGCGCCGGCTCCGGCAACGGCAACGCCACCAACAACTAGAGCGGTATTCATGTTCAGCCTTTCACGGTAGTTTGTTCCCCGGTTTGGTTTGGATTCTGGCCACTGTGAACGTTGACCGATGCCTGATTTCGTTCAAGCGAAATTTTACCCTTGAATGAATTCGCGCCGGCGTGGCCAAGTGCGCCGCCGATGATGGTTGTCGCCAGGGTGAATACTGACGGTAGTGCCTGCGAGCATTGACCGTTGTGAGCGCACACGATGACGGCAGTAAACGCCACAATAATTAGCGTGACGTGGTGCCATGTCATGGAGTGGAACCCGCAACCTGAAATACGTTGTCAACGTCGAGACTACACGTCACGTCAGCGGCTGCAATTTCGACTATGCCGAGAATGTGCATATCGGTAAACGCCGGACCTGCTAATGCCGTTTGTGCAACACCGTCAACAGACCACTGGACAGTGCCATCGGCATTTGACCACATCTCGAAATCGTGAAATGCGGTGTCGATAGCTGGACCGTTTTGAGATGCGACCACAGTATTAAATAATCCTTGTGCGATACTGAAGTTTGCGACGCTGGCACGGCCATTCAGACCAACGCGCAAACAATTGGTGCCGGCGGCGTCAACCAATCCGACCCATGCGCCTTCAGTTGCAGTGACACCCGTAACACTGCGAGCGCGGTACGCCATGTACCACCGTTCTGTCCCTAGTGTATGAAAGAGTACGGCACCGTTTGCGTCCATCTCGAATGCAGAAAAACCTGCGGCACCGCCTCCCGTGACCGCAATTCGTTGTATGCCAGCCGGCAATGCGATTCCAGTTGTCGTCCCGATTGCCGCCGTACGGTTTACAATCCACGGTCCTTTGGTTGCGGGAACTGCCGCTGCATTAAAACCGGAATACATACTGTCGTAAAACGGCTCGCCGAGTAGCTTGCTCATTCCGGTCAGAGCAATTGCGCGCGCAAGATACCGACCTAAATTTCCCAGTGGCGCAAACATGCTCATAGGTAAATAGCTCCCCCTAGCACTCCATCAACCATGGGCAATGAAGTCCCTGAAATTCCGTTCAAAACATACGGCGCGGTATCAGTTGTCGCGGCTAATATGTTACTTGCTTGATACACAATGCCGCCCTCAACTACTTGAATGAGTTTGCCAGTATTGCCGGAGCCGACCATTGAAGACGCTGACGATGCTCCCCGGAAATCCAAGACACCTAGCGTGTCGATAAATAACGGCGTGTTAGCACCAAAATCAAACATTGCCAGTATGCCTGTTACCGTGAGTTGACTGCCGCGCCGTACACTAAGAGTGGCAGCAGTTCCAACGAAAAGATTTTCCAGACCTTCCCAGCTAATAATCGTTGGAAATGAAATAACCACTGCAGCCAAAAATCCGCACGATGCTGGCGTAAAGTTTCCCTGACTCACATTCACCGTTGAAGCAAAATTGCACGTGAATAGAGTTACTCCACCAGGTTGTAGGGTAGCGGCGAACGCAATTCGCCAACCACACAGTATGTGCCGGTGTCCGAATGCAGCGCTAACAGTTTGGTTGTTGGCTGCAGATGGCGTGGTCGCCGCGATATAATCCAGCAGATACGCTCTCACTCGTCCCTGTGCTTGCGTCCGAATTTGCGGCCATGGAGTCAAGCTGCAAACCTGATACGTATCGTTGACAGCTGGATTGACTTGAGTGTTTCCGGGCGATGTTGACGGTGTTTCGCTGACGTTAGTCGGTCTGGTAATCATCACCTCGGTAGCTGAAATCGCTTGCACGATGAATGCGTGCCAAGCACCGTTCGTCTTGCGAATCATACAATTTTTCGTCGTCGATGATACTAATCCATTAGCGGCCCAGGTCTGAGCGGCATCGGTAATGGTTTGCTTCAAATTTGCAGAACGAGTTTGAACGGCCGAAAGAGTGCCGGTGCCATTTGCCAAAACAGTTGCAACGCCAACGACATCGACTGAAACGCCAGAATCCGCACTTGTGGCAAATCCTGAAAAATTGCCGTCGTCCTCGTCGACAATTGTAAGATTAGACCGACGCACACTGACGGTTACAACGGACCTATAGTAAGCACCGTCGATACGCCGTCTCCATTCAGCAGTCGTACGCAACGGAACCAGCAACGCGGCGGCGTCATTGGCACCACACCCTAGATTTTCATCGTCGCCATTGTCATGGTCTATTGCCCAGTGTGTTTGAGCCTGCCAATCCGGATTCTGCCACTGCTGGCGAATCCATCGGCTATTCGGTTCTCCGACGACACCGGTGATTGTGATGTTGTCGATTGTCAGTCCTGCGGCCTGGGCCGAACGGTCAAGCACCCACGGTGCTTTGACCGATTCCACCCAATACACCCACGTTTCGTCAGTGCCGAGAGTGGATACGTCGACATCATTCAGACCGCCGCCACCCTCGTCACCAACGATGGTTGGAACCGTCGGAAAGCAGCCGCATTGACCGCCACCGCCAGAATCAGACGAGCCGTCGGCGAGGCGCACCCCGCCGATGCCAGCACGCGCACCGCCGACCATTGCCATTGCTTAGAACACCGACTTTTCGATTTTGACCCACGCGTCCATATCCTCGTCGGATATGACGCTTCCAGGTTGCTGAATGACCGAAGTCACGATTTGAAGAACCTTGGAGGTCGTAAGAGTCGCCATCACAGCCGCGTGACCAGCCGTGAATTCCCTGGTGACCCCGGATGTCACAACCAAGTTTGAATATAGAGGGAAGTTGTTCGTAACTTCAATCGTCCAGATACCAGCGCTGACGTGTGTAACAGCAACGACTGGACCTAGCACGTCCTCGTCAATTGCAACGAAAACTCCAGACGCAGAGCCGGCAATCGGAACGAACACCGACAGAATATCACGAAACGGTTCTGAGACTCGCTGAATTGGACTGATGTGAGCCATGGATGGTTGTCCTCCGTCGTTGGGTTGAAAGTCAGATTGCCCGCGCATTGGCGGGAATGAAACCTCGCCACCAGAACACGAGAGTAGTTGGAGCGCCAGGAAGAATACCGCCAGCCTTACCTTCAGATTCACGTTGCGCGACATGGGACCTCCAATCGGTTGTACCCGCTTGGATTCCAAAGGCTAGCTGGTCGGAGAATTGAATTGCCCCGCCAGTGCTATCAGATTCGGAGCGGGCTTTTTCGGCCAACTCCAATTCTCTCACGTACGGATCTTGCGTGGTAGCGAATGCACCACCTATCTGACGACCGTAACGGCCATCACGGTTTGGATTTGTGTGCGCCAGCGCCAATTGAGTCAGTGTTAGGCCGCGACTGGACGCCAGGTTGATTAGAACGTGTGCGCGGTACAGTTTGGCCGTATCTGATTCGTCGCCGCCTGATTCGGACCGTAACGCACGCGCCAATGAATACGAATCCGCGTCAACTTCTCTTCCGACTACGGCAGCGGCTCTCGCAACCAAATCCGCCGGGTCGTCTAGTACCACCCCAGCTTCATTCAGTTTCGCCACCGTCAGGCGACGGTTTCCTGTAACCACTGATGTCAATAGATTTGCCGCTGCATCGATGTTTTCAAACAGCGTAAACGGCCAGAACTCGCCTTCGGTAGCATCAGCATCGTCACGGGTTCGAACGAAAGCCTTGCCGGCCGCATAAAGCAGCACAGCACCACCCGCAACAATACAGATTGGCCGAATCACAGTGGTGCAGACTGACGATTGATGACAGTAGCCGAATTCGGTCCCGGCGTGATGTGGCAGGCCGAATACAGCTCCTTCAATTCTTCGTCAGCGATTGGCGTGTTCGGTTCCCATGTGGCGTAGCAAATGGCGTAGACCGGCCCGTCAGTCCAATCCAAGTCGAAATCGGTTCCAGTGAGAACGAATCGAACGCGCAACAGAGTGACAGCCGAATCCATTTCGTACGAATCCGGCAGGGGAACCGTCGTCCCGGTCGCCGGATACGCAATCTGCAACGGGGATTCCCGCCCCGTCTTTGGATTCTTCGACATCGCCCGAATGGACCACTGTGGAATGGTCGCCCCAAATACCGGGTCGTCTTGCGTATCCATTGCTTCGAATACTCCATAGACCGCCAGACGAAGGCGATTGGATGGAGTGTGAACCATAATATCAATTGACGTCGCAGCAGAGTCAGCGTCAGAAGTCACGTCATAGCGTGCCACACGAACCTGAAGTGAATTCTTCCGGACAACCGCATCATTTCGTTCGGGGATTGGAGGAAATCCAGGACCGTGCGGAATCGGCATCGTCACATTCTGCCGCATCATCCGCTGACGCCGACCGCCGCGATTTCGGTCAGCGTTTGTCAGTCCGGTGTTTCCCTGGCTTGAAATCGGTTGACCGTTCGGTGCCGTCAGGAACGCTGGACCTGGTTTCCACAATCGATGACTCACTTTTTCACCGCCTTTACAATGGTAGGACCAAATTCGACGGCAACGATAACAAGCACTAGGCCAAGCGCCCATGGCCAAAGTTTCTTGACCAATTCTTCTGCGGTACCGTTCAATGCGTCGCCAGCCGCAGCAGCCGCTTTCTTGAGAGTGCCACCAATTCCCTCGATGATGTCGGCCGGAAAATCAGTCAGCGTTTGAACGAAACTGGCTGCTTGGTCAAGCAAATCCGGACGGGGCAACGTATCTTTTGAAAACTGGATATCGTTCTGAAGGTCGAGAAACGAGGTAATCGCGTCGTGATACGCTGCCTGTTGTGGCTTGCCGGGGAAAACAAGCTCATCGGTCATGATATCGTAGACGTTCTTTGCCTTGGTTCGCGTTTGAGCGATGCGTTGAATCCACATCTCCTCGCCCTCGGAACCGCGCACGGCCTTGTCCCAAAGCTCGATAGCCTTGAGCACGTTCGTCATAGCCTTGCGCAATTCCGGAGTAGGCGCGAAGTCATCCGGAAAACCGATGTCAGCCACGCTTTACCCCTCCGGGCCGACCACGAAGCGCATTCCCTTTGCGCATGAATACCGAAGGCAGCAACGGTTTTGGTTTCTTCGGCAACGAATCGAACTTGCCGTTGGAGAACTTCGGAGGACTCACTCTCTTAAGAAAGTCGTGAGCCATATTTGCCGAAAGACCCATGTCTTTGAATTTCTGGTAAAGCTGGTTTGGCAACGTCGTGTGAACCGCTCGTGACGGGGAGAACTTGCGATTCATCACAACGGCTTGCACCGACTTTGCCGCGAGTTTCGGTGAGAGATGCATTACTTCCTTCCTGCAATGAAAGCGATTGCAACCAACGCGCCGATTGCCAGGCCGCCGATTGCAATCGCCTTGAGACTGCCGCTGATACCTTCGCCGGTGTCTACCGCGCGCTTGAACGATGACTGAAGGTCGCCGATAACCGATTTCACGGTACCGCCAAAACTCTTCTCACTCGTGAATCCAATCTCTTTGCCAGAGCGAAGAGCGGAATCCCAAGCGTCTTGCGCTGCCTGAAATTGAGTTTCGATGTATGCTGGAACCGAATTGTTGCCTGGCGAGATTTGATTGAAGATTGCCTCAAGCTGACGACGGGCATTCTCCAGTCGGTCGATGATTTGGTCTTGCGTGGCCGTTCCTTGTGCCGACGCATACAGCGGATGAAGCGCGTTCAACATCTCGCCGATATTGGCGCGGTATTCATTCGCTGTTGACGGCTGGAACCGCATCAGTTGAAAAGACTTTCCAGTTTCTTCAGACCGGCCGTCGCCAGGATGCCGCCGATTTGACCGCCGAGATTGGCGATTTGCTGTGACGGGGTATTTGCTGCGCCCGTCGATGTTGTCAGAGGCGGTGCAACACCTTTTGCGAGCGGGCTGGAGCTGCGCCGGCTCATGAAGAAAACAGCGCCACCGAGAACGGCGATACCGCCGACAATCAAAACAATCGTTGTGGTTTTCATGCTCGCACCAATCGCTTTCGTGCGCCCATTGGAAGCGCGCCAAACTGGAGGGCGCCAGCCTGGGGAATCTTGCGGAGTCCATCGCCTCGCGTCAGCAATGAAAACGACGGGGTAACACCTTGTCGCTGACCGGAAGGCAAACCGATTGCGCCTTGTTCGGGAGGACCGTTGTAGCTTTCCACGCGACGAACGACGAATTCGCGCTTGGGAGTCATCACCTTTTTCGAGCCGAACGTTGGCTTGGATGAAATCATCAGCGGACCGCCTTTGGCTACTGGCGTTGTGGACTCACAGTCGGTGCACTTCCGTTTGTCGGTCAGTGCCAGAATCACAATCACGGCGCCCGCAATTTCAAGAACGCTGGAACCGGTCTCTCTCCCGAGGAGAAAGAGACCGGTTCCCAGCGCGATTGCCGGGGCCAATTTACGGCCGTCGACAGTCATTTCGGTTTACGTGGACGGCGCCGTCTGTGCAATCTTCTGACGGACGTAGGCGAGCTTTCCAATGCCGTACGTTCCACCCTGCTGTTTGTTCAGCGTCTTGGTGAGAAGTTCCGGATTGGTGGCGTTCGCCGGGTCGATGCGCGGAATCAAAACGGTCTTGACGAATGCCTCATCCCAGACGTACGTGTACTGACCGAGAAGTACGGGCGCCGTCGAAACCGGCGTCGCGTAAGTGATGTTGATGTCCTTTGCGCCGGCGATGGTCTGGAGTTTGGACGTTTCCAGGTCTCGACCACAACCAACGAACGGATAGATGAGTGCCTGAGCGCTGTTCAGTGCCGTCGCGCCATTGGCACCCGTCGTTTCGTCGCTGTTCGGGAATCCGTGGCGGTCCGTCACGTCCGGCGTTCCGGTACCGTTCCAAATCGTTCGCCGAGAGTTTCCCATCATCGCGAGGAGTGCCATCACGTAGGAGTCCGGAGACTCCAAACGGATTTGGTCGCGCCACTGAATATCAAACGACGAGATGTTGTCAGCGGTTGTGTTGCCGCCCAAATCGAGCGACGTGATGTTCATCAGGTTCCACAGATTCATGACGCCACAACCTCGCGACTGGTCAATTCCCTGGAGACCGTCGGGAGAGCCGATGTCCGGAATCGTGATGCGCGAACCGGCCGCGATGTTGGTGTGAAGACGCCAGTTGAACGGAACGTGAATGATTGCCTCGGGCGCCGGAATGAATTCACACCAGCAACGAGCCGTGACGGCCGTAAAAGTCGAAGTGGTGGAAAATCCAGCAAGAGCGGTGGACGGACCGACGAGAATTTCCACGAAGCCGCCCTCAAGGAATCCGCCCCAAGGCGAAAGCTCGTGAGGCTTCTTCAGGAATTCATGCGCGAATGGAATTCGGAAGTAGATAACTCGCGTGTAGGTTGCGGTTGAAACGGGAACCGCGGGCACCGCACCGACGGTGTTGTAACCAAATCCGGCAAATTGAATCAGGTTGCCAAGGTGAGTGCCGCGTGTGTTGCTGTGCTGGTACAGCGGCCCGAGAATTGGCGTGTAGACCTGCAACGAAGTCAACAGACGATAGAGGATATCCTGCTCCATCTGCGCGACGCCTTCGGTGTTCACCTGCGCAACGGAGACGGCCATTGCAACGACAATGGACGTCAGATAGTACCAGAACTTTCCTTGCTTGCCGGTTGGCATGTTGGTCATTTGCCATTTGATGGACTGGGAACCGGCATTGGGAGTGAGCGTTACACTCTTTCCCTGGGCGCCCGAAAGCTCCCAAATCATCGGTGACGTGTGATTTCGCATTCTGTTGAACCCTTTCTAGCGTGGTAGTGGAAACCGTTTGTCGAGTTGGTAGCGAATGAACCAGTCGGCAACGGTATAGACCAGAAGTCCGACCGCGGCGCCGATGATTGATTTGGTGGTGAGTGTCAAAGGACCGTCTTACCTTTCGAATCGAATTCCCGGATACCCTTTCTCCATTCCGGTTCCATGAAGTAGAAGACCGCCAACAGACCGGCGACCGCCCACGTCCATGGATTGGTTAACAACTTTTTCAAGGTCAGTCCTTCGAAATTGACGGAAGGACCAAATCTTTCAGAACAGGAATCTTGCCGAAAAACTTGCTTATGACTCCCGTTTGGTTGTCCAGTGCAACCGCTGCAACTGCGACGATTGCGTATTTCAGGAGAGTGAACACGAATTACCTCCGCGCTGCAAAGAAGGTGACGATTGACAGCGAAAACAACATGCCAGCGGCGAAAATCGTTCCACGGTCAAGACGACGAACGAAACTGGCGACGGTCTGAATGCTGTTTTGGTGCAACGGAATTACCTCGGCGCCGGGCGCCGGAAGTACGTTGCGGCGTAAGTATTCCTTGAGATGGTTTACCTTCGCTTCAACGGTGTCGAGCGTTGCCAATTCCGCGTTCACAGCTTTGGCTTCGCGCTCCACCCAGTCCATTTCAATTGCCGTGAGATTCATTAGCCGAAAAGCGCTCCAACGCCCGGAAGCTTTCCGAGCGTTGACGAGAAAATTCCGGTCTTCTTCTCGATGACAACGCCAAGTGCGGCAACGCCGATGTAGATGGCAACGGTCTTGAGGTGCTTCATTGTGCGGTTTCCTTTTACGGTACGGGTGATTTGTCGGTGCGCAATCCGACGAAACGTGCGCCAGTCTGCTGTTTTACGTTGGTTGCGTAATGATTAAGAAGCTCGGCAATTTCAATTGAGTCGTCGGTCGGCTCACATCGACAAGCCTTGCATCCGCACCATTCGCAAATCGGGTCCACAGACACATAGTCAACACCTAAAACGGGGCAGAAGCTAGTGCAATGTAGTGTATGGTCATGACCATACATTGCGGTTCATAGATTTGGGCGGATGTCAAGTGGATTCGTTGCATTCCCGCCCCGCACTTTTTGCGTACCTCGCTATGACATAAATGTCGCGACCGCGACATTTATGTCGTGGTCGGAGGGTGGGGTTGTGCCAGGACTATGTGT
>Ga0070698_100003173_pt1 | contig 18122 bp, 14 predicted proteins | sample KBSK1502metaG_FD_65477 | JGI IMG/M metagenome (GOLD analysis project Ga0070698, IMG submission 65477) | Corn, switchgrass and miscanthus rhizosphere microbial communities from Kellogg Biological Station, Michigan, USA - KBS K1-50-2 metaG | ecosystem: Host-associated > Plants > Roots >...
ATCGTCACCATCGAAGACGCCGCCGAGCTGCAGCTCCACCAGGAGCACGTCTGCCGCATGGAGTCCCGCCCGCCCGACCTCAACGGTGAGAACAAGGTCGGCATCCGCGAGCTCGTCATCAATGCCCTTCGTATGCGCCCAGACCGCATCGTGGTCGGCGAGTGCCGTGCCGGCGAGGCGCTTGACATGCTGCAGGCGATGAATACCGGTCACGACGGGTCGCTGACCACCCTCCATGCCAACACCACGCGCGACGCCCTGTCTCGCCTCGAGACGATGGTGCTGATGGCGGGCATCGATCTGCCGACCAAGGCCATCCGCCAGCAGACCGCCTCCGCCATCGACCTGGTCGTGCAGCTCTCCCGCATGCGCGACGGTCAGCGCAAGGTGACCAGCATCACGGAGATCACCGGCATGGAAGGCGACACCATCACCATGCAGGAGATCTTCCTCTACGAGTCGCACGGCATGGACAAGGCCGGCGTCATGACGGGCGTCTTCCGGCCAACCGGGATTCGTCCCCACATCATGGACAAACTGTTTGCCGCCGGCGTGCCGATCCCGCCGGAGCTGGCGCGCGTCTTCCCCGATCGCCGAGCCAACGAGCGGCCCAAGTAACTAACCGCGTCGTGGCGCCGCCCAGCCGCTCGCGACGCACTCGCGCTTAAGAACGTGCGCTCGTGTGCTCGCACGAGCGGCAGGCGGCGCCGACGCTGTTACGCGCGAAAGCGCGGCGCCCTGAAGGGCGCTACTCGTTATACTTTTCTTCTCTCGAGATCTCGCCGGGAGGCAGTCAATGGAGATCTTGATCCAGGCCAAGAAGTCCGCGGCCGATCCCCAGATGAAGGCCTATGCACAGGCCAAGCTCGAGAAACTGGCGCGACATTTCGACCACATCCAGCAGGCGCGCATGGAGCTTGGCACGGAGAAGAACAAGAGCCTCGAGACCATGAAGGTCGCCGAGCTCACCGTGCATGTCACCGGCCGCACCGGCAACATCCTCAAGGCGGTCCAGTCTGCCGAGCACATGAACGAGGCCGTCGATCTCGTGATCGACAAGATGGACCGGCAGATTCGCCAGCACAAGGAGAAGCTCAAGGACCATCGCCGCTCCAAGCCCGCCGGGGCCCTCGCCCAGACCTCTGCCGAGGCAAGCAGCGCCGTGCGGTCGAATGGCGTGGCGAGGATCAAGCGCTTCAAGATGCGGCCGATGTCCGAGGACCAGGCGCACGACGAGATGGACGAGCTGGGTCACGCCTTCTTCCTCTTCCTCAACGAGGACAGCCAGGAGCTCAACCTGCTGTACCGGCGGCACGACGGCTCCCTGGGTCTGCTGGAAGCCGATCTCGATTAACGAACGCCTCAAACGCTCGCATGGCACTAACGTCTCAATCGCTCGTATGGCACTAAAGCGCCACTCGCGAGGGGCGACGCCCCCGCCGCTCGCGTCGGCCGGCGGCCCGGGTGCCGTTTGGGCCTCCGGGGGGCGGGTATGCTTACTGGTTGCGGCATAGCGTGTAATCCATGAGCGTCCTTACCAAAGTCTTAGGCGATCCGAACGCGCGGGAGGTCAAGCGGCACCTCGAGCGGGTTGCCGACATCACCGAGCTCGAGCCGCTGATCGAGAAGCTCACCAACGATGAGCTGCGGGCGAAGACGGCCGAGTTCCGCCAGCGGCTAGAGAACGGTGAGGCGCTCGATGACGTCCTGGTGGAGGCCTTCGCGGTCGTCCGCGAGGCGGCCCGTCGGACCATCGGGCTGCGACCCTTCGACGTTCAGATGGTCGGCGGAATCGTGCTGCACCAGGGAAAAATCGCCGAGATGAAGACCGGCGAGGGCAAGACACTGGTTGCGGTGCTGCCGCTGTACCTGAATGCCCTGGAGAGCAAGGGCGCCCACCTGATTACGGTCAACGACTACCTGGCCCGGCGCGACGCCGGATGGAACGCGCCCATCTACCACGCGTTGGGGATGAGCGTGGCGGTCATCGGCCACGAGATGTCACTGCTCTACGACCCTGACTTCCTCGACGAGACCCACCCCGATCCGCGGTTGCAGCACCTGCGCCCGATCAGCCGGGCCGAGGCCTACCAGGCCGACATCACCTACGGCACCAACAGCGAGTTCGGCTTCGATTTCCTGCGCGACAACATGGCGGTCGACCTCACCCAGTGTGTGCAGCGCGGCCTGAACTTCGCCATCGTCGACGAGGTCGACAGCATTCTGATCGATGAGGCACGCACCCCGCTGATCATCTCCGGCCAGGGCCAGGAGTCGACGGAGAAGTACTACCAGTACGCCCGCCTGATTCCCCGGCTCGCCGCGGACGATTACACCGTCGATGAAAAGACGAAGTCGGCGGCGCTGACCGAGGAGGGGATCGCGAAGATCGAGCGCTGGACGGGAGTCAAGAACGTCTACGAACTCGAGCACGTCGACGAGGCGCACCAGATCAACCAGGCGCTCAAGGCCTACACGCTCTTCAAGCGCGACCGCGACTACCTGGTCAAGGACGGCGAGGTCATCATCGTCGACGAGTTCACCGGCCGGCAGCAGCCGGGCCGCCGCTGGTCGGACGGCCTGCACCAGGCAGTGGAGGCGAAGGAGGGCGTCAAGGTGCAGCAGGAGACCCAGACGCTGGCGACCATCACCTACCAGAACTACTTCCGCCTCTACACCAAGCTGGCCGGGATGACGGGCACCGCGGTCACCGAGGCCGAGGAGTTCGACAAGATCTACAAGCTGCAGGTGGCCGTCATTCCCACCCACAAGCCGATGATCCGCGATGATCACCCCGACCTCATCTACAAGACCGAGGATGCCAAGTTCAAGGCGGTGGCCGACGAGATCCAGGAGGTCGCCAGCGCCGGTCGCCCGGTGCTGGTCGGCACCGTTTCGGTCGAGAAGTCCGAGCGCCTTGCCCGGCTGCTGGAAAAGCGCGGCGTGCCACACGAAGTCCTCAACGCCAAGCAGCACGAACGGGAGGCGCTGATCGTCGCCAACGCCGGTCAGCCCGGCGCGGTCACGATCGCGACCAACATGGCCGGCCGCGGCACCGACATCGTGCTCGGCCCGGGCGTAGCGCTGGGCGGTGGGCTCCACATCGTCGGCACCGAACGGCACGAGAGCCGTCGCATCGACAATCAGCTCCGCGGCCGCGCCGGACGCCAGGGTGACCCCGGCTCCTCGCGCTTCTTCCTGGCACTCGACGACGACCTGATGCGGATCTTTGGTGGCGAACGCATCAAGGGGATGATGAACATGCTCCGCGTCGCCGACGACGAGCCGATCGAATCTCGGCTGGTCTCGCGGCAGATCGAGGGCGCCCAGACCAAGGTGGAGGGCCACAACTTCGACGCCCGTCGTTACCTGGTCGAGTACGACGACGTCATGAACAAGCAGCGCGAGATCATCTACGGCGAGCGTCGCAAAGTCCTGGAGGGCGCCGATCTCCGGGAGCAGGTCCAGGGATGGATCCGCAAGGCGGTCGAAGACGCCGTCAACGAACACTGCGAATCACGCCACCCCGACAACTGGGACCTCGAAGGCCTGGTCGGGCAGATGGGCGCCGTCTTTCCCTTGCCGCCCTTCAGCGAGCTCGCCGCGGACGAGTTCGGCGAAACGAAGGAAGCCGCGGTCGAGCGCCTGATGGAGTACGCGGACGCGGCATACAAGGCGAAGGAAGCGGCGATGACCGAGCCGATGATGCGCAAGATCGAGCAGTTCGTCGTGCTCAAGACCATCGACTCCAAGTGGATCAGCTACCTCACCGAGATGGAGCACTTCAAGGAAGGCATCGGGCTGCGCGCCTTCGGGCAGAAGGATCCGCTGGTCGAGTACAAGAACGAAGCCTTCCAGGCGTTCCAGGATCTGCTCAACGGCATCCAGTTCGACATCGCCTCGACCGTCTTTCGGGTGCAGCTGGTCAAGGAGCCGCCCACGCCGACGCCTCCCGCCGCGCTGGCGACCGCGCGGGGCCGGCAGGCCGGGGCCGTCAGCGCCACCGCGGGCAGCCCCAACGGTGGCGAAGGCCGCGCCGCGCCGGTCCCAGCCGGGAAGCTGGGGCGCAACGACCCCTGCTGGTGTGGCAGCGGCAAGAAGTACAAGAAGTGCCACGGACGGTAAGATGGACCGCCGGATGGGTAGATAAGACAGCGGATGAGTAAGAAAAAATTGGCCACCACACCAGCCAGCAAGCCAGCTCGGGCGAAGGCCGCGGCGAAACCCGTGCGAGCGGAGGATGCCGCGCCGCCGGTGAACGCGCCCAAGGCCGCCGCGGCGGGCGCGCCCGCACCCCGCGCGCCGTTCCGCCGGCCGCCCACGCTCAACTTTGCCGGTGTCGGCCGCAACGACATCTGCCCCTGCGGCAGCGGCAAGCGATTCAAGAACTGCCACGGACACTAACCATGGACGAGATCCTCGAACACGCCAACGACCTGTTGAAGAAGATTCTCCAGCTCCAGGAGCATCTTTGACGTTCCCCAGAAGGACGAGCGTCTCAACGCGCTCCAGAAAGACCTAAACGACCCCGACCTCTGGCAGGACCCGCCGCGGGCGCAGCGGCTCGCGCAGGAAGCCAAGGGCCTTCGCGATGAGGTTTCCGTCTGGCACAAGCTCGAGGCACGCGCCCGGGACGTGATCGGCCTCGCCGAGATGGCGATCGCCGAAGGCGATGGGCACATCGAAGCCACCCTGCGGCAGGACCTCGAGGTCCTCGACAAGGATGTCAGCCGGCAGGAGGTCGACCTGCTCTTCGCCAACCGCTACGCCGAGCACCCCGCCCTGGTCAGCATCCATGCCGGCGCCGGCGGGACCGATTCACAGGACTGGACCGAAATGCTGCTGCGCATGTACCTGCGCTGGGCGGAGCGGCGGAAGATGCACGCCGAGATCCTGGACGAGGCGCCGGGTGAGGAAGCCGGCTACAAGAGTGTGACGGTCCGGATCACGGGTAAGCGCGCCTTTGGTTGGTTGCGGGCGGAGCGCGGCGTGCACCGGCTGGTCCGCCTTTCGCCCTTTGACCAGGCGCACCGGCGGCACACGTCCTTTGCCCTGGTCGAGGTGATCCCCGAGATCGAGGATGGCGGCGACATCGAGATCCGTCCGGAAGACCTCAAGGTCGACGTCTACCGGTCGAGTGGGGCCGGGGGCCAGCACGTCAACAAGACGTCGTCGGCGGTGCGGATGACACACCTGCCAACCGGCATCATCGTCACCTGCCAGAACGAGCGCTCACAGATGAAGAACCGCGACATGGCGCTGAAGGTGCTGCGATCGCGGCTGGTGGCGCTGCGCGAGCAGCAGCGAACGGAGCAGCGACAGGAGCTGAAGGGCGAGCATCAGTCCAACGAGTGGGGCAGCCAGATCCGCAGCTACGTCCTGCACCCCTATACGCTGGTGAAGGACCACCGGACGGGTTATGAGACGGGCAACGTCCAGGCGGTGCTCGACGGCGACCTCGATAACTTCATGGAAGCCTTCCTGCGCCTCGACGCCGGCCGCGAAGGCAAAGCCGCTTAACCGGCGGTCAGGCGGCGATCGCGGGTGCCGGGACCGCCACCTCGGCGCGACGCTCGTTTCGTAGCGCGACCCAGATGCTGGCGAAGACGATCAGCGTCCCGATGAAGTAGGCCTCACCCACCAGTCGGGTGATGCCTTGCGGGATCAGGTCGAGCAGGCCGGTCCAGTGGGGGAGGGGATAGACGATCAGCAGGTAGTGGATGGCGGGCGCCGCCGAGAAGCAGACCCAGGCCGCCAGGAGCGCGCGGATCTGCCCGCGCGACATCCTGTCGGTCAGCGCCAGCCGGACGAGGAGGGCAATCGGCAGGATGAGAATCACCAGGGGAAAGCTCCAGGTGACGCTGCTGATCAACGGCAGGGCGGTCACCGCGAGGGCGAACTCGAGCCCGGCACGCGACGTGCGCGACGTGATCCGTAGCACGATCGCCAGCAACACGAGGACGGCCGGCCAGCCGATCAGCCGGCCGCACCAGCCGGCGCTGCCGCCGGCGTTCGCGGTGTTGGGATCGCAGAGCCGGGCGGCGACGCCGGCCAGCGACTGGTTTTCTCGATAACCGGTGCCGGCCGCCAGGTGCGGCAGCATCTTAAGGAAGTAATAGATGTTGTGATCGAGGCTGGTGACGGCGAGGCCGAGTGCCAGGCCGGCGAGTCCGGTCACGCTCGCGGCGGCCAGCAGCATCCAGTGGCGGCGCCATGCGAGGTAGGGGAGAAGCGCCGCGGGGAAGAGTTTGAAGACCGCCGCCGCGCCGATCAGCACGCCGCTCGTGATATCGCGCCGGCGCAGCCAGAAGGCCCAGGCCGCCGTCAGCAAAAGCAGGAGCAGCGAGTTCATCGTCCCGGCGAGGACGGTGTTGGCCAGCGGGAAGAAGGTCGTGAGCACCCCCACCAACGCAAGCAGCTCGGCGCGGCCGGGCCGTCCGATCATGCGGTAGACGATGAGCACGCTCGCCAGGACCGCGGCCTGGATCAGGAACAGCCAGATCCGGACGGCCAGGTCGTTCGATACCCAGGTGAGGGGAATCAGGGTCACGGCGAACGCCGGCGGATAGAGGTAGCCGCTGCTCAACGACCAATCCCAGGGCACGTGGTTGCGGACGAAGTTGGCGTAAGGGTCGCCCCCGGTCGTGATCTGCTGCGCGGCGAACAGGTAGTCCTGGAAGTCATCGGCACGGGGTGCTTGCGGGCCCAGCAGGGGCAGCAGGAAGCGCCAGGCGTAGAAGGCGAGCAGGACCCCGATCAGGGCACTGAGGGCAACCTGGCGCGGTTCCGGCCATCCCAGCAATCGACGCACGGCGTTATAACCCGGGAAACGACCCAGTCACGCCCGCCGTTACACGGCCGTCACAAGATCCCGGAAAACCGGTCGCACCGTTCCGACCGCCTGCCGCTTGTGGTTGCGCAGCGTCGGTTGGGCAAACTTGCTGAGCGCCTCGCGCTCAGCCTGCTCCAGCCAGCCGAGGCGCTCGAGCGCCGCCATCACGGCGACCGCGATCCAGGTGCCATCACCGCTATCGAGCTTGATCGCCAGGCCGCGCCTCGAGCGGCGGTCGCCGGTGCAATGCGCGCCGGCCGCGCCGCCCTTGGCCAGCAACCGTCCGCCGGTGACCTCCATCAGGCGGGTGTCGAAACGGTCGGTGCCGCCGATCAGAAACGGGTGCTGCGTCATGGCGGCGACAACCGTCGTCGGGATCTCATCGGTGGACGTCAGCAGGCCGGCGAAGCTCCACGCCATGGCGGCGAGCGGGACGGCGGCGTTTGGCGCGCTGCAACCGTCGATGCCGTAGTGGATGACGGCCGGCGGGCAGCCGGTGAAGGCCTCGATCACACCGCGGATGCGCTGCTGGACGGGATGGGCGGAGTCGAGGTAGGTTTCCGGCGGCGCGTTCAGCGCGCGCGCGGCAGCCAACATGCCCGCGTGCTTGCCGGAGCAGTTGTTGAAGACTGCCAGCGGCTCGTCCATCTGGTGCCGGGCCGCCGTCGCCGCCGATTCGTAATAGGGCCAGTGCGCGCCGCATTGCAGGGCCGATTCCGCGATGCCAGCGCGCCGCAGCAGGTCGCGGACGATCTCGACATGACGGGGCTCGCCATTGTGCGAGGCGGCCATGATGGCAATGTGCTCGGCGCCGAGTCCATAGCGGGCGGCGATCCCGGTACTGAGGCTACCGATCGCCTGGAAGGGCTTGGCGCAGGATCGAAAGTAGGTCACATGCCCCGGGTCGCCGAGGCTGGCATGGACCTGACCGTCCGCATCGACCACAGCCAGGTGGCCGAGATGGATTGCCTCCTCGACCCCGCCACGCTCGACGCGGACAAGTGCGGCGGCCGGGTTCGGCATTCGGCTGAGTATAAAGAGGGTAGCTCCACTTTCTTTGGACGCAGAGTGAATGAACGCAGCAATGCGCGACGAGATGCCCTATACTGCGCGAGTCATTCGGCCCGAAAGGGCCCAACCTGCCGTGGCCCCGGCTTTCGGAATGGATTTGTTTTCGTGCCAGCAACAATCACGACCCAGCCGACACGGACGATGCTGCCGCCAGCGAAGGTACGCGTGGCCGCGGTAGTCCCGGCCGTCCCGCAGATCAGCCTGCAGGGCGTGCAGAAGACCTATCCCAACGGCACGGTCGCGCTGCGCGACGTCACGCTCGAAATTCCCCGGCAGGACTTCGTGTTCCTCGTCGGTCCCAGCGGCGCCGGTAAGTCGACGCTGGTCCGCCTCTTGATCCGCGAGGAGAAGGCGACCGCCGGCTCAATCTATGTCGAGGGGCAGGACCTGCGCCGTCTCAAGCGGCGCCACCTTCCGTACCTGCGGCGGAAGATGGGCATGGTCTTTCAGGATTTCAAGCTGCTGCCCAACCTGACCGTGTTCCAGAACGTTGCCTTCGCGCTCCGCGTGACCGAGGGCGCCCTGCGCCATCTCAAGCCGAAGGTCGAGGAGGTGCTGAGCATCGTGGGGCTGGAAGGGAAGGAGGCCAAGTACCCGGACCAGCTTTCGGGCGGCGAGCAGCAACGCGTCGCGATCGCGCGGGCACTCGTTCATGACCCGAAGATTTTTCTCGCCGATGAGCCTACGGGAAACCTGGACCCGGCCACCTCGTGGGAGATCATCCAGTTGCTCCTGCAGATCAATGCACGGGGCACCACCGTCCTGATGGCGACCCACAACCGGGAGATCGTCGATGTCATGCGACGCCGGGTGGTGGCGATCGAAGGCGGCCGGATCGTCAGAGACGAGGATGCGGGAGGGTACCATGCACCGGCTCTGGAATCGCATTGACTTTGCCTTCAGCAGCGCCTGGCAGAACTTCTGGCGCAATGCCGCGGTCAGCGTCGCCAGCGTGCTCATCGTCTGGGTCGTCTTGCTCGCGCTCGGCAGCCTGCTCCTCGTGCTGCACTCGCTCGATCAGATCGTGGCGTTGGAGAAGCATAAGGCGAGCGCGATCTCGGTTTTTCTGGCCGATACGACACCGCTCAGCAGCGCCATGGATTTCAAGCTGCAGCTCGAGGGTGACCCGCGGGTGACCAGCGTCACCTACGTTTCCAAAGACCAGGCCTGGGCAAGGTTTCGGCAGCTGCCGGCGTTGGATCCCGGCCTGCTGGACACCCTGGGCAGCAACCCGTTGCCGGCCAGCCTCGACGTGACGGTCAAAGACATCCGCGATCTCGCGGCGATCGACCAGGAGGTGCGGACCTCGCCGCTCGTCGACAAGAACCCGGCCACGAACTACGCGCCCGACGTGATCGACAAGATCATCCTCTTAGCGCGGGTGGCGGGCGTTGCCGGGCTGGTCCTGATCGTGGGGCTGACCGGGCTGTCGGTCTTCATCATCATGCTCACCATCCGGACCGCCATCTATCTCCGCCGCAAGGAGATCGAGGTGATGAAGCTCGTGGGCGCCACCGACTGGTTCGTGCGCTGGCCCTTCATCGTCGAAGGCCTGATCGTCGGCGTTGTCGGCGCGGTGGTGGCGGTGCTCATCGTTGGCTTCGGTTACCGGCCGGCGGTGATCAATCTGCAGAGCGTGCTGATCTTTGTTCCGCTCGCCTTTGACCCCTATTACCTGCGGCTGGTGCTGGCGGCGATGCTCGCCTTCGGCCTGTTACTGGGAAGCCTCGGGAGCTATCTGGGCGTAAGGCGGTTCCTCAAGCAGTGAGGCCGGCCCGGCGCCACCCGGCGCTCGCCATTGCGGTGCTGATCGTGATCCTCCTGAGCACGGTCTCGGAAACGGTCTACGACAAGCAACACCAGTTGCAAGGCCTCAACGGGCAGATCATCGCGACCCGGACGCAGATCCGGCAGTTGCTCGACCAGGAGCACGCCCTGCAGGCACAGATCGCCGCCCTCGACGCGCAACTCGCGTCGGTTGAGGCGCAGATCGACCAGGAGACGGCGAAGCTGGTCCTGCTCGGGCAGCAGGTCGATCAGGCCAAGGAGCAGCTGGCGCTCAAGCAGGCGGAGCTCGCGCAACACATCGCCGATTTCGGCCGGCGGATGCGGATCATGTACAAGAGCGGCAAGGTCAGTGGCCTCGAGCTCGTCTTCTCCGCCGCGAACTTCACCGACCTGATGAATCGGATCGTCTTCTTCAACGACATCGTGCGGGAAGACCGCCGCCAGGCCGCCCAGCTGCAAAAAGAGCGGGACGCGATCGAGGCCATGAAGACCGACCTCGAAGCCAAGCAGGCTGAGCAGGCGGGGGTCGTCAAGCAGATCAAGGATCAGAAGGCACAGCTGCAGGCGGTGCGCGACCAGCGGGCCGCCCGCGAGCAGCAGATCGCCGCCATCGAGGCGCAGTTCCAGCAACAGCTGGCCGAGATGCAGGCGCAACGGGCTGCCTTGCAGGCGCAGATTGCCGCGTTGATCAAGGAAAGTTTCCGGGCACGTTCTTCCGGCAAGTGGAAGTGGCCGATCGACGGCGTCATTACCCAGGGTTTCGGCTGCACGAGCTACCCGTTCGAGCCGTACGATCCCACCTGTCCGACTCATCACTTCCATAGCGGCATCGACATCGCGGCCGACTATGGCACCCCGGTGCATGCCGCCGACGGCGGAATCGTGCACAACTTCACGATGGGCTGCAGTTGGGGTAACGGGCTCTGTGGCTACGGGCGCTACGTGGTCATCGTCCATGCCGGAGGCTTCACCACGCTCTACGGACACCTCTCCAGCTGGGCCGTCGGTGACGGGGTTCAGGTCGACAAGGACACGGTGATCGGATACGAGGGCAGCACGGGAAACTCCACCGGAGCGCACGTCCACTTCGAGATGGACCTGGCGGGCATGCCCGTTGACCCGCTCGCGTACCTCCCGGCGTGATCGAATCGCACGCTACCCCCCTCCCTGACCCTCCCCCGCAAGGGGGGAGGGAACCAAAAGCTGACGTTCCCCCGCAAGAGGGGAGGGAATCAGAGGCTGACCCGGGTCGGAACGATAATCGACTCATGTCCCGAGCCAAGAACATCGCGTTGCTCCTCGTCGTGGCGATCGTCGCCTTCTACGCCGGCAGCCTCGCCGAGTTTCAGTTGGGTGCCTTCGCCCCTGACTGGGCGAAGTCGCTGCTCTTCTACACGCCGCCGAAGTCCAATGTCGATTACCGCACGCTGGACGACGTCTTCACGACCATCCAGCAGCACTATGTCAAGCCCAATGCGAATGGCGTGAAGCTAACCGAGGGTGCCGCCGCCGGCATGGTCAATGCGCTCGGGGACCAGTTCTCCCGCTACATGACGCCCGAGGAGTACCGCGCCAACCAGAGCTTCCTCAGCGGTCAGTTCGCCGGCATCGGCGCGTCGGTCCAGCAGAAAGACGACCAGGTCGTGCTCGTCAGCATCCTGCCGGGAACGCCGGCGGAGAAGGCCGGGCTCAAGGCCGGAGACGTCCTCACCGGTGTGGATGGGCAGAGCACCAAGGGGTGGACCGCCGATGACGCCGTCAATCACATCCGCGGCAAGGCGGGCACCGTGGTCAAGCTCCAGGTCAGCCGAAACGGCCAGACGCTCACCTTCGACCTCACCCGCCAGGAGATCAACGTGCCAAGCGTCGCCACGCATATCTTCGACAACCGCGTGCTGTACGTGCGCATCTTCGAGTTCGGCAGCCGAACGGCGACCGACTTCGACCAGGCGCTCCGGGACAACCTCAAGGGATCGGTCAGCATGGTCGTGCTCGACTTACGGGACAACCCCGGCGGATACGTCGACGCGGCCAACGACGTGATCAGCGAGTTCGTGAGCCAGGGGACAAGCACCATCCTGGTGTCGCGCGGCGGCCGCGAGGACGTGAAGAAGGTTACGGGCACCGGTCGCGCCTTCACCAATCCCCTCGTCGTGCTCCTGAACGAGAACTCGGCGAGCGCGTCAGAGATTACCGCGGGCGCGATCAAAGACCATGGACGGGCCCAACTCGTGGGGGTCAAGTCCTTCGGCAAGGGTTCCGTCCAGGAAGATTTCCCGCTGCGGGACGGCGACCTGCACCTCACGATCGCCATCTGGCTGACGCCCAATCATCACTCGATCGAGAAGACCGGTATCACGCCCGACAAGACCGTGACGCTCACCAGCGCCCAGGACGAGTATGCCGTTGACCGCACCCCAAACGACTCCTCAAAAGACACCCAACTGACCGCGGCCCTGGCGCTCCTGGAGGGTTAGGCGGCCGGCCGGCAGTCGCCTACAATCGTTTTGTATGCCGGACGAGGCGTTTGACGTAGCCGTCATCGGGGGCGGCTCCGCCGGATATGTCGGCGCCATCCGTGGGGCCCAGCTGGGACTCAAGGTCGCAGTCATCGAAAAGGAGAAGGTGGGTGGCACCTGCCTGCACCGCGGCTGCATCCCGACGAAATCGTTTCTCCACTCATCTGAGCTGGCCCACCAGTTCCATGGCGCCGGCGCGCTCGGCCTGAAAACCGACGGGCTCCAGGTCGACTGGCCGGCCGTGCTGAAACGGAAAGAAGCCGTCGTCAACCAGCTGTGGCGCGGCGTCGAGTTCCTGCTGAAAAAGAACAAGGTCACCGTGTTCAAGGGCGAGGGCATGATCGAGTCGGAGCACCAGGTCGTCGTCAAAGGCAGCGGCGAGGCGATCAACGCGCGCAACCTCGTGGTCGCGACCGGCTCGCGGCCCAAGTCCCTGGCGGGCCTCACGATGGATGGTGATCGGGTGATCAACAGTGATCACGCGGTCAATCTCGAGCAAATGCCGAAGTCGATCGTCATCGTCGGCGCCGGCGCGGTCGGGACGGAGTTTGCCTGCGTCTACAACGGCTACGGTGCCGACGTGACGCTCGTCGAGTTCCTCCCGACGCTCCTGCCGCTCGAAGACGCCGAGGTCGGCCAGCAGCTGGCGAAGGTCCTCACCAAGCGCGGCATCAAGGTGCTGACCGGCGCCCAGGTCCAGTCCGACACCCTCAAGCGGGCCAACGGCAAGATGACGGTCGCGGTCAAGAGCGGCGAGCAGATGCAGACGATCGAGGGTGAGCGGATGCTGGTCGCGGTCGGCCGTGAGGGGATCACCGACGGCTTCGGACTGGAGAAGTTGGACATTCAGCTCGAGAAGGGGTACATCAAGACCGACGAGCACTACCGCACCGGGCATCCCAACGTCTATGCCGCCGGCGACGTGATCGGCAACTTCCTGCTCGCGCACGTCGCCTATTACGAGGGCGAGCACATCATGGAGCACATCGCCGGCAAGAACCCGAAACCCCTCGATTACAACCGGGTCCCGCGGGCGACGTACAGCTATCCGCAGGTGGCGAGCCTGGGGTTGTCGGAGAAGCAGGCCCGCGACCAGGGGCTCAAAGTGAAAGTCGGGAAATTCCCGCTGGCGGGGAATGCTAAGGCCGTCATCCTCGGAGAGACCGAGGGCTTCGTCAAGATCATCAGCGACGAGGAATCCGGCGATCTGCTCGGCGTGTTCATCCTTGGGCCCAACGCCGCGGAGCTGATCGCCGAGACGGCGCTGGCCAAGCTGCTCGAATCGACGCCCTGGGAGATCGGCGCGAGCATCGCGCCGCACCCGACCGTCTCCGAATCCGTCAAGGAGGCCGCGCTGGCCGTCGACGGCGTCGCCATCCACATCTAGCCGATGGCCCTGAAGACCACGGAGGTCGAAGCCAAAGGCGGCCAGAGCCGCCACCGGTCGCTGGGCTTGAGCGACGAGCAAGCGCTCCGGATCTACGAAGTGATGCGCCTCGCCCGCGCCGTCGACGAGCGGATGTGGTTGATCAATCGGCAGGGGCGTGCCCCCTTCGTCATCTCGTGCCAGGGCCAGGAAGGCGCCCAGGTCGGGACCGCGGCCGCCCTGCGGACGGGCTACGACTGGGTCGCCCCCTACTACCGCGATGCCGGCGTCATCCTCTGGTTCGGGATGACCGCCCGGGACCAGATGCTGTCGTTCTTCGCCCGGCGCGAGGATCCCAACAGCGGCGGCCGGCAGATGCCCGGACACTTCGGCAGCCGCCGGCTGCACATCGTCACCGGCGGCAGCCCAGTCGCCACCCAGCTGCTGCACGCCGCCGGCGTCGCGCTGGCCTCCAAGCAACGGAAGGAGGATGCCGTCACCGCGGCCTACTTCGGCGAGGGTGCCGCCAGCCAGGGCGACACCCACGAGGCGATGAACTTCGCCGGCATCCACAAGCTGGCCTTGGTCTTCGTCTGTGAGAACAACGGCTACGCCATCTCGGTGCCGCAGTCGCACCAGATGGCGATTCAGAACGTCGCCGACCGCGCAGCGGGGTACGGCTTCCCCGGGGTGGTGGTCGACGGCAACGACGTCCTCGCCTGCTACGAGGTCGCGCGGCAGGCGGTCGAACGCGCCCGCCGGGGCGAGGGGCCGACCTTGATCGAGGTCAAAACCTACCGCTTCACCGCCCATTCCAGTGACGATGACGACAAGCGCTACCGGCCGGCGGAAGAGGTAGCGATCTGGCGGCAGAAGGATCCGATCCAGCGCTACGCCACCTACCTGCGGGAGGCCGGGATCTTGCGGGACCCGGTCGAGGCGGCGATCACCGGGCGGGTCGACCAGCAGGTCGACGAGGCAACGGAGTACGCGGAGCAGGCGCCCGACCCGACGCCGGACGATCTGACGACGTTCGTCTACAAGCAGGAGCTGAAGCCCTGATGGCCGTCAAGACCGTAATCGAGGCGATTCGCGACGGCATGGACGAGGAGATGGCGCGTGACCCAGGCGTCTTTTTGATCGGGGAAGACGTCGGCAATCGCGGGGGCGTCTTCCTGGCGAGTGACGGCCTGTTCAAGAAATACGGCGAGCTTCGGGTGATCGACTCGCCGCTCGCCGAGTCCTGCATCGTCGGCGTCGCGATTGGTGCGGCAGTCAACGGCATGCGGCCGATCGCCGAGATCCAGTTCGCGGACTTTATCGCGCCCGCGATGAACCAGATCATCGAAGAGGCGGCGCGCTTCTCCTATCGAACGGCCGGCGACTTCAATCTGCCGATGGTGATCCGCGCGCCCTGGGGCGGCGGCGTGCATGGCGCGCTTTATCACTCGCAGAGCATCGAGGCGACGTTCGCCCACATCCCCGGGCTCAAGGTTGTTGCTCCCGGAACCCCGGCCGACGCCAAGGGCCTGCTCAAGGCGGCGATCCGGGACCCGGATCCGGTCCTCTACCTCGAGCACAAGCGAACCTACCGGCTGGTCAAAGGCGACGTACCCAACGGAGACCACGTCGTTCCCATCGGCAAAGCCGACGTGAAGCGCGAGGGGAAGGACCTGAGCCTGATCGCCTATGGGCTAATGCTCACGTACTGCCTGGAGGTGGCCGAGAAGCTGGCCGGCGACGGCATCTCGGCCGAGGTGCTCGATCTGCGCACCATCAAGCCGATCGATCGGGCGGCGATCATCGCCACCGCGCGCAAGACGGGCAAGGTGTTGGTGGTGCACGAAGACACGCCCTTCGCCGGGGTCGCCGCCGAGGTGATGGCGATCATCATGGAGAACGCCTTCGATGCGCTCGACGCCCCGGTGATGCGCTTCACCGGCCCGGACGTGCCCGCCATGCCGTTCAACCACGTCCTGGAAGAGGCCTTCATGCCCAGTCCCGAGAAGATCCTCGCCAAAGCAAGGGAGCTGGCGGCCCAGTAGGCCGGCCGACGTCAGATGACCACCTCCGTCAAGATGCCGCAGCTCGGCGAATCGATCACCGAGGGAACCATCTCGAAGTGGCTCAAGCAGCCGGGTGACCAGGTCAAGAAATACGAGGGCCTGGTCGAGATCATCACCGACAAGGTCAACGCCGAGGTTCCAGCGCCGCTGACGGGTGTGCTCAAGGAGATCAAGGCCAAGGAGGGCGCGACGGTCACCGTCGGCACCGAGATCGCCGTGATCGAGGAATCGATCGCCGCGACGCCGTCACCGCCGCCGACCGAATCGGCGCCAGCGCCACAGGCCGCAACGCCGGTCGCCGCCTCACCGACAAGCGATGAGGGCGCGACCGAGGGTCGGACGCGGCTTTCGCCGGCGGTGCGCGCCCTGATCGAAGAGCATCGGATCACGGACGCGGAGCTCTCCCGGATCGAAGGCTCGGGGATCGGCGGACGGATCAGCAAGAAAGACGTCGAGGATTACGTTGCCAAGCGGGCGCAGCCGGCGGCCGCCAACGGTGAGCAACGGCAGAGGATCGCCACGGCGCCGGCGCCAACGCCGGGAACGACCATCCCGCTGAGCCCGATGCGGCGGACGATCGCCGCCAACATGCTGAAGAGCAAGCAGACGATCCCGCACGCCTGGACGGTCGCCGAGGTCGACATGACCAGCGTGGTGCGCTTCCGGCAAAAGGTCAAGGACAGTTTCAAACAGCGGGAGGGGATCGACCTGACCTTCGTGCCGATCATCGTCAAGGCGGTGGTCGAGGGTCTGAAGGCGGTGCCGGTGCTGAACGCCAGCTGGAGCGAGGACGGGGTCGTCCTGCACAAAGACATCAACGTCGGCGTCGCGGTCTCGGTCGACGACGGGCTGATCGTGCCCGTCATCCACCAGGCGGACAGCCTGTCGATCGCCGGATTGGCGAAGGCGACCGACGACCTGGCCAAGCAGGCGCGAGCGGGGAAGCTCGGCATCTCGGACGTCCAGGGGGCCACCTTCACGGTCAACAACCCCGGCACCTTCGGCACCATCCTGTCGTACTCGATCATCGCGCCGCCGCAGGCCGGCATCCTGGCGATGGATGCGATCGTCAAGCGGCCGGTGGTCGTCGACGGGGACGCGATCGCGGTCCGATCGATGATGAATCTGTGCCTGAGCTTCGACCACCGGGTGTTGGACGGGGTATCCGCCGCCCGCTTCCTGCAGGGCGTCCGCGGCTGGCTGGAAGGCTTCTCCGAGCAGGTGCCGCTGTACTGAACGGCCGGATTTCCATCGACCTCTGGGATACTTAGTACACATGGCTGACGTCGCCCCGATCAAGTTCTACGGCCGCTCGAAGCGCAACGCCGTGGTGCCGATCGATACCCACCGCCCCGAGTGGCTGCGGGTTCGGCTTCCGGGCGGCTCCAACTACTCGGAGCTGAAGGGCATCATGCGCGGGCTGGAGTTGCACACGGTCTGCGAGGAGGCGCGCTGCCCCAACATCGGGGAGTGCTGGGAGGCCCGCACCGCGACCTTTATGATCCTCGGCGATACCTGCACCCGAGCCTGCGGCTTCTGCGCCGTCAAGACGGGGAGGCCGGGCGTGCTCGACCTTGGCGAGCCAATTCGGGTCGCCGAGGCGGTCGAGCGGATGGGCCTCAACCACGCCGTCATCACCTCCGTCAACCGGGACGAGCTCGAGGACGGCGGCGCGGCCATCTTCGCGGGGACCATCCGGCAGATCCGCAAGCGCGTCCCGAAGTGCGGCATCGAGGTGCTGATCCCCGACTTCATGGGCGACGAGGCCGCACTCGCCACCGTGATGCATGCGCGACCCGACATCCTCAACCACAACATCGAGACGGTGCCCAGTCTCTATCCGCAGGTGCGGCCCAAGGGCCGGTACCCGCGCTCGCTCGAGCTCCTACAGCGGGCCAAGCGGATGGACGCGACCATCTACACGAAGTCGGGAATCATGTTGGGACTGGGTGAGGAAATCGACGAGGTGGTCCAGGTCTTCCGCGACCTGCGGGCGCACGACGTAGAGATCCTGACGGTGGGGCAGTACCTGCGGCCGACCCCCAACCATCTGCCGATCGCGCGCTACGTCACGCCGGACGAGTTCGCGGCCCTGAAAGTCGAGGCACTCAAGCTTGGATTCCGGCATGTGGAGTCGGGCCCGCTGGTCCGCAGCTCCTACCACGCGGCCGGCCAGGTGCCGGCCCGGGCCGCCGCGGGCTGATCGTGGACGTTCGCCGGCTCGGGCGGGTTCCCTACGAGGAAGCCTGGGCGCTCCAGAAGCGGTTGGCGGACGCACGTCGCGGAGGCCTGATACCCGACACGCTGATTCTGCTCGAACACCCGCACACCTACACGATCGGCCGGAGTGGCACCCGCGACCACGTCTTTCTCGACGAAGCCGAACTGGCGGCGCGCGGCATCACCTGCCTCGACGTCGACCGCGGTGGCGACGTGACCTATCACGGCCCGGGCCAGCTGGTCGGCTATCCGATCCTCGA
>Ga0070698_100003174_pt1 | contig 18116 bp, 10 predicted proteins | sample KBSK1502metaG_FD_65477 | JGI IMG/M metagenome (GOLD analysis project Ga0070698, IMG submission 65477) | Corn, switchgrass and miscanthus rhizosphere microbial communities from Kellogg Biological Station, Michigan, USA - KBS K1-50-2 metaG | ecosystem: Host-associated > Plants > Roots >...
CCCGGCAGGTGCATCGTCGAGCGGATCGCATAGGCGCGGTGGCGCGCGCGATCCTGGTAGAAGACCGGCCCGTGTCGAGTGTACCGGTGCTCCACGATCTCGGGCGCGCCGTTCTTCACGCGAATCGTATCGACGACGACGCGCATCGCCTCCCAGGCGCCGCGGAACCTGACCAGGCCGGCGTCGGCCGGATTCACCTCTTCCACGTACACGTCCGCCTGATCGGTGCCGACGATCGTCAGCCCCCAGCCGATCCGCCCGTTGTGACCGATGGCGACTCCCGGCAACGGCGGCTCGGTGGCGCCAATGACGTCCCATCCGGGCGCACTGAGGTGGACGATGTACCGGATGGACGGGTTGGCGACGTTGCGGTGCGGATCGTTGGCGACGATGACGCGGCCGCTGGCGGTCAGGCGGCCGCTGATGACCCAGTTGTTGCTGCCGGGTGAGTTCTCCTGCGCGCCCCGATTCTCGTTAGGTAATGCGCCGCGCATCGCGGCGTACCGCTGGAGCAGGGGTGGCCTCGGCGCATCCGTTTCCAGTGCACCTAACGCCCGGGCCGCATCAGCAGGAATGCTCGCCGGATCGAGGCCCTGGGGGATGACGAGTTCACGCCAGGGACTCGGGTTGGCGCGACGGTTGGCTTCGACAACGCCGAACTCGGCCACGCCCCGTGCGAGAATCAATTCCGCCCGCGCGTCGGCGACCGGCATGGCCGTCTGCGTGCGGAGCAGGGAAGTCTCTGCGGTCCACCGTCCGGGCTTCAGGCCAGTGAGCTTGAATTCCACCGAGAGATTGTCACCCGCCTGGTCGATGAAGGCGTTCACACCCCTGGCGAACGCCTCGAAGATGCGCTTCCCGTCAGGATGGTAGCTGGTCCATTCGCGGTCATCGTATGGGCCGCGGAACTTCAGCAGACGGGCGAGCCGATCATGCGCGACGTACTGCGGTCCGAGTATCTCGGCGAGCTCACCGCTCCAGGTGCGACGGTACATGTCCATCTGCCAGAGGCGATCCTGCGCCTGGACGAATCCCTGGGCAAAAAACAGGTCATCGATGTTCTGTGCGTAGATGTGCGGGACTCCCGAACGGTCCCGAATGACCCGGACCGAGTCGCGCAGACCGGGAATCGCCTGACGGCCTTCAATGCGCGACAGCGACGAGCGCGCAAGCGAGTCAAAGGTTTCCTGCTGCGGCATGGCGCCGGCAATCAGGACGACAGCGCTGATAATCGAGACCTTGCGCAAGTTTGGAGTCATGAGGCCGTTCGCCGAAAAGACTCGCCCAAAGTGCAGACCAGTCGAGGAATCACACAAGGCGATTGAACCACGGCGGCGATATCCTCTGAACACGTAAGTCACTCTCGCGGTCGAGACCGGCGGCACCCAGCTTTATCGAATGTCTTTTCTTGTTGCCGTCAAACTCGTGGCCATGCGACGCCTGGCGTCCGGCATCATCCTGGTAGCGACAGCTGCCTGCTCAGCGCCACCACCTTCGGTGCAGCTGGACGTCGCCCGTCGCGAGCCCGTGCTGGGAGGTAAGGACTTCGGCAACGCCGGGGCGTACGAAAAGCTCGTCGGCACAGTGAAGTTCGCGCTGGACCCCACACTTCAAGCCAACCAGGGCGTCGTCGACCTGTCGCTCGCGCCGCGGAACGCTGACGGCATGGTCACGGTCACCGCCGATTTCTATCTCCTGAAGCCCGTCGATCCGGCCAAGGGAAACGGGCGGCTGTTCTATGAAGTGGGGAATCGCGGCGGAAAGGGAATGCTGGTCACGTTCCAGAAGGCGTCGGGATCCGCCGATCCGACAACCGAAACAGAGTTCGGCGACGGCTGGTTGATGGAGCAGGGTTTCACGCTCCTCTGGATGGGTTGGCAGTGGGACGTCCCTGAAGGGCGCATGCGGATGGAGATGCCGATCCCCACGGACAACGGCCAGCCAATTACAGGCCTCGTGCGCGGGAACTTCATCCCGAATGCGCCAACGGATTCGCAGTCGCTCGCTGACCGGGGACATCTCGGCTATCCGGTGCTCGATCGCGAGAGCAGCGAGAACGTGATGACGGTGCGTGCGAACCGGACCGATTCGCCTCAAGTGGTGCCACATGACCGGTGGCGCTTCGTCGGTGACCGGACCGTGCGACTCGACGGCGGCTTCGAGCTGGGGAAGATCTACGACGTCGTCTATCGCGCGAAGGATCCGCGAGTCGTCGGTGTCGGGTTTGCCGGAACGAGGGACCTGATCAGCTTCTTCAAGTACGAGAAGAGTGCCGCGAACCCGATGCCCACCATTCGTCAGGCAGTCGCGTGGGGCGGGTCGCAGAGCGGCCGCTGGCTTCGCCACTTCATCTACCAGGGTTTCAATGCCGACGCGCTGGGTCGGCGCGTCTTCGACGGCGTGATCGACGAGCGTGGCGGCGCAGGACGCGGATCGTTCAATCACCGCTTCGCACAGGCGTCACGCGACGCGCTGGAGCATTACAACATCCTTTTTCCCGTGGACATGTTCCCGTTCACGGATGGACCAGAGGTCGATTCATTAACGGGCGAACGTGACGGACTTCTGGTCCGCGCCGACTCGAGCGGCACGGCGCCGAAGCTCTTTCACATCCTGACGAACTCGGAGTACTTCAATCGTGCCGGCTCCCTGGTGACGACGGATCCTTCCGGTGAACGTGACGTCGTGGTCCCGGAGAATGTCCGCATCTACCTCATCTCATCGGCGCCGCACATCATCGCGCAGATGCCGCCGAGACCGAACAACTCGGCCACGCTGGTGGGCAAGGCGGTGCAGAACCCGCTCGACACACGCCCCGTGGTTCGCGCGCTGTTCCAGGCGATGGATCGCTGGGTCGCGGATGACGTCCCGCCGCCGCCGAGCCGATATCCGAGAATCGATGACAGCACGCTCGTGCCGCGGGAGCGCGGTGGATGGCCCGCCATTCCCGGGTATCGCTTTCCGCCTCCGCAACTCATCGCCTATCGCCTGGACTACGGGCCGAACTGGTCGCGCGGAATCGTGGAGCATGAGCCGCCGAAGATCGGGGCGCCGTTCGTGGTGCGCGTGCCGGCGGTGGACGCGGACGGCAACGATCGCGCGGGGATCAGGGTCCCTGAACTCGAGGCTCCGCTGGCGACGCACTTCGGGTGGAACTATCGCGATGCGATTGTCGGCGCGCCGGAGCACTTGGCTGGGGAGATCGGGTCGTACATCCCGTTTCCGCGCACGCGCCCGGCTCGGCAACAGGCCGGAGACCCGCGCGCGTCGATCGAAGAGCGATACGCGAATCGTGAGGACTACCTTGGCCGCATCACGACCGCTGCGAACGCGCTCGTCGGCCAGGGTTACCTGCTCGCGCGCGACGTGAATGGGGTCGTGGAGCGCGCCACCACGCACTGGGATTGGGCAACAGGGGGAAAGAGCAGGCGATGACAACTTCTGGGGCGCGAACGCCTCGCGAGGCTGGTCGGCAAGCCTCGTGTGACGCTCGCGTGACGCCGCGAACCCAGAATCCGCGGGAACCTCACAGGAATCGACGTCATGACGTACACGCTCTGGAGCCACGGGGAGTTACTGGGCGAGTCTGAACTCGACTACGTCCGGGTCTTCCCCCACCTGCGAACGGGTGACCTGCAGGTAACGCCGAAAGGGTTGATTGCGATCGAACGATTGACTCAAACTCACGCGGACAGCTACTACGCCACCCGACGCTTGAACCACGAGAGATCGCGCGGCACCATCGAGCCGTCGGATGAGAAGACGCTCTTTGCGGATCTTGCCGCGGAGCACGACCAGCATGAGGCGCTCGCCCTCGAGCTGCAAGCGCCTAACGGTTCGGTGGTTGCCACGGAGAGTATCTTCATCACGGACACGGACTATCTTCTAGCCATTGACAGTGAGCGTGAAGAAGAAGACGCGTCTTCGCCGGTCGTCGCACCGGAGGATGTCCTTGACTCTGACGATCTCGCCGCACTGGAGCTCGAGCTGGAGGAGTTCGAGGAAGACCACCCACCCTGGGCCCAGCCGGCGACGGAGCGCGAGCCGGTACGCTTCCAGATCTCCGTCACGCTGAAGGACGAGTGGGCAATCCCGTAGGCGGCGGCTGAGCTTCGTGGTCTCTTGCGGGAGGCCCGAACGCTATTTGGAGATTCAGCCGATCTGACCGGTCAGGTGGCAGGACGGTAAGTTGTCCACCTTGCCCGCGCCCTTGATGATCCGACAACGCCCCGGTCGGCGGACGCCCACGACGCTGGTGATGCTCGAACGCTGGACCGACCTGTTGCCGCGATGAGCAAGCGATCGCGTGCAATACTCGCCGATCGTTCCCGCATCGATTGCGAGCCGCTGCACTTCTCGGTGGAGGGTATTCGATGAACACCATGCCAGCACGCATTGCCATCGCCGGAATTCTTGTGGCGTCCGTGGCGAGCGGACAAAGCGCACCGCAGGACCGCTGGACTGCCACGTGGGCGGCCAGCCAGCTGGCATCGGCGCCTCGACCGCCGGCCGACTCCGTCGATCGGGTATTAACCGTCGCGAATCGCACGCTTCGACAGATCGTCAGGGTGAGCGCCGGCGGTTCGCGCATACGCATCAAGTTGACGAATCAGTACGGCGACCGACGGCTCGTGATCGGCAGCGCGCATGTGGCGTTGCGTACGTCGGGCGCGGCCATCGATCAAGCGACTGACCGAACGGTCACGTTCAACGGGCGATCGTCGGTCATCATCCGGGCCGGTGCGTATCTGGTCAGCGATCCGATCGCTCTTGCCGTCCCTCAACTTGCTGACGTCGCCATCTCGCTCTTCATCGCCGATACCGCGCGCCTCTCGACGCGTCACGCGTTAGGCCTGCAGACGAACTATCTGTCGGCCGGCGATTCGACTGCCGCAGTGAGTTTCACCCCGGACACCACGGTGCGTTTCTGGTCATTCCTCGCCGGCGTTGACGTCGTGAATCCGGCGCTGACCGGCTTGATCGTCACGCTCGGGAACTCGATCACCGACGGGGCCGCGTCCGTCGCCGATTCGAACGGCCGTTGGCCGGACGTGTTGGCGAGGCGGCTCCTCTCGTCGCGAGAGCCGCCCAAGGCCGTCGTGAATGCAGGAATCTCTGGGAATCGCGTGCTGACGTACGGGGCCGGCCCAAGCGCGCTGGAGCGATTCGACCGCGATGTCCTGATGCAGCCCGGCGTGACACACATCATCGTGCTGGAGGGCGTCAACGACATTAGTACCGGCACCAACTCCGCGAATCCAGCGAACGAGACCAGCGCTGAGGAACTCATCGCCGGGCACAAGCAGTTAATCGACCGCGCCCACCAGCGTGGATTGTTGATCTACGGCGCGACGCTCACGCCGACCGGAGGGATGCGCGGCATAACGCCTGACCGCCTCGCGAAGCGTGACGCGCTGAATGCGTGGATCCGGACCAGCGGTGCATACGACGGCGTGATCGACTTCGACAAGGCGACACGCGACCCCGCTGACACCACGCGCTTTCTGCCCGCGTACGATTCGGGCGACCACCTGCATCCGAGTCCCGCGGGGCTCAAGGCGATGGGTGAGGCCGTTGACCTCGCGCTGTTCCGCAAGGTTCGGCGTTAACTTTGCGGCGACACGTCTACTTGGACGTTCACCGCGGGCGCGCGAGAAGTTACAAGGTAGCTGGAACCAGACGGCACAACGATGATTCGAATCAGCGTGGGTGACCTGGTATTCGGTGCGACGCTTGAGCACGCGCGCGCGCCCGCAACGGTGGCCGCCCTCCTGCGCCTGCTACCGCTCTCCGGGTCGCTCCTTCAGGCGCGCTGGAGTGGCGAGGCCGCCTGGATGCCGTTAGGCAGCCTCGATGTTGGTGTCGGCCCCGAGAACGACACCCAGCGCCCGGCCCCCGGTCAGATCCTTCTGCATCCCCATGGGATCAGCGAGACCGAGATCCTCATTCCCTACGGGGAGACCGTCTTTGCCAGCAAGGCCGGACCACTTCGCGGGAACCACGTCATGACTATCGTGGAGGGCGTCGAGCAGTTGTCCGAGCTGGGTCAGCGGGTGGTGTGGCATGGCGCCCAACCAATTCGCCTCGAGGCACTGTAAAAACGGAGGCGAGGCTGACCGTCGAGGCTGCCAAGCGGTAAGTTGGCACCACCCGCGATGACTCGATCCAGGATTCGATGACGATCGCTGAACGCCTGTCGTCCGCACTCGTTGACCGTTACCGCATCGAGCGTGAGCTCGGGCAGGGCGGCATGGCCACGGTGTATCTCGCCGAGGACCTGAAGCACAAGCGGAAGGTCGCGCTCAAGGTGCTCAAGCCGGAGCTGGCCGCCGTGTTAGGCGCCGACCGGTTCGTCCAGGAGATCACGACGACCGCATCGTTGCAACATCCGCACATTTTGCCGTTGTTCGATTCGGGGACGGCGGACGGATTCCTGTACTACGTCATGCCCTTCATTGAAGGGGAGACACTGCGGGACAAGCTCAATCGAGAGACCCAACTCGGCGTCGATGAAGCCGTTCGCATCGCGCGTGAGGTGGCGGATGCACTCGACTACGCGCACCGTCGCGGCATCATTCACCGCGACATCAAGCCGGAGAACATCCTTCTGCACGACGGCCGGCCCATGGTGGCCGACTTCGGCATCGCGCTGGCGGTGAGCGCGGCCGCGGGCGGACGAATGACCGAGACGGGGCTGTCGTTAGGGACGCCGCACTACATGTCGCCCGAGCAGGCGACCGCGGACAAGGAGATCTCAGCGCGTTCCGACGTGTATTCGCTGGCGAGTGTGCTCTACGAGATGCTCGCCGGGGAACCGCCCCACATGGGCAACTCGGCGCAGCAGATCATCATGAAGATCATCGCCGAGCCGGTGGCGCCAGTGACGACCCTTCGGAAGTCCGTGCCGCCTAACGTTGACTCCGCCCTGGCCAGGGCGCTCGAGAAGCTTCCGGCGGACCGGTTCGACAGCGCGAAGGCGTTCAGCGAGGCGCTCGGCAACGCCTCGTTTGCGTTGGCCGGCGCGGGCAGCGCCGCGAGTGCGAAGGCGCCTCGCTGGCAGCAACGCGCGATCGTCCCGCTGGTTGCGGTCGCCATGCTCGCAACAGTCGCCGCGATCCGCGGCTGGACGCGCCCGGCGCCGCCGCGTCCGGTTGCCCGATATCACCTCGGACTTCCCCTCTCGGCGCAGGTAGCCGGAGTGTTTGCCCGGATTGCCGCTACGCGGGATGGTGCACGCATCGTCTACCGATCGGGAACCGGTCCGGACCTCACGCATGCATTGTGGGTCCGGGCGCGTGATAACCTGACTCCCACGAAGCTCGCCGGCACCGAGGGCGCGCAGGCCCCGTTCCTGTCGCCTAACGGTGAAACCGTCGCCTATTATAACGCCAATGCCCTCTGGACCATTCCGTTGGCGGGAGGCACTCCGGCCAAGGTGGCCGCCGGGACCCTCGGCGAAAACGGTGGCTCATGGGGACCCGATGACATCCTTTATATTGACGGCCCGGGCCCGTCTGCGCTCCTGAAAGTCCGCGCGACACCGGGGAGTGTGCCGGAGCCATTCACCCGGCTCGATTCGGCGGGAAACGAGAGCGATCACGTGTCCCCGGAAGTCCTGCCGAGCGGTCAAGGCGTGATATTCGTCGTCCGGATCGGCGGGTACGACACGTGGGAGATCGCTGTCGCCGACTTGAAAACGGGTGCACACCGTCGGCTGACGCGTGGTGTTTACGCGCGTTATGCAAAATCGGGGCACCTGCTCATCGTGGCCCCCTCCGGCATGCTGAGTGCGGCACGCTTCGACGATCGATCGATGGACATCGTCGGTACTCCGGTGGCCCTCAGCGAAAAGGTGGGGCTACGGGGCTTCATCCGAACGGCGGATATGGTGATATCGGATCACGGCACGCTGGTCTACGCGCCGGACGACGCGCCTCCGGGCGGCGGGAGCGGAGAACCGATGTGGGTCGATCGACAAGGTCGCGCCGTCCCCGTCGCACCCGCGTGGACGACCGCCGCGCGCTTCCCCGCGCTTTCGCCCGATGGTCGGCAAGTGGCGTTGTCGATCGAAGACGGCAGTGGCAACCTCCACCTCTGGGTGCGGCAGCTGGAACGGGGAACGACGACGAAGCTCACCCATTCCGGCGCAATCAATTGGCGACCGTCCTGGCATCCGGATGGTCGCAGCCTGCTTTTCCTCTCGACCCGCACAAGACTCGGCGAGGTGTTCCAGCGGCGCCTCGAAGGGGCCGACAGCGATTCGGTCATGCTCAGCATTCGATCGGAGATTTCCGAAGCCCTGACAACGTCGGACGGCCAGTGGATTGTCTATCGGCAGGGTGCCAACGCGGTCTCCGACTTGTACGCAAGGCGGTTAACGGGCGACACGGCCACAGTCGCACTGGCCACCAGCGAATTCCTCGAGCGGAACCCAGAGGTGTCGCCGGACAACCGATACCTGGCGTATGCGTCGAACGAGACTTCGAGACTCGAGGTGTACCTCCGGCCGTTCCCTCGCGCGAGCGAAAACAAATGGCTGGTGTCCACGTCCGGCGGCATGAATCCACTCTGGTCGCGTGACGGCAAGGAACTCTTCTATCGAAACGACCAGGGCGACCTGATTGCCGTCGAGGTCACGGCTGGGAGTCCACCCGTCGGACGACAGCGAGTCCTGTTTTCGGTGCGTCCGTACATCTTCGCGTCGCCTCACCGCTCGTACGACGTCGCACACGACGGTCGCTTCCTGATGATCCGGCTCGTCGAGGACGCGGCGGTGGTGAGCGCGCCGCTCGTGGTGGTGGAGAACTTCTTCGAGGAACTTCACCGCAAGGTTCCCGAGTGAACGCGAACCGGTTGATCGAGGCTCTCGCCGATCGCTTTCGCCAGGAACTTCTTCGAGGAAATGAAGCGTACGGTTCCGTGATGATCGGTGCCGCACACTCGCCGCCGCCCTCGTTGGAGCAGTAAACTCCCTCACATGACTACCTCAGGCCTGCCTGGTGCCGAACTGATCGAGGCTGGACTTCGAGACCTCTCGAGGGGGGCCGAGACCGTCGCGTCGCTGCTTGTTTCGATCGCCGCGCCTCGACTTCGCGCGCTCGGCCTGGACGTGCCGGCTCCGATCGGGGACGCCGAACTGCGACTGTATCGCCGGCTGGCGACCGAGCATGGGGCGGCGGCCCACGCCAGGTACAACGCACTGGTGCGCCGCCTGGTGAGCTACCAGCGGGCCATGGCGTGCGCGAGATAGCGGACAAGGCGCGGATCGAAGCGTTTCTGAGCGCCTTGGCTCGTGAAGCGACGACCGACACCGACCTGTTCCTCGTCGGGGGCACGTCGGCCGTGCTGGTGGGATGGCGCCCGTCGACGATCGATATCGACCTCGTTATGCGACCCGAGTCGGACGCGATGCTTCGGGCCATACCGGCGCTGAAGGAGCGGCTGCAGGTGAACGTGGAGCTGGCATCACCCGATCAGTTCATCCCCGTGCCTCTTGGCTGGGAGGAGCGTAGTCCGATCATCACCAGGATTGGATCGGTCACGGTCCGCCACTACGACTTCTGCGCCCAGGCGCTGGCCAAGATCGAGCGTGGGCACAGCCGTGATGTGGCGGATGTGGAGGCCATGCGCGAGCGAGGGTTGATCAACGGCGCGCAGGTCCGCTCGATGTTCGCGCGTATGGAGCCCGAGCTGTACCGGTTTCCGGCGATCGATCCTCCATCCTTCCGCCAGGCTGTCGACGAGATCTTTCCGCCGTGAACTGCGGCTGACATACGCCTCGCGGTCGAGGCCGGTGGGCGGCATCTTTACCAGCTGTGACCTTCCCAGCCGAACGCCTGAGCGTTGCCCTCGCCGACCGCTACCGAATCGAGCGTGAGCTGGGGCAAGGTGGCATGGCCACGGTCTATCTCGCCGAGGACCTGAAGCACAAGCGGAAAGTCGCGCTCAAGGTGCTGAAGCCGGAACTGGCGGCCGTGTTAGGGGCCGATCGGTTCGTCCAGGAGATCACGACGACGGCGAGTCTGCAGCATCCGCACATCCTGCCGCTGTTTGACTCCGGCACGGCCGACGGGTTCCTGTTCTACGTCATGCCCTTCATTGAAGGGGAAACACTGCGGGACAAGCTCAATCGCGAGACGCAGCTCGGCGTTGATGAAGCGGTGCGCATCGCGCGGGAAGTGGCGGATGCGCTCGACTACGCGCACAGCAAGGGCGTGATCCATCGTGACATCAAGCCGGAGAACATTCTGCTCGCCAACGGCCGGCCCATGGTGGCTGATTTCGGCATCGCGCTCGCTGTCTCAGCGGCGGCGGGCGGACGGATGACCGAGACTGGTCTGTCGTTAGGCACGCCGCACTATATGAGTCCCGAGCAGGCGACAGCCGAAAAGGAGATCTCGGCGCGATCGGACATCTATTCCCTGGCGTCGGTGCTCTATGAGATGCTCGCGGGCCAGCCTCCGCATAGCGGCGGCTCCGCCCAACAGGTCATCATGAAAATCATCACCGAAGCTGCTGCACCGGTGACCCAGTTGCGCAAGACGGTGCCGCAGAACGTAGCAGCCGCTGTGGCGAAGGCGCTGGAGAAGCTGCCCGCCGATCGCTTCGAGAGCGCGAAGAGTTTCGCCGAGGCACTCGGCAATCCGGCGTTCAGGACCGATGGACAGCTCGCCACCGGTGCTATGGGAGTCGTCGTTTCGCGAGGATTCTCGCGTATCGCGTTTGCTGGAATGGCGACGCTCGCGATCGTCGCGAGCGCGGGGGCAATCTGGGGATGGTTGCGATCGCGGCCGCTGCCCCCGCCGCCGTCGGTGCGCTATGAGCTGTCGTTGTTCACGAACTCGACGGGAGACGGACCGTGGCGCCACCTCGTGTTGTCCGCGAACGGCACGGACGTCGCATTCACACGGTCGCAAGGCGGGTCACCAATGCTCTGGCTCAAGACCTCCGACCGCACTGCGGCCGAACCGCTCGCGGGGACGGAAGGGGCCGTTGCGGCGACCTTCTCTCCCGACGGTGAATGGATCGCGTTCGTTGCCGGTGGCCGGTTGCGCAAGGTGCGACGCGATGGCCGGGACGCCACAACGATTGCCGATGGTGTCGCACCGGGAAACGCGTCGACGGCGTGGCTCGACGATGGAACGGTGCTGTTCACCGGCCGCCGATTCGACTTGAGTGCGGTCGGCCCGGATGGCACGACGCGCGTTGTGATCCCGCGGGACTCGCTCCCCAACAACGTGTTTGACATCGCCGCGGTGCCAGGCAGCAGGAGCGCGCTCTTTGTTACGTGCGCTTCGAATTGCGTTCAGGCAGAGCTCTGGGCGGTCAACCTGGGCTCTGGAGAACGGCGCCGGCTGGCTGAGCGTGCGATGCGCGTGTGGTTCGTGACCGGCGGTCTCGCCGTTTACGGAGAAACGCAGACCGGGCGTGTCTTCGCTGCACCATACGATGAACCGAGCTTGTCGTTCGCTGATCCGGCAACTCCGGTCTTCGAAGACGTTCGAAGGTCAGGAGGGGAGGGGATCCATATGGCGGTGTCTGACAACGGGACACTGCTCTACGCGCCGGCCGCCGAAGATGAGGGGTACCAGCCGGTCTGGATCACTCGCGATGGCCGCAGCACACCAATCGATTCCTCCTGGTCCTTCGTGCCTGGAAGCGCTGCCACGCTCTCGCCCGACGGCAACCGGCTCGCGGTCGCGGTCGAAGATGGTGCGTCGACAGACATCTGGTTGAAGGACGTCGCGCCGGGTGGTGGTCTCAGGCGCCTGACGTTCAACGGTAATGTCAGGGGTCCCGAATGGACGCCTGACGGCAAATCGCTGCTGTATACGAACGTGCAGGAAGGCACCGGGGCGGGAGACATCACGCAGCGCCGCGTCGACGGGACGGATTCTGGTCGAACCGTGTTACGGACGACGCGCAACATTGCGTCCATCGCGCTGCTGCGCGATACGGCGCGCATGATCATCCGGTTCGGGCCACCGGCGACACGGGACGTCTATTTCTGGCGTGGTGGAGCCGCCTCACCGGATACGCTCGTTCCGCTCCTGGCGAGCGATCAGTATGAAGAAGTCGCGATGAGTCTCTCGCCTGACGAGCGCTGGCTCGCGTACGCGTCCAATGAGTCGGGACGGATCGAGGTGTACGTGGTCCCCTTTCCGGACGTGAAGGCCGACAAATGGCAGGTCTCGGTCGCTGGCGGACGCTCCCCGCGCTGGGCGCGGAGTGGGAAGGAGCTCTTCTTCAGGGAGCTCACCGGTGGGCTCATAGCCGTCCCGGTGACGATCGGTTCGATCCCCACCTTCGGTGAGCGACGGTTGCTGTTCCGGCCGGAAGGGATTCGCACCGATCCGATGAATGTGCAATTCGACGTGAGCCTCGATGATCGCCGGTTCCTCTTTCTGCAGAGGACACGCCGCGATGGGGAAGAAGTCTCGAGCAGCACGGTGCTCATCCAGCATTGGCTGACGGACATCAGAGCACGAATGAAGGGCACGCAGTGAGCGGAGTTGCCGAGCGTCTCACCGCCGCGCTGACGGATCGCTACCGGATCGAGCGCGAGCTGGGGCAGGGCGGCATGGCGACCGTGTACCTGGCCGCGGACCTGAAGCACGACCGCAACGTTGCGCTGAAGGTCCTGAAGCCGGAGCTCGCGGCGGTGTTAGGCGCCGATCGGTTCGTCGTCGAGATCAAGACCACGGCGAGCCTGCAGCACCCGCACATCCTGCCGCTCTTTGATTCGGGAACCGCCGACGGGTTCGTGTTCTACGTCATGCCCTTCATTGAAGGGGAGACACTCCGGGACAAGCTGAATCGCGAGACGCAGCTGGGCGTGGAAGAGGCGGTGCGGATCGCGCGCGAGGTAGCGGATGCACTGGACTATGCGCACAGCAAGGGCGTGATCCATCGCGACATCAAGCCAGAGAACATCCTGCTTGCCAATGGCCGGCCAATGGTCGCCGACTTCGGGATCGCCCTGGCCGTGAGTGCCGCGGCCGGCGGCCGGATGACGGAGACGGGGCTGTCGTTAGGGACGCCGCACTACATGTCGCCCGAGCAGGCCACCGCGGACAAGGAGATCAGCGGCCGAAGCGATATCTATTCCCTAGCCAGCGTGTTGTACGAGATGCTCGCCGGCCAGCCGCCCCATCTCGGCGGCTCGGCGCAGCAGATCATCATGAAGATCATCGCCGAGCCGGTGGAGCAGGTGTCGCGCTACCGGAAGTCGGTGCCGCCAAACGTTGCGGCTGCGCTCACGAAGGCGCTGGAGAAACTGCCCGCCGACCGATTCGACTCGGCGTCGGAATTCGCGCGGGCCCTTGCCGATGCGGCGTTTCGGACCAGTGCGGAGACTGGTGCCGCCGCCGCGGCCCGACGTAGCCCACGTGCCTGGCAACTGGCCGTGGCCGCCGTCGCGATCCTTGCTGCTGGCGCCGCAATTGGTATTGCGGCCACGCGATCGGCACCCACGCCTCCACACGTGGTACGGTTCTCGGCGCCCATGCCACGCCTCTTCAACAACAACCTGTACGAGACGCCGTTCGCGCTTTCGCCCGACGGAACGCAGATGGTGTTCGTGGCGTTTGATTCGGGTGCGTCCATGGCGCGACTCCACATCCGCCAGATGGACCAGCTCACGTCCACTCCGCTCGTAGGAACGGAAGACGCACTGAATCCCTTCTTCTCGTCCGACGGACGAGAGATCGGTTTTATCACGCAGGGAGATCTGACACTTCGGAAGATCGCCGCGACGGGCGGGCCGGTGAGTACGATAGTGCCCGGCGCACGAGTCAGGTTCGGTGCGCCCTCGTGGGGGGATGATGGATCCATCATTTACACGAACGCATCCAACCAACTCGGACGCATCACGGCGCCCGGCGAGCAGCCCACCTTACTGACCGACTCAACGACCTTCAGGTTCGCTGGATCACCGATGATCCTGCCTGGGTCCAGGGCTGTCCTGCTGACGGGCGCTTCAAGTTCAATCCCGAGCGCGCCGAATACCGGCGAGTTGTACGTGCTCGAGATCGCGACTCGGAAGGCCAGGAGACTGATCGAGAATGCACGGCGCGGATGGTACCTGCCGGGCGGCTACCTCGCCTACGCCACAGAAGACGGCGCGCTCTTCGCCGTCCGGTTCGACCTCGGAACGCTGGAGGTTTCCGGAGCGCCCGTGGCGCTTCTCGATGGCATCATGACTGGCCTCGGCGGCCGCGTGCGAGTTGCCGTTGCTTCACGATCCGGAACGATGGCCTATCTCCCTGGGTCAGCTTCCGATGACGCCGTCATCGTTCAGGTCGACCGTACCCGTCGCGAACAGGTGATCCTGTCGAAGCCGGCGCCGTACGCGATGCCGCGGATCTCGCCTGACGAGAGACGAATCGTCATGTCGATGCCGGATACAAAGGGATATCCGCAGGTCTGGATCCACGATCGCGCGTCCACCACGACGCGACAGCTCACCTTTGCAGGACAGAATACCAGACCGGCGTGGTCCCATGACGGCGACCGGGTGGCCTTCAACACCAACCGCGTGTTCAGCAAGAACTACACCTGGACGATGCCTGCCGACGGTTCGAGCGAGGGCGAGCGCGCGGGCGAGGGCGCGGAACTCGGCGGTACGTCGCCCGCGAGCTGGACACGGGATGGCAAGTGGATCGTGATCGACGGAGCGCCCGACAGCGGGAATGGAGCCGGCGGGGAGGATATCTTCGCGATTCCCACGTCGGGGCAGCGCACGATGCGAGCCGTCATCGCCACGCCGGCCAGCGAGCAGACTGGCGAAGTCTCTCCCGATAGCAGGTGGATCGCGTATGTTTCCAACCGCAGTGGACGAGCGCAAGTCTACGTGCAGCCGTTTCTCGCCCCGGGCGGGCCCACGCTCGTCTCGGAGGGTGCCGGCGCGGAGCCGGCGTGGGCATCGATGAATGAGCTGTCCTACGTGAACACGGACGTGGACAGCCTGGTGCTCGCCCGACTGCAACTCGGGCCGACCGTCACCGTTACGCGCTCGACGTTGTTCGATCATCGTCCCTTCCGCAGCGGCAACGCGTCCATTCGCGGCTATGATCCCACACGCGACGGCAAACACTTCGTGTTCGCGCGGCCAGTTGGACACCGTTCGGCGGTCGAGCCCATCGTCGTGCTCAACTGGTTGGAGGAAGTGAAGCGACTGATGACAGCATCCGGCACGACGAAATGACGGGCCAGGTCGGGCGCCTTTCGGCGGCACTGAGCGATCGCTACCGCATCGAGCGGGAGCTCGGGCAGGGCGGCATGGCGACCGTGTACCTGGCCGAGGATCTGAAGCACAAGCGAAAGGTCGCGCTCAAAGTCCTGAAGCCGGAGCTGGCCGCCGTGTTAGGCGCTGACCGCTTCGTGCAGGAGATCACGACGACGGCAGCGCTCCAGCACCCGCACATCCTGCCGCTTTTCGATTCGGGGACCGCTGACGGGTTCCTGTACTACGTCATGCCCTTCATCAAGGGCGAGACGCTGCGCGAGAAGTTGAACCGGGAGCGCCAGCTTGGCGTTGACGAAGCCGTACGGATCGCGCGTGAGGTGGCTGATGCGCTGGACTACGCCCACCGCAACGGCGTAATCCACCGGGACATCAAGCCTGAGAACATCCTGCTGCACGATGGCCGGCCGATGGTGGCCGACTTCGGCATCGCGCTGGCGGTGAGCGCCGCCGCCGGCGGGCGGATGACCGAAACCGGACTCTCGTTAGGGACGCCGCACTACATGAGTCCCGAACAGGCGACGGCGGAGCGGGAGATCTCGGAGCGCTCCGACATCTACTCCCTGGCCAGCGTGCTCTACGAAATGCTGGCCGGCGTGCCTCCCCACGAAGGCGGGACGGCGCAGCAGACGATCATGCGCATCCTCACCGACACGCCCCGACCCGTCGCCGAGCTGCGCAAGGCGGTGCCGCCTAACGTCGATGCGGCGATCCTCAAGGCGCTCGAAAAACTGCCGGCCGATCGCTTCGAGAGCGCCCGCGAGTTCGCGGCAGCACTGGCCAACCCCGCGTTCTCCAGCACTACAATCCGCGCGCGATCCAGCGCAACTCTGCCGGCATGGAATCGCGTCACCGTGGTGATGACCGGCGTCGCCGTCGTGCTGGCGGTCCTGCTGCTCAACGGCATGCGGAATCGCGGTCCGGCACCTGATGGCGCTGCACCCGTCGTGCGATTCACCCTGTCGAGCGATGTGTCGATCAACATCGCGGCCGGCTCGACGCGACCGTTTGCGATATCGCCCGATGGTCGAACGATCGTCTTTCGCGCCTCGACCGACACCACTCCCCCGCAGCTCTGGGTGCGCACGATCGACGACCCGCGGCCGCGTCGTATCGACGGGACCGAGGATGGCCAGAATGCCGCCATTTCTCCCGACGGTCAGACGATTGCGTTCATCGCCCAGACGCGTCAACTGCGTTCGGTGGCGATCGGTGGTGGGCCGGTTCGGACCATCGCCAACCTTTCGTTCGTGACCGCGGCACTCACTTGGGCCTCGAACGAGGAGATCCTGTTCGAGACCCTGACGCCGAGCGAAGGCATCTATCGCGTCGCGGCCGGCGGAGGAGTACCGCAACGCGCCGTCCCGCACGACTCCGCTGCTAACGAAACCAGGCAGCGGCGGCCGTTCATGCTGCGAAATGCGGGTGTGGTCGCCTACGGGAGTACCGTTGGAACGGACACCCTCGAGGAAATCGTGCTCTACCGGCTGTCCGATGGACGACGGCTGCGAACAAAGCTCCCCGGGCTTGGTGCGCTCGCGCTGATCGATGATCACCTGGTGTACGCGGGTGCGCAGGGCGAACTGAAGGCGATTCGGCTTTCGCGTGACGCCATGGAGCTGAAGGGCCGAGCCATAACGCTGGCGACGCGCGTGGGGTTCGGATGGACCGGAAGTTACGTAGGGCTTTCGGAGGACGGCCGCGTACTCGTGCATCGTACTCAACAAGCGCTCGCCGGCGCCCGGCTCGAGCTGGTCGATACAACCGGCGTCAGGCGCTCGCTGCCCGGGACCCATGGTGTGGTCGGGACGCCCCGTTTTTCACCCAGCGGTCGCCAGATCGTGGTCGGACTCGCGGCCTCCGGCATGTTCGGACGGCGAGCTGGCGTGGCGAGCGCCGATCTCTGGCTGATCGACGTCGCAAGCGGTGAACCGACTCGACTGACATCCGATGCGTCGTCCGTGTCGCCATCGTTCGCCGACGGGCGACGGATCGTCTACACCGGCGGCGGTACGGAAGGGAACCCGCAGCTCTCGACCGTGCCCGTCGACGGCAGCGCGCCGGCATCGCGGCTCTTTGCCTTCCCCGTCTTTCCCCGCTATTCAGCTATGGCCCCGGACGGCAGGTCCGTGCTTGTCACGACCTCGCGTCTCTCAGCCAGCCTGCTGCGCGGCTGGCTTGATGGCAGCGGTCGCATCGACACACTCGTGAGTGTGCAGGCGGACCAGATCCGTCCCGACGATCCGAAGATCTCGCCGGATGGAAGGTGGGTCGCTTTCATCGAGCGCTCGTCCGAAGAGGTCTGGGTCCGCTCGCTCATTGGCCCTGGTCTATTGCAGGTCTCGCTGAAGGGTACGGAAGGGAACCCGGTCGCCTGGGGTCCGGACAGCAAGCGTCTGTACTACGCGAATACCGAGGGCCTCCACACCATCGAGTTGCAGACCGCGCCGACACTCTCGGTGCTCAAGCGTCGCCTCATCGGACGCTTCCCTGCGGTCACGGACTACGACCTGTCTCCGGACGGTCACACCTTCATTGTCGTCAGCCCGGTGGGTGCAACGTCGGATGTCGTGGTTGTGGTGAACTGGGTGGACGAAGCGCGCCGGACCTGGACCGCACCCACTTCGAAATGACGACGATCGCCAGTCGACTCTCGACCGCTCTCGCCGACCGCTACCGGATCGAGCGTGAGCTCGGCGCGGGCGGCATGGCGACCGTGTACCTCGCCGAGGACCTGAAACACGACCGCAACGTCGCGCTGAAGGTCCTGAAACCGGAGCTGGCCGCCGTGTTAGGCGCCGAGCGATTCGTGGTGGAGATCAAAACCACGGCGTCGCTGCAGCATCCACACATCCTGCCATTGTTCGATTCC